>Ga0209211_10000041_pt1 | contig 292861 bp, 259 predicted proteins | sample RifGroA2_FD_183992 | JGI IMG/M metagenome (GOLD analysis project Ga0209211, IMG submission 183992) | Groundwater microbial communities from Rifle, Colorado, USA - Groundwater A2 (SPAdes) (version 2) | ecosystem: Environmental > Aquatic > Deep subsurface > Groundwater | place: Rifle, Colorado...
GCAGGTCCGCGTGGCCGTCATCGATGACGCTCTCACCGAGTCCACCGAGTCCCTCATCCTGGGCGCAGGCTCTTCTTCCAATCCCCTGGTCTCCACCGGCGACACCGGCTCGGGCTCCATCACCGACTTCAACAATGCGCCACAACTGGATCTGGATGCCAACAACTCAAGTGGTGCGACAAACGCGAACTACACGACCACATTCACAGAGGATGGAGCGGCAGTTGCGATTGGTGATATTGATGTACTGATCAGCGACTCCGATTCGAGCAACATCAGCAGCGCGACCATCACACTGACCAATGCGCAATCAGGAGATGTTCTTGCAGCAGGAACATTGCCAGCAGGCATCACAGCAAACATTGTGGGAAATGTCGTAACACTCACGGGTGCCAGCACCCTGAGTAACTACCAAGCTGCCATCGGGGCCATAACATTCAACAATACTTCGGAGAATCCAAGTACCGTCGCACGCACCATCACCGTGGTTGTTTCCGATGGGGCACTCAACTCCAACACAGCAACCACCACAATCAACGTCACCGCCGTGAATGACCCTCCCGTCGCACGTGACGACACAAATGCAGTCAACGAGGATGGGACCACGACACTAACCGTGTCAGCAGCGAACGGCGTGATTCTCAGCGGTGGAAATGCAGCAACGCGCGACACAGATGCAGAAGACAATGCGCTGAATGTGACGGCGATTCGCACAGGCACAGAAGCAGGAACAGGCGCATCAGGCACGCTAGGAACCGGCTTGGTGGGCACTTACGGAACACTGACCCTGAACGCAAACGGCAGTTACACCTATGTATTGAATAACTCCAGTTCCATCGTGCAAAACTTGACGGCCGGACAGGTCGTTCAAGACGTATTCACGTACACCATTAGCGATGGCAACGGAGGGACTGACCAAGCTGCGTTGACCATCAATGTGACGGGCTCTCAGGATCTGACGGCCCCGGCCCCCATCATTACGCCATTAACAGGTGCGGCAACGGGCTTGAACGGTGAGTATTACGGCTACAACGGAACAGCTGGTGCCGCCACGCGTCAGCACAGCGACGACGGCACGGCGACATTTGGTGTGCACAGTGAGACAGGCAACCTGAACTCCGTCGAAGATCTGTACCAGATCATCAACGGACGAAATGTAGCCGGGGGGGGTAGCAATATTGTGGGAACAGCAACGACTGCAACCAACAATGTGGCCGACGTTTCCTTCAAGGCACGCAGTATCGACTACGGATTCAATCCGACTGTCAACTCATCGCTAGGATCGAACCAGACCGTTGCTGCAGGTAGTGCACTGTTAGCGAAAGACAACAACCCAGACTCTGCCGCCCGCGCACTGAGTAACTTTTTGGATCAAGACTTGGGCACAGGTCTGGTGCAAACAGGCGCATCCAACTCCAACGGCACATCAGGTCTGGGGCAGACCACCGATGCGGCAATTCGTCTGTCTGGAAAAATTTACACCCAACCTGGCTCCTATGACTTCCGCGTCACGGCAGACGATGGTTTCCGCTTCCGGGTGGCGGGGCAGACGCTGTTGGAATATGACGGCAACCAAGGTCCGACCACGCGTATTTTTAACAATGTACAACTGGGCGACCTGCAAGGTGGGCTGCAAGACATCGAATTGCTGTATTGGGAACAAGGCGGTAACGCACGCCTGCGGATTGAGTACAAATCCAGCAGCTCTGGTACTTGGCAAGTCATGAGCTTGTCCAATATCGCGATGTTCACCAATGAAAGTGCCCCCACGATCGCCAACGCTGAGATTCAAGACTTGGTTTACGACGGTGGCACGGGGCAATGGCAATTGCGCACAGGCTCCCGCTTGGATGGCGACGCTAGCAGTAACACCATTACGGGAGGTGCTGGCCGCGACTACCTAACTGGCGGTGCGGGTAATGACACCCTCAACGGCGGGGCCGGAGCCGACACACTCGATGGCGGCACGGGCAATGACGCACTCAACGGCGGAGATGGCAATGACCTCTTGATTGGTGGCGCTGGTACCGACACCTTGGTCGGAGGACTTGGAGATGACTTTTACCGGCTCTCTGACACATCGGACTCCATCGTAGAGGCCGCGAATGCGGGCTTCGACACTGTGCAACTGGACGCAACGTATGTAACGGGCAACACCGGTAGCACATACAACCTCAGCAGCAACCTGGAAAATTTGACCGCATTCAACGGCGCTGCCATTAACCTAACCGGCAATAGCAATGCCAACCGGATTGAAGGCAACTCCTCGGCCAACACCATTTCTAGCGGCGGAGGCAATGACTACATTCTTGGCGGTGGGGGGAACGATACGCTCACTGGCGGCTCCGGGTCCGACACCTTCGCCTGGAAGCTCGCAGACAGCGGTACGGCAGGCAACCCTGCGATCGATCGCATCACTGATTTCAACTATGGCAATGGCTACAGCAACATTGACAACGGCTCTGGCGTCGCAACCGGTGGGGGCGACGTTTTGGATCTGAGAGACCTTTTGCAAGGAGAGCGCACCACATCAAGCAACACGGGAAGTGGCGTAGGCGACGTGGTCATTGACAACCTGCTGAACTTTATCGACATCAATGTCTCCGGCGGCAACACCACCTTGCGCATCAGCAAGGATGGTGGGTTCAATGGCGGCACCTATGCGTCCGGGGCCGAAGACCAGCGCATCATTATTGAGGGCGTCAATCTATACACGGCGACAGGCGTTGCGGCAGGCAACGAAGCCTTGCTGCTTCAGACCTTGATCAAAAATGGCACCCTGGTGATTGACTAAGCTGTACAGATGGCGGGATCAATGACCCGCCATCTCGTGCACACCGGGCCCTGTTGCCCCATCAAACCCCAAGCCCAGCAGCACAGACAACTCTGTGCTGGTGGCGACACCCTCTGCCAACACCTGCAGGCCAATATTGTGGGCAATGCTGCACAGCCCCTTGAGAAACGCCGCATTCCCTGCATTGGTGTCTACGCCGCGCACAAAACTGGCGTCAACTTTGAGGTAATCCAGGCCCAGCTCGTGCAACAGGCCGATCTGGCTGAAATGGTGGCCATAGTGTTCCAAACCAGTACGGCACCCTCTGCCCTTCAACTCTGTACAAAGCGCCTTGAAAGCAGACAAGTGCTGCAAAGCCCCCGCTTCTGAAACCTCCAGCCATAGACGCCCGGCAACATCTTTGTGCGCGTCAACAAGCGCCAGCAATCGCGAACCAAAGTGCAAATCCTGCAAAGAGCTGGCCGACAGGTTGATGGCCAAGCCACCCAATGATGGTTGGGCACGAAGCTCTTTCAAGCCCAACTCAACCGCTGCCAAATCCAAGGCAGGTGTCAATTTCAATCGTTCCGCAACCGGCAAAAACCGACCGGCAGGGAGCCACTCCCCTTTCTCGTCGAACATCAACCGCAAAGGGCACTCGCGGTGCGACAAACTACCCTCGGCGTTGACAACAGGGAACGAGATCAGTCGCACCCAACCATGCTCCAGAGCACGCAGAATCATCACAGACCACTGCTCCGCCGTGCGCGGCATTTCGTCAGCTGCATCTTGCAAGGCCTCACGCACACCGTCGGAATGCTCAGCCTCCACGGTCGCCAAAGCCAAATCCACGCGTGCCAGCAGCCCGCCCATGTCCTCGCCGTGCAGAAACTGCCCAACGCCCAACCAAGCACTGGCCTGACCATTCACAAAGGGGGCCGATGCCTGCACCAATTGCTGCAATAGGCGCTGCGCCACGGCCAGACTCGCCTGCTCCGCGGGCAATAACACCGCAAAATCCGCGCCGTTGAGTCTGGCCCCAACCCCATTGGGTGCACCGTCGGCACAGGCAGCAATCACGGCTCCGGCAGTCTTCAAAAAGTCGTCGGTAGCCCCGCGTCCCAGGCGACGGTTGATGTCTGCCAGATTGGCCAAACGCACCAACACCAATGCCCCTCCCACGGAGTCTTCGGCATCAATGCATTGACGCAAACGCGCGAGGAAATGCGAGCGATTGGCAAGGCCCGTCAGTGGATCGAAATTGGCTTCTTGCCGCACCACCTCCAGGCGCGAGGCCTCCTCTTCGAACATGCTCTTGAGACGCCCCACCGTCGCATTCATGGCGATGGCCAGCTGCTTGAGTTCGGGAACCTGGGGCTCCTCCACTGTTACAAATCGGCGCTGTGCAATGGCCTTGGCCTGATCAATCACCGTATCCAATGGCTTGCGAATGCGCCCCAACACCATGGAACCGAGCCACCCACCAACCGCGCCAGCCCCGGCCAATGCCAACACCATTTCGTAGGCACTTTTCCATAGCGCCCCGTAAGCGAACTGGCTATGGCTCACCAAAGTCACCGTGCCAAACTGCTTCCATCCACTGCTGATCTGCGCCTGCCCGGGAATGGCAGCGATCGGCAACACGCGGATAAACCATGTCGGCGCGCCCACATCTTTGGCATCGCTGATGCGTTCGGCGATCACCTTCCCAGCAGGGTCGTTGATGCGAATCAACTCGTAGTGACCACTGTCAAACAAGGACGCCACCACCAAGTCCGCGATCACCGCATCCGGATTGCCCTGACTCAGGGACAGGGCCAGGGCCGTCGCGTTGTCGGTGTTCTTGATAGACAACTGCGACTCCAGATAGCCGCGCGCACTGAGCAGCGAGGCCAGCAAACTCCCGCCCAAGGCCAGCAACATACTGGCCACAATGGCCAACCACAACTGACGGTACATCGACATAACTATCTCCTCTGGCCAACGACCTATTCAAAACCTTCTGCCTTCGCACGCCGCAACAAATCTTCCCAACGCGACAAACGCCCAGTACCACCAACCGCCGCAGACTCTCCACCCGCAATGCCTGCAAACACACCGGCGCTGTTGAAACTGAAAACCGGTACCAGATCCGGTCTGCGCGAAGCGGGTCGGATATCGGGAATCAGGTTGTCCAGGATCAAGGGCTCTGCATCGGGCTGGGCGTAGTAGGCCAGCACCATATGGGCCTGTGTCGGGGCCCCCTCTGCGCCTCCGGTTTTGGCGCGCACATAAATCAGGCGCAGCTTGTCGGGCGCCACTCCGGTCTGCAACAGGCTGAAATACTTGGCAATCGAGAAATCCTCACAGTCCCCCGCACCTCGCCCAATCGACTCGATGGGCGTAGCCCAATAGTCGGGCTGGGACCACACCAGACTGTCCTCTGCAAACTGCAGCTGCTGGTTAAAAAAACTGTTCACCCGCTTGATCCGATCGAGATCAGAACTGGTCGTCCCGGCTTGCACCATGGCCCGCCAGGCATTGAACTTTGCAGTGGGTGCGCTGCCCCAACGCTGAGTCAGGCTGGAGAGCAGGCGGTCAAAGTCCGCAGCGCCATTGGCGGTCCCTACCATCCACACCAGCACCATGCCGCACACAGCGGCCAGCACCCCGCGCAACGAAGCGATGGAAGCAGTGCGTGGGTGTACGGCTCCAGTCATGGGCGACTGTGCTTCGCTGGAAAAAATCCGGATAACGTGACATTCATCGCATTTAGACCGGGTTCTCGCCGTGAAATGGAGACTACCATGTGTCCCAAAAAGGAGGGCCTCCACGATAATCCAGAGGCTAGCGCTTGACAAAAGATTAGCATAGCGCATCTGTCTCCACACAAGCATGGCACGCTTGGAACCCAAGAAGTTTCTACCCATGACCAGACTGACCACCATCAGCCAAGCCATTGCGCTTATTGCACTCACGTGGGGTGCCCAAGCCCAAACGGCAAACCCGGTGCCCTCACCGACCACGCTCAAAGACGCTGTGGAGCGCGCGATTCTGCAAAACCCCGAAGTGAAGTACCGTTTTCACAATTTCGAGGCCTCCCAGCAAGAGCGGAAGTCAGCAGAAGGCGCCTGGTTGCCCAGGATTGATCTGGAAGCGGGCACGTCGGCCAATGAAACCGTCAAACCATCATTGGCCGACGCCAAGTCTTACAGCGCCAACCGGGCCAGCATCCAGCTGCGCCAAACCCTGTTCGACGGCTTTGCCACCCTGAACGAAGTGCGTCGCCTGAGCCATGCCCAGCAAGCCAGCTACTACGAGCTGCAATCGGCCAGCAACCAGGTGGGACTGGAAACGGCCCGCGCCTACCTGGATGTCATTCGCTACCGCGAGCTGGTGGAGATGGCCGCAGACAACCTGCTCACCCACCGTGAGGTCTACGAACGTCTGAACCAGAAAGTGCAGGCGGGTGTCGGCCGACGCGTCGACCTCGAGCAAGCCTCAGGCCGCATGGCACTGGCCGAGTCCAACTGGATCACCGAAGTCAGCAACCTGCATGACATCTCCGCCCGCTACCAGCGTCTGGTGGGAGACATTCCTGCCACCAGCCTCACCCCCCCCCAACCCCTGATTGGCGCCATGCCTCAGGGCATCGAATTTCTGCGCAATGCTGTTGCCCAGAACCCGGACTTCTTGGCGTCAGTCTCCACCCTGCGTGCCTTCCGCGCTGACATGAACCTGCGCAAGTCGCCGCTCTATCCCACCCTGGAATTCCGGGCTCGCCAGAGCTTCGAAACCAACCAAAGTGGCGTCAGTGGTGACTACCGGGACTCCGTACTGGAGCTGGTGCTCAGCTACAACCTGTTCCGTGGCGGCTCGGATCTCGCCAAGATCAAGCAATACGCCTCCAAACTCAATGTTGCCTTCGACCTGCGCGACAAGGCTTGCCGCGACACGTGGCAGACCGGACAGATTGCCTACAACGACTCCGTGCGCCTGGGTTCGCAAATCAAACTACTGCAACAGCACGAGTTGTCCACCGCCAAGGCCCGTGTGGCCTACCAGCAGCAGTTCGACATTGGCCAACGCTCGCTGCTGGACCTGCTCGACACCGAAAACGAGTATTACCAGGCACGCCGCGCACTGGCCAATGCCGAGTACGACCTGCAACTCTCCCACGCACGCGTGCTGGCGTCGTCAGGCTCGCTGCTGCAGGCTCTGCAATTGCGCCCGCTGTCGACCGACCTGCCCAGCACTGCTGGCGGCACCGAAGACCGGGATGACCTGATGGAATGCAGTAGCCACACCTTGCCCTCCATTGAAAAAACTCCGGTGCCCATGGCCAGCCCCAAGCCGGCGCCATTGGCACCGCTGCCCGCCCCCGTGGTGGTAGCGCCCGCCCCTGTTGTGCCCAAACCCGACCCCGTGGCCCAGGCCTGCACCCAGATTCCCTCAGCAGTCCAGACCTGGTTGGCTGCCTGGAACTCCAAAGACGCAAATACCTATTTGGGTCATTACGCCGATCACTTTGTCCCCGCCATGGGCCTGAGCCGCAACGCCTGGGAAAACCTGCGCAAGAAGCGCATTGGCAAACAAGGCGACATTCAGGCCGCCATCAGCGACATCAAACCGCTGGCTTGCGACGCCCAAAATGCCGAAGTGTCATTCAAACAGGAATACGGCTCGGTGGACTACCGCGACAGTGTGGAAAAAACCTTGTCCCTCACCCGTGTGGGGGACAGCTGGAAGATCGTGCGCGAAACTGTTACCAAAGGGCGTACCTTCTAAACCCGCGTGCCCCATGCAAAAAGCGACCCGAGGGTCGCTTTTTCTTTGTTTCGCGCAAGCCTTAGAACGGAATGTCGTCGTCCATGTCATCAAAGCCGCTGGCGGGACGTGGTGCTGGGGCTTGACGGGGCGCCGGTGCGGGTGCGGCGGCGCGGGGCGGTGGCGCAGGGCGGCGCGGGGCTTGCTGGTAGCCACCACCCTCATCACCATCCCCACCGGGACCACCCATGCCTTCACGCCCGCCCAGCAATTGCAGTTCGGTGGCAACAATGTCTACGGTGTTCTTTTCCACCCCGGACTGGTCGGTGTACTTGCCGTACTTCAGGCGGCCTTCCACGTAGATGGGGCGGCCTTTTTTCACATATTCGCCAGCGATCTCGGCCAGACGGTCATAAAAGGTCACGCGGTGCCACTGGGTGTCTTCGATGGATTCGCCGGTGTTCTTGTCCTTGCGGCGGCTACTGGTCGCCACGCTCACATTGGCCACCGCCTGACCAGAGGGCAGGTAGCGGATTTCGGGGTCGCGGCCGCAGTTGCCGACCAGGATGACTTTATTGACGGATGCCATGGTTTTCTCCAGATGAGGTTTTGCTTTTGATTATCCAGCGTTTACAGCGCCCCGGGGCGCCGGCGCCTGCATCGGCCAAGCCACCACCAGCCAAGCCAACATCGCCAGCGCACAGGCGCCAAACAGGGCCTGCGGCCCAGCAGACTGGACAAGCCAGCCCCCCACAGCGCCACCGGCAAAAAAGCCCAAAGACTGCAGCGTGTTGTACACGCCCAGCGCCGCACCCCGTGCTTGGGCAGGTGCCACACGCGAGGCCAAACTCGGTTGACTGGCTTCCAGCACATTGAAGCCGCAGAAAAACACCAGCAACAGCAGCCCCAGCGTCCAGACGCCAGGCTGCGCGCCACTGAGCACGAGCAGCGCCAGCTGGACGACCCCGATCAGGCCAATCGCCACCAGGAACACCGCGCGCAAATAGCCCCGCTTCTCCAGCGGGAACAAGACAGCCCCCATGACCACAAACGATGCCAGCACCGCAGGCAGGTACACCTGCCAGTGCAGGTCACGCACCAGCCCGGCTTGCACCAGCATGGCCGGCAGCGCCACCCACATGGCCAACTGCACGGCATGCAACACAAAAACCCCGAAGTTCAGGCGCAACAGCGCGGGCTGGCGCAGCACGGCCAGCAGGCCCGCGCGGGCCTGGTCCACATGTTTTGCCGGCTCGGGCGGCACCCACCACAGCACCACGGCAATGCCTCCCCCAGCCAGGACCGCCGTCAGGGTAAACAGGCCGTGCAAGCCCACATAGGCCGCCAGCAGAGGCGAGAGCACCAGAGAGACGGCAAACACCAGGCCAATACTGGCCCCCACCAGCGCCATGGCCTTGGTCCGCACCACATCACGGGTCTGGTCGGCCAAAAGGGCGGTGACGGCCGCCGAAATGGCCCCGGCGCCTTGCAAGGCACGCCCGGCCACCAGCCAATGCAGCGTCGGCGCCCAGGCGGCAATGGCGCTGCCCGCCGCAAAAATGGCCAACCCCACCACCATCACCGGCTTGCGCCCAAAGCGGTCGGACGCGATACCGAAGGGAATCTGCAGCAGGCCCTGGGTCAGGCCGTAAATGCCCATGGCCATACCCACCAGCGCCGTGTCCTCGCCGCCGGGGTATTTGCGCGCTTCCAGGGCAAACACGGGCAGCACCAAAAACAGTCCCAGCATGCGCAGGGCAAAAATCAGTGCCAGCGAGGCACTGGAGCGCCGCTCCAGCGGCGTCATGGTGGTATCGGGAACGGGAACAGGGGGGGCGGACACGGCAGTCACTCTCAGGCAGTAAAGGCGGCAGAAACCAAGGGGGTGACACCGCAACCCGACATTGTCTATCATGGCGGGTTACTCTTTTGGCGGCCACGAACTTGAACTCTCCTACTGACGACGGCAAAACCCTGGTGCATCAGGAGGATGGCAAGTACCTTGCCCGGGCCCTGCAGCAGCAAAACATCAGTGTGCGGGGCGCGCGCACGCACAACCTCAAGAACATCGACCTGGACATCCCACGCAACCAGCTCGTGGTGATCACCGGGTTGAGTGGGTCCGGCAAGTCCAGCCTGGCGTTTGACACGCTGTATGCCGAGGGCCAGCGCCGCTACGTGGAAAGCCTGAGCACCTACGCACGTCAGTTTTTGCAGCTCATGGACAAGCCCGATGTGGACATGATCGAGGGCCTGTCGCCGGCCATCTCCATCGAGCAGAAGGCCACCAGCCACAACCCGCGCTCCACCGTGGGCACGGTGACCGAGATCCACGACTACCTGCGCCTGCTGTTTGCCCGCGCCGGCACGCCCTACTGCCCCGACCACCACCTGCCCCTGCAAAGCCAGACTGTGAGCCAGATGGTGGACGCCGTGCTGGCCCTGCCGGAAGACACCCGCCTGATGATCCTGGCGCCGCTTGCGCGCGAGAAGAAAGGCGAGTTTCTGGACGTGTTTGCCGACATGCAGGCGCAGGGCTATGTGCGCTTTCGCATCAACGGCGAGGCCTATGAGGCCGACAACCTGCCCAAGCTCAAGAAGACCGAAAAGCACGACATCGACGTGGTGGTGGACCGCATCAAGGTGCGCGCCGACCTGAAGCAACGCCTGGCCGAAAGTTTTGAAGCCGCGCTGCGCCTGGCCAATGGCCGGGCCATTGCGCTGGAGATGGAGTCCTCAAAGGACTCCGAAATTGATAGCGCTTCGCGCAATGAGGGCGGGGGCCAGGGGCCGAAAGAGCACTTATTCAACGCCAAGTTTGCCTGCCCGGTCTGCAGCTACTCCATCAGCGAGCTGGAGCCGCGGCTGTTCTCCTTCAACTCGCCCGTGGGCGCCTGCCCCACCTGCGACGGCCTCGGTAACCACGAGTTCTTCGACCCCACACGCGTGGTCGCGTTCCCCACGCTGAGCCTGGCCAGCGGCGCCATCAAGGGCTGGGATCGGCGCAACGGCTACTACTTCAGCATGCTGGAGAGCCTGGCCAAGCATTACGCGTTCGACATCGAAGCCGGCTTCGACAGCCTGCCCGAAGCCGTGCAACAGGCCATCCTGCATGGCTCGGGCGAAGAAGAAATCAAGTTCAGCTACATCCTGGACTCCGGTGCCCAGCAGGGCAAGAAGGTGAGCAAGAAACACCCCTTCGAGGGCATCATCCCCAATATGCAGCGGCGCTACCGCGAGACCGACTCGGCCCTGGTGCGCGAAGACCTGGGCCGCCTGCGCAGCACCCAGCCCTGCCCCGACTGCTTTGGCTCGCGCCTGCGCAAGGAAGCCCGCCACGTGAAGGTGGGCGAAGGCAGCCAGGCCCGCGCCATTTACGAGATCAGCCACGCCACGCTGCGTGAGAGTTTTGAATACTTCAACACCCTGCAGATGCCCGGTGCGCGTGGCGAGATCGCTTCCAAGGTGATCCGCGAAATCGGCCTGCGGCTGAAGTTCCTCAACGACGTGGGCCTGAATTACCTGAGCCTGGACCGCAGCGCCGAAACCCTATCGGGCGGCGAATCGCAACGCATCCGCCTCGCATCCCAAATTGGCTCCGGACTGACCGGCGTGATGTACGTGCTGGACGAGCCCAGCATCGGCCTGCACCAGCGCGACAACGACCGCCTGATCGGCACGCTGCAGCACCTGCGTGACATTGGCAACAGCGTGCTGGTGGTGGAGCACGACGAAGACATGATGCGCGCCGCCGACCATGTGATCGACATGGGCCTGGGTGCCGGCGTGCACGGCGGGCGCGTGATTGCCCAAGGCACGTTTGACGAGGTGAAGGCGAACACCGAATCGCTGACCGGCCAGTACCTGGCCAAGACGCTGCAGATTGAAGTCCCCAAGCGCCGCACGCCTTGGCTGCCGGTGGTGGAAACCGCCAAGCCGGTGGCCAAAGGCGTGGGCAAAGCCGCACCCAGCAAGGCCGCGCTGGCCTGGGCCGAGCGCCAGGCGCACCACATCGCCACCCAGGGCGACCTGCAGGCCATCCGCATCACCGGGGCCAGCGGCCACAACCTCAAGGGCGTGGACGTGGACTTCCCCGTAGGCCTGCTCACCTGTGTGACCGGCGTCTCCGGCTCGGGCAAGAGCACGCTGGTGAACGACACCCTGTACGCCGCCGTGGCGCGCCAGCTTTACCGTGCGCACGACGAACCCGCAGCGCACGAAAGCATCGACGGCATCCAGTACTTCGACAAGGTCATCAACGTCGACCAGTCGCCGATTGGCCGCACCCCGCGCTCCAACCCCGCCACCTACACCGGCCTGTTCACCCCCATCCGCGAGCTGATGGCCGAGGTGCCCACGGCGCGAGAACGCGGCTACGGGCCGGGACGTTTCAGCTTCAACGTGGCCGGTGGCCGCTGCGAGGCCTGCCAGGGCGACGGCATGGTGAAGGTGGAGATGCACTTTCTGCCCGATGTGTACGTGCCCTGCGACGTGTGTGCGGGCCAGCGCTACAACCGCGAAACGCTGGAAGTGCTCTACAAGGGCAAAAACATCGCGCAGATTCTGGACATGACGGTGGAAGCCGCCTACGAGTTTCTACAGGCCGTGCCCACCATCGCGCGCAAGCTGCAAACCCTGCTGGACGTGGGCCTGTCCTACATCCGCCTGGGCCAGGCCGCCACCACGCTGAGTGGCGGCGAAGCGCAGCGCGTGAAGCTGGCGCTGGAACTGAGCAAACGCGACACCGGCCGCACGCTCTACATCCTGGACGAACCCACCACCGGCCTGCACTTTGCCGACATTGCACTCTTGCTGAAAGTGCTGCACCAGCTGCGCGACGCCGGCAACACCATCGTCATCATCGAGCACAACCTGGACGTGATCAAAACTGCCGACTGGCTGATCGACATCGGCCCCGAGGGCGGCGCCGGGGGCGGCACCGTGGTGGGCGTGGGCACGCCGGAAGACATTGCAGCCAATCCCAACAGCCATACCGGGCGGTATTTGAAGCCCTTGCTCTGAATCGGGTGCCGGGGCATATTTACAAGCCAAATTGGCACCTAGCCACCGTTGAATATGCGCGAGCAGCTACTGATTTAGTAGCAAACCCATCCGCCGACTAAACCGCATCGCCAAACGCCGCCGGCTCCAGCACCGCGTGCTGGTGCTGCGAGAGCGGGGTGCGGGTACGGTGAAAATGCTTCATCATGAAAAATACGATGCCCCACCAAAAAACCTCGCCCGGCACTAACCCAGCGATGTTGACAGTGATCGCCGTCGCCTGGAATGCGCTGGTCTGGTGGCTGGTCATGCCCGAGCCTGGCATTGCGGAATGGTTCAAAGGCGTGGCGGTGCTCACGGGTGTGGGGCTTGCCGTAGGCACCCTATTGCTCTGGCTCAGCCGCCTGCGCGGCACTGGCGTCACGCTGCACCTCTCGCAGGACCCGGTGCCCCATGGCGTGCCCACGATGGCGACCTTCAACCTGACCCGGCCTATGAAGGCGCAGGTCTGGACACTGCTGGTGACCATTGATTCGCCGAGCGAAGACATGAGCAGCTTTGGGAGCGTCTGGGAGCGCAAATTTATGGCCACCCCGGTCCCCACGCTGGTGGACGGCGAGCTCATGGTGCAGGCCGTCACGGCCGAATTCACCCTTCCCACCGATCTGTTGGGTTCAGAAGATGACTTTTTGTACGTTTCCCTGGTACTCCAGGGCGATGACGCGGCATGGCCTTTTCACATTGAGACCCAAGCCGAAACGTCCCGCGAAACTGGCTTGGACAGCGAAGACGACGCCGCGGAATCGCTACACCCAGATGCTGACGCCCCGTCGACTTCGGAACTGCCTGAGCCGGACTATGCGTCTAGGCTTCCGTCGCCAGCACGCGTCCGAAGTGGCCTTCGCTGGGTCCGGCGGGGCGCGCTCGCACTGTCGCTCGGTGTGGTGGGCTGGGTGGCGTGGGGCTTGCTGCTGCCGATGTGGTCCCCAGATGCGCCGCCCGAGGACTGGCCGGTCATGACCATGTCGGAGGACAGCGCACCTGCCGATGATGCGGCGGTAGCCGGGGTGGAGCGCGTGCGCGGTGTGGACGAAACCGATGCGTCCTGGCGCCTGAGCACCCGCGTGCGCACACCGGAGTTTGCGGTACTGCTAAGCAACTGGTTACTCGACGATGGCCACTTGCGCGCGCACCTGCAAGGTCAGGCACAAGTGACCCGCGGGGAGTTGCGCATGCGCGTTCAGCAGCTGGCGCTCGCGCCAGCGAGTGCTTGTAAACCGGCTGACAACTGCCGGGTGGAAAGCATTCGTCTGGTGCTGAGCCAGGCCGCCAGCGACGGCACCACCACCTTGGCGCAAAGCGAGCCGCTGCCCTGGGCGGTCGATCTGGCAAAAGACCCCGTGGCCCTGCGCAGCGATGGCACCCTTCAACTCACGCTGCCGCAGAGCCTGGCAGGCGACCAAGATGTGCGCTTGCAATTGGTGGTGCAAACGGCGAACGCCGATGGGCACTCCCGCTTTCTGCTCTCGGATGACACGACGGTTGCGTCGAATGGCAACTACATGGGTTTGCAACTGGCGCTGCGCGCCGCCAGCCCCCAAGCCGGGAATCTGATGGACCCGTGCGACCGAGTCGGCTCCTTGGGTGAGGCCGTGCGCGCCCATTGCGGAGGCCAAGTCCAGTTCCGGCTCGACTCCAACGCCTTCTCAGGGCGCAAGGAACTCGACGCGGCCTTGATCGACGCCATCAAGCACTACAACAGCGCTGCTGTGGGCCCACTGCTCAAGGCGGGCGCGAGCCCCAATGCGGTCGACCCTGGACAAAAGAGCATCAACGCGCTGCTCCTCGCCATCTTGGGCGATCAACAAGCGGTGCGGGCTGCGCTGATCAAGGCGGGCGCCAAGGTCTAGCCAGACTGAGCGCCAAATGAGCCCCTAGCCCACGTCTTGCTTGCGCGAACAGCTATCAAAACAGTAGTGATTTATGCGCGTAGCTTGCGGTACAGTGTCTGCCGGCTGATGCCGAGCTGGCGGGCCGCCAGGGACACATTGCCACGCGCGGCCTCCAGCGCCTGCTGGATGGCGGCGTGGCCCAAGGCCTGCAGGCTTTGCGGGGCCTGCGCAACAGCGGGCTCCAGGGGTGCCGTCTTCACGGCAGCCCCCAGCTGCAGCGCCTCCACCAGATCGTCGGGCATATGCACCCAGTCCAAGGCGTCTTCCCCATCCTGCAGCATGGCGCAAGCCGTGCGCAGCACGCTGGCGTACTGGCGCAGGTTGCCGGGCCACGTAAAGGCGCTCAGGCGGGCCAGCAGTTCGGGGGCCAGCTGCACTTCGCGCTCCGGGCTCAGGTCGGCCAGCAGGCGCTCGGTCAGTGCACAGAAGTCGCTGCGCTCGCGCAGCGCCGGCAGCAGCACGGTGAGGCCGTTGATGCGGTAGTACAAATCTTGGCGGAATGTGCCGCGCTCTGCGGCCTCGGCCAGCTTGCTGTGCGTGGCGCACACCAGCGCGAAGTCCACCGGTCCCGCCTTGCCCGCGCCCACCGGCGTGACTGTGCGCTCCTGCAGCACACGCAGCAGCCGGGTCTGCATGGCCAGCGGCATGTCGCCAATTTCGTCCAGGAACAGCGTGCCGCCCTCGGCCTCGCGCAGGCGGCCCAGGCTGCCCTCTTTGCGTGCGCCGGTGAAGGCACCCGCCACATAGCCAAACAGCTCGGACTCGATCAGGCTCTCGGGAATGGCGCCACAGTTGATGGCCACAAAAGGCGCACCACGGCGCGGGCCGCTGGCGTGCAGGGCGCGTGCAAACAGCTCCTTGCCCACGCCTGACTCGCCCTGGATGAGCACGGGAATCGGTTTGGCCACCACGCGGCGCGCCTTGTCGGCGGCGCTGCGCCAGCGTGCGTCGCCCGTATCCAGCTCGGCCAGCGCATCACGCGCGCTGGCAGAGGCCGGAGCCGAAGAGGACAGGCCGGTCACCGGCAGCGCCGAGGCATCCACCTGCACCTGCGCAAACAGCACGGCGCCGTTGTGCAGGCGCAGCTGCTGCACCTGCTGGGGGCGGCGCTTGTGGCGCGAGAGCAGGTCGTCCAGCCGCACATCGAGCACACGCTCCAGCGGAGTGGCGCCAATGTCGCCCGTATTCAGCCGCAGCAGCGCCAGCCCCACACGGTTGGCGCCCACCACCCAGCCGTCGTCCGACAGCGCGACGATGCCTTCGGCCACGCTGCCAATGCCCTCGGGCTGGGCGTGCAGGTGCAGGCGGATGTTGCGCTTGCAGGTGGCCAGCATGAGCCGGTTCTCGATCATGCGGGCGGCGGTGCTGGCCAGGCCCAGCGTGTGGCCGTGGCCATGGCGGTGGTCACCCGAGATGTCGAGCACGCCCATGAGCTCGCCCGTGGCCGAGAGGATGGGTGAGGCCGCGCAGGTGAGAAAACCGTTGCGCTCCAGGAAGTGTTCCCCACCATGGATTTCAACCGCACTGCGCTCGGCCAGTGCGGTGCCAATGGCGTTGGTGCCACGGTGCGCTTCGTGCCAGGAGGCACCACTGGTCAGCGCCACACGCTCGGCCTTGCCTACAAAGCTGACGTCCCCCAGCGTGTGCATGAGCATGCCGTGCGGGTCGGCCAGCACCACCACGCTCTGGCTGTGGCGCACCTGTTCAAACACATATTCCATGACCGGGCGCGAGTGGGCCAGCAAGGCGTGGCTATTGGCCAGCGCCTGGCGCAGGCTGGTACTGCCCGCATGGTCGGTGGCGGCACGGCCGGCGGGTGCCAGGCCCGCGGCCAGGCTGCGGTGCCAGGAGCGGGCCAGTCGTTCGTCCAGCACGCCTACAGGGCACTGGCCGGTTTCCAGCAATTGTTGACGGGCCTGTCGCAAGGCCAGCACGGGGGAGGTTTGTCGCACGTTGTCTCCTGCGCGGGGTCGTGGTCGCCCCGCTTTGGCACAGTATGGGGGGCGGTGGTGTGCGAGGCAATGGCACACACCCGCGCAAACGTCCAACTGTTCCATTTTGTGACACCTGTCACTGTGGCGAATCGTGACAGCCCTGGCTTGCGGACAGCTTGCACGGAGTGCTGCGATGCAACAAACCCAATGAAATCAAGGGCCCACGGTTATCGCCCGCATGGCACGCGTCTTGAGATACCTCTGCACCTGCCGGACAGACCGATGCAGGCAAGCAAACCAAGCACAAGAGGACGACAACCATGGCTATTTACGCAGCACCCGGCGCAGCAGGCGCCAAGATTGCCTACAAGGCGCAGTACAACAACTTCATCGGCGGCAAATGGGTTGCCCCGGTCAAGGGCCAGTACTTTGACGTCATCACCCCGGTGAGTGGCAAGGTCTACACCCAGGCCGCCCGCTCCACCGCCGAAGACATTGAGCTGGCACTGGACGCCGCCCACGCCGCGTCGGATGCCTGGGGCAAGACCGACGCCGCCACCCGCAGCAACATCTTGCTGAAGATTGCCGACCGCATCGAGCAGAACCTGGAGCTGCTGGCCTACGCCGAAACCGTGGACAACGGCAAAGCCATTCGCGAAACACTGAACGCCGACATCCCGCTCACCGTGGACCACTTCCGCTACTTTGCGGGCTGCGTGCGTGCACAAGAAGGCGCCCTGTCCAACATCGACGAGAACACGGTGGCGTACCACATCCAGGAACCCCTGGGCGTGGTCGGCCAGATCATCCCGTGGAACTTCCCCATCCTGATGGCGGCCTGGAAACTGGCCCCTGCGATTGGCGCCGGCAACTGCGTGGTGCTCAAGCCCGCCGAGTCCACCCCCATCTCCATCCTGATCCTGGCCGAGCTGATTGCCGACCTGCTGCCCCCCGGTGTGCTCAACATCGTGAACGGCTTTGGCCGCGAAGCCGGCATGCCGCTGGCCACCAGCAAGCGCATCGCCAAGATCGCCTTCACCGGCTCCACCACCACGGGCCGCGTGATTGCGCAGGCCGCCGCCAACAACCTGATTCCTGCCACGCTGGAACTGGGCGGCAAGAGCCCCAACGTGTTCTTTGCCGACATCATGGACAAGGACGACGCGTTTCTGGACAAGGCCATCGAAGGCCTGGTGCTGTTCGCCTTCAACCAGGGCGAGGTCTGCACCTGCCCATCACGCGCATTGATTCAGGAATCGATCTATGACAAGTTCATGGAGCGCGTGTTGAAGCGCATCGCCGCCATCCAGCAAAAGAACCCGCTGGACACCGACAGCATGATGGGCGCACAGGCTTCCAAAGAGCAACTCACCAAGATCCTGTCCTACCTGGACCTGGGCAAGCAGGAAGGCGCGCAAGTGCTGGCCGGTGGTGGCCAAGCGCACTTGGGTGGCGACCTGGAAGGCGGCTACTACGTGCAGCCCACCCTGTTCAAGGGCCACAACAAGATGCGCATCTTCCAGGAAGAAATCTTCGGCCCCGTGCTGGCTGTTACCACCTTCAAGGACGAAGCTGAAGCCCTGGCGATTGCCAATGACACGCTCTACGGCCTGGGCGCCGGCGTGTGGAGCCGCAACGGCAACGTGGCCTACCGCATGGGCCGCGCTATCAAGGCCGGCCGCGTGTGGACCAACTGCTACCACGCCTACCCAGCGCACGCAGCGTTTGGCGGCTACAAGGAGTCGGGCATCGGCCGTGAGACGCACAAGATGATGCTGGACCACTACCAGCAGACCAAGAACTTGCTGGTTTCGTACTCCGAGAACAAGCTGGGCTTCTTCTAAAGCGCATCCCTCGCGTCGCGTTACGTCGCGCCGAGCCGCACAGCAACGGGCTGGGACCTCCCCCCTCATACTGGGGTACCAGAAATCGGGGGGATGCCCCAGCCCGCTGCCGCGCTAGCACCGTGGAGGCACAGACAAGGCAGCCCTTCGGAACCCACCTGGCGCGCCACGATCCAACGCGGTGACCCGGCAGGGCGGCCGCCGATTTCTGGTACTCCAGCATGAGGTGGACGCCCTGTCGGGTTGCCGCGTTGCGAGCGCCAACATCGCAAGGTCGGTAGTCCTTCCCACAAGGAGACAAGCATGGTCGACAAAGTCATAGCCACCCCAGCCGCCCTGGAACTGGTGGCCTTCCTCAAAACCAAACATGGCCCGGATTTAATGTTTCACCAGAGTGGTGGTTGCTGCGACAACAGCGCAGCCAACTGCTACCTGCCCGGCGAAATCACCATGGGTGCAGGTGATGTGTACCTGGGCGACATTGGCGGCAGCCCGTTCTATATCGGCCTTGCCCAATACCAATACTGGAAACACACCCAACTCATCATCGACGTCATCGAAGGCCACGGCGGCACCTTCTCGCTCGAAGGGCCCGAAGGCAAGGCCTTCCACACCCGCTCCCGCGTGTTCACCGATGCGGAACTGGCCGAGCTGGGCATCGACAAGCCCGCAATCTAAAGAAACAGGCATAAAACAGGGCTCTAGCGCCCGTGGAATATGCGCAAACAGCTATTAATTTAATAGCATCTACTGCATGAAACCCAGATCGGTCGGGTAGTCTGGCCGGCTGGCTGCCGTGCCGAAGTTCACGATCTTGGGCAACACGCCGGGCATCTCGGCATCCGTCACCCCAAACCACTTGGCCAGTGTGGCCGCGTACTGATCGACCGAGGTACTCGGCAACAAACGCCCCTGGCCGACGTGCCAGGCATTCTCGGGCAGGTAATTGCCGCCAGCGTCCTTGGTATCGCTCACGCTGATGGGCGGGGCTACCCCATACAAACGCTGGCCGTTCACCGCACCGCCCACCACCATGTGGTGGCTGCCCCAGCCGTGGTCCGAGCCGTCGCCGTTGGACGCCAGGGTGCGGCCGAAATCCGATGCCGTGAACGCCGTCACCTGCTGGGCCACGCCCATCTCCTCGGTGGCCTGGTAAAACGCCGTCATGGCCGTGCTCAGGCGGCCCATCAGCGTAGCCTGCTGCGCCACCAGGTTGTCGTGCAGGTCAAAGCCGCCCATGGACACAAAAAACACCTGGCGCCGCGCGCCCAGCACGTTGCGCCCCTTGATCAGGCGCGCCACCATCTGCAACTGAGTGGACAAAGCGTCGGTGCCAAACGTGGCCTGGAAGGGACGCAGATTGGGCGCCGTGCCAAAGGCGGGTGGACTCAGGGCCAGCGCATTGGTTACCGAGGCCTCGGCCGCCAGGGCGCGGGCGGTGACCACGTTGTATTCGTTCTCCAGCTTGTGGGTGCGGGACTGGCGGATCAGGCTGTCGATGGTGCTGCGCACCGAGGACGAGCCATAGACCGTGGTGTCGGTGGCGGGCCGGATCTTGATGGCACCCGAGGTGCTGACCTGGTACTGCAAGGCCGTATCGCCCGAGAGGAACACCGCGTTGCCAGAGACCGACATGCAGCTGAACAGCGCGTTGCTGTTGAGGCTGTTTTGCAGCACCACATCCCCCATATTGCCGCCCCAGCCCACGGTGGAACCTTCGGGCGAGGATGACTGCCACAACGACTGTTGGTCATTGTGCGAGAACAGTTGGGGCGGACGCGGGTAGAGCGTGCGGTTGCTGTTGTTGTACTGGGCGCGCGTGAGCGGCACTACCAGTGGCCCCACATTGAGCTGCACCGCCGCCTTGCCGGTGTTGAACAGGTTGGCCAGCCCGGTCATGGCCGGGTGCAGCGCGTACTCGCGGCTGGTGGCGCCCAGCGCGTCCACCGGTGGCGTGATGGGGTTCAGGCGTGTGGGCGTGAGTGCCGCCTTGGCCAGCGCAATGCCGCCCGCCGTTTGCCCGGCGCCACCACCGCGGATGGCGCTGTACTGGTTGTAGCTCGGGTCGTCGTAGGCCAGGACGGTGTTGGCGTAGTCATTGCCACCAAACAAAAAGACGCACACCAGCGCCTTGTAGTCGCCCGCCGGGGCATTGAAGGCGGCCGCCTCGCCAATGGCCGCCAGGTTGAGCGCAAACGGCAGCGCCGTGCCGGTAAGCGCCAGCTGGCCGCTGCGGCGCAAAAAGGCGCGCCGGGTCTGGGATTCGGGTGACAGCATGGACATGGTGGCCCTCTACTTCTGGATCAGGTATTCAGGGCAGGCCATCACCATCAGCACCGCCGCACACACGCGCTGACGCTTCAGGGTGGCCGCGCTGTTGGAGTTGACGGTGACACCCAGCAAGGCGTTGACGATGACGATCTGGGTGCTGGCCGAGAGCTGGCCCGCACACAACAGCAGGTTGAGCCGACGCACCAGAGCCGCAGGGTCCAGCACCAGAGTGAGCTCGGTGGTGTAGGCGGCATAGATGTCGCGGCTGTTGAAGCCAGTGTCGATGATGCCCATCATGTAATTCAGGTAGCCGCCCACGCTGCTTTCCGTCACCAGCTGGAACTCGGGCGCCACCACACCGGCGCTCAGCCCGGTGCCGGGCGGCACATACCCCGGGCGAAAATAGTTGAACACCGAGGGCGCACGCAGCGGGCTCTGGCTGAGCTGGGTACCGGCGTTGCTCAGGTCACCAATCTTCCAGGCGCCACTGGCAGAGCCCACCCCGAAGGTGCGCCCCCATTGCGCCAGGCGCAGCATGGGCTCGCGCAGCTTGCCATACTCCAGCGCGCTCAGCCCGGTGGCGTTGCGCGCCTCCTCGTCCAGCACGATGGCGGCAAACACGAATGCCAGATCTCCGCGCACGCCCTGGCCGTTGTCGGCAAACACCGCCGCCACCCGGCCCACATAGGCCGGGCTGGGGTTGCTGGTCACCAGACGCTGGATCATCTGTTTGCAGAAGAAAGGGGCCGTGTTCTGGTGGTTGAACAAGGTGTCCAGCGCCGTCTTGAGCGCAGCGGTCGCCGGCGTGTTGGCCGGGATGGTGGTGCCCAAAAACGTGGCCGCCAGGGTGGAGTGGTTGCTGGCAGTCAGCGCCATGGGCAGGCGGGCAAACGCGGTGTTGCCCACCGTGTTGCCATTGGCCGTCACGTTGACGTTCTGGCTCATGTCCACGTCGTAGCCGGTGAACACGCGTGCCAGGTTGCTCACATCGCTGGCGGTGTAGGTGTCCTGCGGTTTGCCATTGCCATCGAGTTGTTGCGTGCCGTCGGGGTTGAGCAGGTGCAGGCCCACGGTGAACAGCTGCATCACCTCGCGGGCGTAGTTTTCGTCCGGCTGGCGGCCCGAAGCGTTTTCCTTCTTGTTGCCCTTGGTGTTGAGGTAGTAGCCCATGGCCACATGCAGGGTCACCGCCTCCAGCAGGCCCCGGAAGTTGCCAAACGCATAGGCACACAAGGTGTCCCAGTAGTGCGCCATGGCGTGGCTGCGCCAGCGGAAGTCCAGACCCGAGAGCGACACCACAAAAAACTCGGAGAGCGCCAGGCCCATGCGTTTGCGCATGGGGTCGCTGCTGGCCAGCAGCTGGTTCCAGACCATGTAATCGGCCGGGTAGCTCTGGTCGTAATAGTTGTTGCTGTTGTTGGCGTCGCCATAACCCTGGCTGTTGAGCCAGTCCCAGCCGCGGGTGCCGAAGTTCAGGGCCACCTGCCCCTCGATCCAGGCCGCATACCCCTGGTTGCGCACCTGGGCGATGTCTGCATCGCTGGCCGAGAACTGGGCCTGCTGCAAAAAACGCGAGGCTTGCTCGGCACTGATGCTGGCCCCACTGAGGGCAATGGCGGCGGGCAAGGCCCGCAGGGAAATGGTGCGTCCGCCTACGGGCGCCTCGGTCGCGTCACCGCCATCTCCGCCACCACCACCGCAAGCCGCCAGTGCCGCCGCAGCGGCCAAAGCCACAGCAGTCAGGGCGGCAGACTCCTGCGGGGAGCTGCGGGTCAGGGGGGGCGTGACGCGCTCGGCTTCGTCCACGGTGTCGCGCATGGGAGTCTCCAAAGTGGAGTGGGTAGGCGGCGAAGGTTATCGCCCACCCTGCGCACTGCCCAGCGCCCTTACAAACAATTACCGCTGCCGGGGACAGCCGGTCGTCCGGCGCCTAGTGGGTGGCGGCTTGCAGCAGATCACGCGTGCGCAGGGCTTCCTGGCGCGCCGCAGCGGCAAAGTCAGGCCCATGGGATGCGTACAAGATGGCGCGCGAGGAGTTCACCACAATGGGGCCGGTGGTCTGTCCGTCGGCAGTGCGCCAACCGGCCTTGACCGTGGCCACCGCATCGCCCCCCTGGGCACCCACGCCGGGAATCAGCAGGGGCAGCGTGGGCGCCAGGGCGCGCACACGCTCGATCTCGGCAGGGTAGGTGGCGCCCACCACCAGGCCCAGTTGGCCGTTCAGGTTCCAGGGCCCCTGGGCCAAACTGGCGATGTGTTCGTACAGACGCGGCTGGCCGGGCACATCGAGCAGGCGCTGCGGCTGGAAGTCGTCACCGCCGGGGTTGGAGGTGCGGCACAGCAGGAAGGCACCCTTGCCGTGGTACTTCAGGTAAGGCGCCACCGAATCAAACCCCATGAAGGGCGAGAGTGTGACGGCGTCGGCGCCGTAGCGCTCGAAGGCTTCCTTGGCGTACTGCTCGGCGGTGCTGCCAATGTCGCCACGCTTGGCGTCCAGGATGACGGGCACCTGGGGCGCGGTGCGGCGCATGTGCTCCATCAGCTTTTCGAGCTGGTCTTCGGCGCGGTGCGCAGCAAAGTAGGCGATCTGCGGCTTGAAGGAGTTCACCAGGTCGGCCGTGGCGTCGACGATGGCCGCGCAAAAGTCGTAAATCTTGCTGGCATCCCCCTTCAGGTGGGCAGGAAACTTGGTCGGTTCGGGGTCCAGGCCCACGCACAACAAGGAACTGTTTTGGCGCTCAGCAGTGCGCAACTGGTCTAGAAAAGTCATAGGGCTATTTTACGGAGGCCTCACGAACATCCATGGCCAGGCACAGGTCGGCCCAGGCCTTGGCCTTGTCGGCACTGTTGCGCAGCAGCAGCTTGGGGTGGTAGCTCACGATGACCGGAATGCCCTGGTACTGGTAGACCGTGCCACGCAGCTTGCCCAGCGGCTGGGTAGCCAGCGCACCGTGTTCGGCCAGCAGGGTCTGGATGGCAAAACGCCCCATGACCAAGATAACTTTGGGCTGCACCAGCGCAATTTCGCGCTGCAGGTACTGGGCGCACTGGGCCAGGTCCGCCGCCTGCGGAATTTGCCCGTGTGGGGGGCGGCACTTCACCACATTGGTCGCGTAGGCGCCTGCTGCGCCCTCGCCCGTGCGGCTGGCGCCCACGGCCTTGAGCATGTTGTCCAGCAGCAGGCCCGGGCTTTCCACAAAGGCCTGGGCGGTGCGGTCTTCGTCTTCCTCGGGGGGGTCACCCACCACCAGCCAGTCGCGCTGGCCGGGGGCGGGCTGCAGCGTGGCGTGTTTGCGGCCGGCGCACAGGCCACAGGCCTGGCAACTGGCGGCGGTGTCGGCCAGGGCCTCCCAGTCCAGCGCGCCCAGGTCCAGCGGCGTGCCCACAGCGCGCGCGGCAACGGCTGGTGCACGGGCCACCGGCACCGCCCGCACCGGTGCCGGCGTGGCTTGGGGGGCAGGGGATGGCACTGCCGCGTGGACCGGCGGGCTCACCGTGGCCGGGGCGGCGGCGGGGACGGCCACCGAAGGCGGCTCGGTCTCAAACACGGTGCCGGGCAGCCAGACGCGCACGCCCATCTCCAGCAGCATGGCGCGTTGGCGCTCGTCAAGGGTCAGGGCCATGGGGCAGGGTGTCTCGTCAGGGGTACAGGGGCAGGCTCATGACCACCGCGTCTTCGCGCTGGCCGTTGCCCGCAGGGTAATAGGCTTTGCGCTGGCCCACGCGGCGGTAACCGTACTGCTCGTACACATGCAGGGCACGCAGGTTGCTCACGCGTGCCTCCAGCCACAGCCACTGCACACCCTGTCCACGCGCCCATACGGCCAGTGCGTCCAGCATGACACGGGCCCAGCCCTGGCCCTGGAATTCGGGCGCCACGGTGATGTTGAGCAGGTGCACCTCATCCACGCCCTTCATGGCCACAAAGTAACCCAGCACATAGCCGTCGGCCACCAGCATCTGGGCCTGGTAACCGCTGTGCAGCGCGTCCAGAAAATTGGCATGGCTCCAGGGGTGGGCGTAGGCGCGCTGCTCCACGCGCAACACTTCGTCCAGCCGGTCGGCCAGCAAGGGTTCAAAGGCGGCTTCGGCGGAGCGCAGGAGGGACGACATGGCGGAGAAACTCAGGCAAGCGCCGCGGCAGCGGCTTTTTCGGCCACGCGCTCGGCGGTGGTTTTGGCCACCTTGTCGCGGATATAGCTGGGCATGGCCTGGGCCGCATCCACCGCCAGCCCCTGGGCCAGCAGCGCAGGCGCCAGGCGCAGCATGGCCGCCGCCGTGGGCAGCGCAGGCACCGCCGGGCCGCCCTGCAGCAGCGCGGCGGGCAGGCGGTCGGCATACACGGCAAACACATTGCCCGCCAGCAGCAGCGGGCCCAGGCTGGCATCCACAGCGGGCAAGGCCAGGGCCTCGGGGCGCACCAGTTGGCTGGGCTGCAGCACGCGCCACTGGCCCTTGGCATAGGCGCAATGCGCGGCGTACACCTCGTCCATGCGGGCGTCCAGCAGCGCCAGCACCTGCACGTCAGGCGCATCGGGCGCGGCCGACAGGCGGGCGTCCTCGGCCACGGCCAGCAGCGAATCCATGGGCAGCACCGGCACCTGGGCGCCAAAGGCCAGGCCCTGCACCACCGAGCAGGCCGTGCGCAGCCCGGTGAACGAGCCCGGGCCGGCGCCAAACACCATCGCATCGAGCGCCGCTATGGGCAGCTCCGCCTGGGCCAGCAGGTCCAGCACGCCGGCGATCAGCTCGGTCGACGCGCGCGCGCCACCCGGCCCGGCGTACTGCCACACAGCCGCACCACGGCCGACCGCGATGGACAGGTGCTCGGTTCCGGAATCAATTGCCAGCAAGTTCATATTTTTAAGCGAAATTGGCCTCTAGTCCGCATGGATACTGCGCAAGCAGCTCCTATTTCAGGAGCAAGCCTAGACCACTGGACCGGGCGCTGGCGCGCGTAGCGGCCAGCGGGGCATCCCCCGATTATCGGGGCAGCCCGGATAATCCGGCCATGTACCTGTCCCCCCGAACGCTTCTGCGCAGCCTGGCCTTCAGCCTGCTGGCCTGCGCGGCCGCCACCGCCCAGCCCCTGCCCCTGCCCCCCGAAGTGGACGCCGCCCTGGCCCGCGCCAAGGTGCCGCGCGATGCGGTGGCTTTTTTGGTGGTGGACGCCCAGAACCCTGGTGCGCTGCCCCGCTTGGCGCACCGCACCACGGCATCCATGAACCCGGCCTCGGTCATGAAGCTGGTCACCACCACCGCGGCGCTGGACCTGCTGGGCCCGGCCTACCAGTGGGCCACACCGGTCTACACCGAGGGCAGCGTGCGCAACGGCGTGCTGCAGGGCAACCTCTACATCAAAGGCCAGGGCGACCCCAAGCTAGTGCTGGAGCGCCTGTGGCTGCTGCTGCGCCGTGTGCAGGGCCTGGGTATCAAGACGATTGCGGGCGACATCGTGCTGGACCGCAGCGCCTTCAGCCTGCCCGAGGTGGACCCTGCCCAGTTTGACGGCGAGCCCCTGCGCCCCTACAACGCGGCGCCGGATGCGCTGCTGGTCAACTTCAAGTCGGTGGTGATGACCTTCACCCCCGACCGTGCGGCCCAAGTGGCCCAGGTGCAGGTCGACCCGCCGCTGGCGGGTGTGGCCCTGCCCGCCAGCGTGCCGCTGAGCGCAGGCGACTGCGGCGACTACCGCGGCGCGCTGAAAGCCGACTTTGCCGACCCGCTGCGCATCCGCTTTGCGGGCAGCTACCCGGCCAGTTGTGGCGAGAAGGTCTGGCCGGTGGCCTATGCCGACCCCAAAACCTACGCCCAACGCGCCGTGCTGGGCCTGTGGGAAAGCCTGGGCGGCAGCCTGCAGGGCAGCGTGCGGCTGGGCACCGTGCCCAGCACGCTTGCAGCGGGCAAGCCGGCGTTTGTGAGCAGCTCCGCACCGCTGAGCGAAGTGGTGCGTGACATCAACAAGTACAGCAACAACGTGATGGCACAGCAGCTGTTTTTGACCCTGGGCCGGGCGGCCTTTGCGCCGCTGCCCGCCAACGGGGCCGAGCCTGCGGAGCTGCCCACCGGCAGCCTGGCCCCCAGCCGCGCCGCGGTGCTGCGCTGGTGGCGCGAGCGCCTGGGCACCGAGGAGCCGCCGGTGCTGGACAACGGCTCGGGCCTGTCGCGCCAGGAGCGCATCACCGCGCAGGCACTGGGTCGCCTGCTGCAAGCCGCCTATGTGTCGCCGGTGATGCCGGAGCTGATGTCCTCACTGCCCATCTCGGGGGTGGACGGCACGCTGCGGCGCATCAAGGGCGCCACCAGTGCCCACCTGAAGACCGGCAGCCTGAGCAATGTGGTGGCGCGCGCAGGTTATGTGCTGGCGGCCAGTGGCAAACGGTATGTGCTGGTGGCCTTTATCAACCACGCCAATGCCAACGATGCTCGCCCCGCCGTGGACGCGCTGGTGGAGTGGGCCGGGCGCGACCAGTAAAAAGAAAAGCGGCGGCTCAGGCCGCCGCGCGGGTCAGGCGGTCGCGCACGCCATCCCACTCCAGCGTGTCGGGCGGGGTTTCCACCCAAATGAGCTTGACGCCTTGGGCGTCCATCTCGCGCAGCTTGGAAAACAGCTCATGCGCAGCGGGCTGGGCATGGCTGGGCATGCGATGGACCGCCACCAGCGGCGAACGCACCTGCAGCGGACTGCGGTGGTAGAGCGCAATGGTGGGGCGTGCATCGGGCGCCTGGGTAGCACTGAGCAAATCCAGCGCCGCCTGCAGGGCCTTGGCATCCATCAGGCGCACGGTGGCGCTGGGTGCGTAGTGCGACTCCAGGGTCCCAGAGGCCCGTGGCCCCGGTTGGTTCTGCGCATCCAGCTCCTCTTTCGATAGCAACGGGCGGCCACAGGCATCGGCCACCTGCGCTGCGGTGATGGAACCTGGGCGCAGCAACACCGGCGCGCCACGCGTGCAGTCGATGATGGTGGACTCAATGCCCACCTCGCAAGGTCCGCCGTCCAGGATCAGCAAATCGTCGCCAAACTCGCTCAGCACATGGGCGGCCGTGGTCGGGCTCACGCGGCCAAACTTGTTGGCGCTGGGGGCGGCAATGCCCCACACCTCGCGCGCGCCCTCAGCCGGCTTGCGCAGTGTCGCCAGCAGCGCCTGCGCCACCGGGTGCGCGGGGCAACGCAGGCCAATGCTGTCTTGTCCGCCCGCCGCCGCCGCGCCCACGCCCTCACGGCGCGGCAGGATCAGGGTGAGCGGGCCAGGCCAGAAGGCCGCCATGAGCTGCTGCGCAAAGGCCGGCACACGCGCGCAGTAATGCGCCACACCACCCATGCCACCGTCAAACGCGGCCACGTGCACGATCAGCGGGTGGTCCGCCGGGCGGCCCTTGGCCGTGAAAATTTTGCCCACCGCGGCCGGGTCAGACGCATCCGCGCCCAGGCCATAGACCGTTTCCGTTGGCAAGCCAATCAGCGCACCAGCCCGCACCGCATCTGCGCAAGCAGCTATGGATTCAGGAGCAATCTCCACGCCGTCAGCGAACTGGCAAGCAGAAAGAATCATGGGCACTCGGCTCAGAACGCGGCGATGCCGAGGATGCGCGCGGCTTCCAGCGCGGTGGCACGCACACCGTCCACGGTGGCGCCGGTGATGTTGAGGTGGCCCATCTTGCGGCCCGGCTTAGCATCCAGCTTGCCGTACAGGTGCAGGTGGGTGCCGGGCAGGGCCAGCACGGCCGCCCAATCGGGCACACCGCCCTCGGGCCATAGGTCGCCCAGCAGGTTCAGCATGAGGGCCGGGCTGTGCTGGCGCGGCTGCACCAGCGGCAAGCCGGCCAGCGTGCGCACCTGCAGGTCGAACTGCGACACATCGCAGGCGTCCATGCTGTAGTGGCCGCTGTTGTGCGGGCGCGGCGCCATCTCGTTCACCACCAGGCCCCCCAGGCCGGCGGCGGCGGGGTTGGACTCGTCGAGCACAAAGAACTCGACGCACAACACGCCCACGTACTGCACACCTTCTGCTATCGATTTCGCAGCTGCTACCGCACGCGCTGCAAGGGCCGGAGGCAGATTTCCTTCATACACCTCGGTCACGGCCAAAATGCCGTCGCGGTGCAGGTTGCGCTGCACTGGCAGGTTCACACAGCGGCCATCGGCGCCGCGCGCCACGATGACCGAGCACTCCAGCGCCAGCGGCAGCATCTTCTCCAGCACGCAGGGCACGCCTTGCAGATCGGCCCAGGCGGCGGCCAGTTCAGCGGGCGTCTTCACGCGCACCTGGCCCTTGCCGTCGTAGCCCATGCGGGCGGTCTTCAAAATTCCTGGAAGCAGATTCGCATCGACGGCCGCCAGTTGCTCTGCCGTTTCAATGACGGCATAAGGCGCACAAGGCACGCCGCACGCCACAAAGTGCGCCTTCTCGGCCGCGCGGTCCTGGGCAATGGCCACGGCGGCACCGCTGGGGGCGACCGGACGGCTCTGCGCCAGCTGCGTCAGCGCCTGCGCCGGCACGTTTTCAAATTCGGTGGTGATGGCCGCCGATACCTCGGCCAGCCGGGCCAGGCCCGTGGGGTCGGTGTAGGCGGTCTGGATATGGTGGTGGCTGATGCGCCCGGCCGGGCTATGGGTATCCGGGTCCAGCACCGCGGTGAAAAAACCCATCTGCTGGGCCGCGTGGGCAAACATGCGGCCCAGCTGGCCACCGCCCATGACACCGAGTGTCATTTCTTTGGATCCGCCCAAAGCGGTTGCTGCGCGCTCAGAAGCCATTTAGATTGCGCTTCCGGTAATGGGCAGCACCATGGCGCGGGCAGCCTCGGTCTGGTCGATGCGGAAGGCGTCCAGCTCCATGCGCAGGTCCGGGTTTTCGTTGGCCAGCAGGGCCACCGCAAACAGGGCCGCGTTGGCGGCACCGGCCGGGCCAATGGCAAAGGTGGCCACAGGAACGCCCTTGGGCATCTGCACAATGCTGTGCAGCGAGTCCACGCCCGACAGCGCCTTGCTCTGCACCGGAACGCCCAGCACCGGCAAGGTGGTTTTGGCGGCCAGCATGCCTGGCAGGTGGGCCGCACCGCCGGCGCCCGCGATGATGGCCTTGAGGCCGCGCGCGACCGCGCTTTCGGCATAGGCGAACATGTCGTCGGGCATGCGATGGGCAGAAACCACCCGGGCTTCGAAGCGGATGCCAAACTGTTGGAGAATCTGGACTGCGTGCTGCATGGTGTCCCAGTCGGAACTGGAGCCCATGACAACGCCGATTTGAATGGTTTTCATAGTGCTGAAAGCGCTTTGCGGAGCGCCAGGTGGACTGGCGGCGCAGGGTTTGCGCACGTGGCCAGAATTGAATTTTACTTTTTCACCCCGAGCTAGCCCCCATGATCAACGTCACCATCGAAAACTTTGAGGCCGAAGTCGTCGCCGCCTCCCACCAAGTCCCGGTTCTGGTGGACTTCTGGGCCCCCTGGTGCGGCCCCTGCAAAGTGATTGGCCCGCTGCTGGAAAAGGTGGAAGAAGAGTACGCCGGCCGCTTCAAGCTGGTGAAGATCGACTCCGACCAGGAACAGCAGTTGGCCCAGGCCTTTGGCATCCGCAGCATTCCTACCTGCGTGCTGATGATCAACGGCAAGCCAGCGGACGGTTTCATGGGGGCAATCCCGGAGAGCAAGATCAAGGAGTTTCTGGACAAACATGTGCCCTCCGAGGCCGTGCTGGAAGCCGAGGCAGACGCCGAAGACGCCCATGCCCTGGCCGCCGCAGGCGACCCGCAAGCCGCGCTGCAAAAATTGCTGGAAGCGCTGAGCGTGGACCCCACCAACGACGACGCCCGCTACGACTACGTCAAGCTGCTGATCGAGAACGACCTACTCGAAGACGCCGAGGCTGCGTTGGCGCCCAAACTCACCGAGATTCCGCGCCAGCTGCGCTTCGAGGCACTGGGCCAGTTTCTGGACGCCATCAAGTTCGTGGTCACCGACGACCGCGGCCTGTGGACGCCCGAACAATTCGACGCCCTGATTGCCACCAACAAGCGCGACTTTGAAACCCGCCTGGCCAAGGCCCGTGTGTTGATGGTGGGTGGCGACTGGACCGGTGCCATGGAAGAGCTGCTGGAAATCATCATGCGTGACAAGGCCTGGGGCGAGGCGGTGCCGCGCAAGACCTTTGTGGCGATTCTGGAGCTGCTGACCCCACCCAAGCCCAAGGCCAACCCTGCAGATGCGGGCAAGGCCGCTGGCGGTATTGAGGTGGTGGGCAAGGCAGTGGCCGAGACCGACCCACAAGCCCAACTGGTGGCCGCCTACCGGCGCAAGCTCAGCATGGCGCTGAACTGATTTCGGCTTCCCGGGAACTTTCTCCCTGCGCCACCATCCACACACCATGCGCCGCCTCGTGCTCCTGCTGATCCTGATTGCCCTGGTGCCTTTGCGCGCCTGGTCGGGAGACGCCATGGCGATCCAGATGGCGGCGCAAGCCCACGCGACCAGCGCGGAGCTGGCGGCCAGCCCCCCCGCAGCGCACACCAGCTGCCATGAGATGCAGGCGGAGTCTGCGCCCACACCGCCAACCCACAACACGCCAGACCCTTGCGCCACCTGCGCCTCGTGCCAGGCTTGTTTCACGGTCGCACTGCTTGTGCCCGCCACGCAGTCGGCAACACAGGCCCTGCCACATGGGCTGCCACAAGCCGCTAACGCGCATTTCACCAGCGCCGTCCTCGCGCTGGGACACAAACCACCCATTTCCTGACCTCCAGGCCCGAAGTCCGTCTGGACTCTGGGCCTGGACCCGCCGTGGTGGCTCCGCAGCGCTGTGCTGCAGGGGCCTCGCAAGCACCCCGTTCACGCCTTTGGTCAGGAAATTTTTATGCCTATCTCCCCCTGGTACGCCCGCTCGCGGCTGTACCGATCACTCTCTGTGGCCGTGCTCGCCAGCGCCGCCACATTGGCCGCCCACGCCCAGGCCCCGGGCAATGTGCGACTGGACTCCACGCCCACCCTGCAGGCCAGCCAGGCCAGCACCCCGGTGCCCGCCGTGGCCTACCGCTCGGTGTTTTCCGACTTGCCCCGGGGCGTGGAAGACACGGTACTGGACTGGAAAGCCGCCAACGCAGCAGTGGGCCAGTTCCAACGCGGCCACGCCGACCTCCTGAAATGGGAGCAGGAGCAGGCGCGCAAATCTGCCCCGCCCGCCCAGAAGGCCCAACCATGAACGCCCGCCTGAGCCCCCTGCTCCGCGCCACCGCGCTGCTGCTCTGCAGCAGCCTGGCCTGGGCCGCGCCCCCCGATGGCGGCATCGAAACCCTGCAGGCCCGCATGGCGGGCAAAACCGTTGGTACCGACGGTGCGGCAGTCCAGCTGCCCCACCCCGCCGCCGACCCGCACAACACCCTGACCACCCTGCTGGCCACGCCACTGACGGCCAATGCCGCGGTGCGTATCGCCTTGCTTCACAACCCTGGGTTGCAGGCGGCATGGGGCAGCGAAGGGCTGTCCATCACCGATGCCACGGGTGCGACGACCCCGGCCAAGCTGCGCGCCCAGCAGGCCATCACGGTGTTGTCGGCCCAGGCCTTCAAGGCCTGGGTGAACGCCGTGGCAGCCGCCCACACCGCGCAACTGCTGCGCGAAGCCAAGGCCACGGCCGAGGCCAGCGGCGAACTGACCCGGCGCATGGCGCGCGCCGGCAATGTGAGCAAACTCACGCAAGCACAAAGCCAGGCGGTGTTGTCTGACGCGGCACTGGCGCTGGTGCGTGCCGAGCAGGCCGCCTTTGCCGCGCGCGAAGCGCTGACCGTGACCCTGGGCCTGTGGGGCGAAACCACCCAGTTCACCCTGCCAGCCGCCCTGCCGACCCTGCCCACGCAGGCACTGGACCTGCCCGATGTGGAGGCCCGGGCCGTTCAAGCCCGCGCCGACCTGCAACTGGCGACCCAGCAGTGGCAACGCAAGCAGCAAAGCACGGTGCCCGACAGCGCCGACGCGCTGTGGGACGCGATGGGCGACGCCGCCCGCGTGCGTGCCCAGGCCGTGCAGTTGCGCAGCCAGGCACGCAGCGCCTACCACCGCTACCGCAGCAGCTGGGACATCGCCACCCATCTGACCCAGGACGTGCTGCCGCTGCGCCAGTTCATCCACGACGAACTGGTGTTGCGCTACAACGGCATGCTGACCAGTGTGTTTGACGTGCTGGCCGACCGCCAGACCCAAGCGCTGGCCCACAGCGCCAGCGTCGCCGCCCAGCGCGACTTCTGGCTGGCCCATGCCGACCTGCAAGCCCTGCTGGCCGGCGCCCCGCTGGACGCCCTGCCTGGCTCCGCCACCGATAGCGCCGCCCCTGCGGCCAGCCCCACCCAAGCCGGAGGCCACTGAATGGCCCCCACCCAAGGACACCCCATGAACCGACGCAATTTTTTCAATGGCGCCGCCGCCACCGCGGTGGGTGCCGTAGCCGCCGCCTCGGTGAGCCGCGTGGCCCTGGCCGCACTGCCCGAGCCGGTGCTGCAGACATCCCCCAACACCCAGCCCCCGCTGGTCCCCGCCACCGGCCGCCCCTACACCCCGGTGGTCACCCTGAATGGCTGGACCTTGCCCTGGCGCATGAACCAGGGCGTGAAGGAATTCCACCTGGTGGCCGAACCGGTGGTGCGCGAAATGGCGCCAGGCTTCAAGGCCCATATGTGGGGCTACAACGGCCAGAGCCCCGGCCCCACCATCGAGGTGGTGGAGGGCGACCGCGTGCGTGTGTTTGTGACCAACAAGCTGCCCGAACACACCAGCGTGCACTGGCACGGCCAGCGCCTGCCCAATGGCATGGACGGGGTGTCGGGCCTGACGCAGCGCGCCATTGGTGTGGGCAAGACCTTTGTCTACGAGTTTGTGGCGCGCCGCCCCGGCACCTTTATGTACCACCCGCATGCGGACGAGATGACACAAATGGCCATGGGCATGATGGGTTTCTGGGTGACGCACCCGAAAACCAAAAATCCACTGATCAGTGAGGTCGACCGCGACTTCTGTTTCCTCCTCAACGCCTATGACATCGACCCCGGCAGCATGACCCCCAAGACCATGACCATGCTGGACTTCAACCTGTGGAGCTGGAACAGCCGGGTCTTCCCCGGCATCGACACACTGAACGTGCGGCACAACGACAAGGTGCGCATCCGCGTGGGCAACCTGACCATGACCAACCACCCCCTCCACCTGCACGGCCACGAGTTTGTGGTGACCGGCAGCGACGGTGGCCCCTGGCCGCTGGCGGCGCGGGTGCCCGAAATCACCACCGACATTGCGGTGGGGCAGATGCGGCAGTTTGAATTTCTGGCCGACGAGGAAGGCGACTGGGCCTTCCACTGCCACAAGAGCCACCACACCATGAACGCCATGGGCCACAACGTGCCCACCCTGATTGGTGTGGACCACCGTGGCCTGGTCGGCAAGCTGCAAAAAGCGGTGCCGGACTACATGGTGATGGGGGAGCGCGGCATGGCCGACATGGGAGAGATGGAGATGCCCATCCCCGACAACACCGCCCCCATGATGACCGGCCAGGGCCCCTATGGCGGCGTGGAGATGGGCGGCATGTTCAGCGTCCTCAAGGTGCGCAAAGACCAGAAGCCCGGTGATTACAAGGACCCCGGCTGGTACCACCAGCCTGCGGGCACGCAGGCCTATGCATGGACCGGCCCGCTGCCGGACCCGGCGCGCTTCCAGGCCGAAAGTCCAGCTGCCGCCGCAGCGCCCGCCACCGAGGTGCAGGTGCGCAAACCTGCCAGCCACCAACACCACTAACCCCGAGAAGGAAACCCATGAAAAACACTATCAAATTAATAGCTGCTTGCGCACTATTGGCGGGCGCCAGCGGCGCTTTTGCCACAGGAAGCCATGCCGGCGGCCACGGTACGGACGCCATCGGCAAGCCCGGTGTCGCAGCCAAAGTCACGCGCACCATTGCCGTCGACATGAGCGATGCCATGCGCTTCACGCCCAGCGCGGTGAAGGTGCGCCGCGGCGAAACCATCCGTTTTGTGGTCACCAACTCCGGCCAGCTCAAGCACGAGTTCAACCTGGGCACCGAAGCCGACCTGAAGGCGCACTACGCGCAGATGCTGAAGTTCCCCGAGATGGAGCACGACGAGCCCAACCTGGTGAGCCTGGCAGCCGGCAAAACTGGCGAGGTGGTCTGGCAGTTCACCCAGGCAGGCACCGTGCACTTTGCCTGCCTGCACCCGGGCCATTACGAGGCGGGCATGAAGGGCGCTGTGGCCGTGGGTAGCAAGCCATGAGCGCGCCCACTCTTTCACGCCGCAGCGTGCTGGCGATGGGGCTGGTCCCGCTGGGGCTGCCCGCATGGGCGGCCAAGGAGCGCACCGCCGTCCAGGTCTGGAAAGACCCCAACTGCGGCTGCTGCAAAGACTGGGTGGTCCACCTGGAGCAGGCTGGCTTTAAGGTAACCGTGCAGCAGACCGGCAATGCAGATGCCCGCAAGCGCCTGGGCATGCCTGATGCCCTGGGCTCCTGCCATACCGCAGAGGTGGCGGGCTACGCCATCGAAGGGCATGTGCCTGCCAAGGAGATTCAGCGCCTGCTGCGCGAGAAGCCCAAAGCCCTGGGCCTGGCCGTGCCGGGCATGCCGGTCGGCTCCCCCGGCATGGACGGCGCCATCTACCAGGGCCGCAAAGACCCGTATGACGTGTTGCTGGTCGCCAAGGGCGGCGCTACGTCGATTTACCAAAGTTACCGATAAGGACACCCCATGAACCACGCACACACCGCCCGCAAGCTGCTGGCCACCTTGCTTCTCAGTACCCTTGGCGCGAGCAGCGTCTGGGCGCAAACCAGTGACATGAGCCGTGGCGAAATCCGCAAGGTCGACAAGGCCGCCAGCAAGATTACCATCCAACACGGCGAGATCAAGAACCTGGACATGCCGCCCATGACCATGGTGTTCCAGGTGCGCGACCCGGCCCTGCTGGAGAAAGCCAAGGCCGGCGACAAGGTGCGTTTTAGCGCCGAACTCAAAGAGGGCGCCTACATCGTCACCGCCGTCGAAGCTGCGCCTTGAGCACCTGGCGCAGGTGCGCCCTCAGGCGGCACGCACGTGCAAACCGGCGTGCCGCACGGCCTGGCGCTCGGTGGCCAGCACACGCTGGGCGTTGAGGCTGGCAATCGGGATGCTGGCGTCCTGCGGGATGCCGCCACTGAGCTGCAGCGCCAGGTAGCGGCCGCAGCACACCCGCAAGAACGAGGCGAAGTTGTCCACCTCGCCGCGCTCGGCCACCAGCTCGTCGTAGAGCTTGGTGCAGAGCTGGGGCACGCCCATGCCGTCGCGCGTGGCGATTTCGTCGAGCACCCGCCAGAACAGGTTTTCCAGCTTGATGCTGGTGGCCACGCCATGCAGGCGCACCGAGCGGGCGCGGCTCTCGTAAAGCGTGGGGTCGGCACTGATGAACACTTGGCACATGGGCTGTCTCCTCAAGGGGCTGGCCTGCATGCTGCGGGCCGCCCCCGGTGCCGTCAATGGGAAATACGCGTACCCAGCAGCGCCAGAAACTGTGCAATCCAGGCCGGGTGTGCGGGCCAGGCGGGGGCAGACACCAGGTTGCCATCGGTCACCGCAGCGTCGATGGCGATGTCGGCATAGGTGCCGCCCGCCATCTCCACCTCCACCCGGCAGGCCGGGTAGGCCGAGCAGGTGCGGCCCTGCAGCACGCCAGCACCGGCCAGCAGTTGCGCGCCGTGGCAGACGGCGGCCACCGGTTTGTTGGCATCAAAAAAGTGCTTCACGGCAGCCACCACTGCGGGGTAGGTGCGCAGGTACTCGGGGCCGCGGCCACCGGGGATCACCAGCGCGTCGTAGGCCTCGGGCTTCACGTCGGCAAAGCTCGCGTTCAGCGTGAAGTTGTGGCCGGGCTTCTCGCTGTAGGTCTGCGCACCCTCAAAGTCGTGGATGGCCGTCTTGATGTGGTCACCCACCTTTTTATCGGGGCATACGGCATGCACCGTGTGGCCCACGGCCAGCAGCGCCTGGAAGGGCACCATGGTTTCGTAGTCTTCGCAGTAGTCACCGCAGACCATCAGAATTTTCTTCGCCGCCATGTCAGTCTCCTCGTTGTGGTTGGGAGACCGATTTTTGGAGCGAAGCGCAGTGCCGTGGTGGTACTGGGTTGTTACACCCCAGCAAGCACCCGACACTATCAAAACCATAGCTGCCTGCGCAGCAATGGCGGGCTCTAGAGCCCTATTTCCTTATAAATTATGCAGTCAGGCGCGTCAGCGCTTCCTGGTACTTAGCGGCGGTTTTGGCAATCACTTCGTTGGGCACACGTGGCGCAGGCGGGGTTTTGTCCCAGGGTTTGCCGTCCACCAGGGCCTGCTCCAGCCAGTCGCGCACAAACTGCTTGTCGTAGCTGGGCGGGTTGGTGCCTTCGGCGTAGCTCTCTTGCGGCCAGAAACGGCTGGAGTCGGGCGTCAGCACCTCGTCCATCAGCGTCAGCGTGCCGTCGGTGTCCAGACCAAACTCGAACTTGGTGTCGGCAATGATGATGCCCTTGGTCAGCGCGATCTCGGCCGCAGCTTTGTAAATCTGGATGCTGATGTCGCGGATGCGGGTGGCCAGGTCCAGGCCAATCATCTCCACGGTTTTCTCGAAGGTGATGTTCTCGTCGTGGTCACCCACGGCGGCCTTGGCGGCGGGGGTGTAGATGGGTTCGGGCAGCTTGCTGGCGTTCTTCAGGCCGGCGGGCAGCTTCACGCCGCAGACCGCACTGTTCTCCTGGTATTCCTTCCAGCCGCTGCCGGCCAGGTAGCCGCGCACCACGGCTTCCACGGGCAGGGGCTTCAGGCGCTTGACCAGCATGGAGCGGCCGGTGACCTGCTCCACTTCGGAGGGCAAGACCACGCTCTCGGGGGCGTCGCCGGTCAGGTGGTTGGGGCAAATATTGGCGCCGTTTTTGCCCAGCTTCTCGAACCAGAACAGGGCCATCTGGGTCAGCAACACACCCTTGCCGGGAATCGGCTCGCCCATGATCACGTCAAACGCGCTGAGGCGGTCGCTGGCGACCATCAGGATGCGGTCGTCGCCCACGGCGTAGTTGTCGCGCACCTTGCCACGGGCAAGCAGGGGGAGGGACAGGGCGGAGGTGTGCAAAGCTGAAGTCATGGCGTCCAACAAAGTAAAAGGCCTCGCCCCCCGGAATGGAAGGCGAAGCCTTGGATTATCGCAAGTTCGTGCCGGCCATGCGGCCCGGCAGCGCTCAGGCGACGGCGAGGTCCTGCACCACCTGGGCCAATTCACCACGGGCGTACTGCCCTGCCACCACCTGCAAGCTGTGCCCCTTGATGCCAGCGGCCTGGCCTTCGCAGCCAAACTCGATGTAGCGTTGTTTGCACAGTTGTTTGGCCGCTTCGCGCGCGGGCTTGAGCCATTCGCGGGCGTCAAACTTGTCGGGGTTCTCGAACAGGAACTTGCGCACCGCAGCGGTCATGGCCATGCGGATGTCGGTGTCGATGTTGACCTTGCGCACGCCAAAGGGAATGGCGCGCTGCACCTCTTCCACAGGCACACCCCAGGTCTGGGCCATCTTGCCGCCGTACTGGTTGATGGCAGCCAGCAACTCCTGTGGCACGGCGCTGGAGCCGTGCATCACCAGGTGAGTGTTGGGAATGCGGGCGTGGATTTCCTTGATGCGCTCGATGGCCAGAATGTCGCCGGTGGGCTGGCGCGTGAACTTGTAGGCGCCGTGGCTGGTGCCAATGGCAATCGCCAGTGCATCCAGCTGGGTGCGCTTCACAAAATCGGCGGCTTCTTCGGGGTCGGTCAGCAGCTGTTCACGGGTCATGGTGGCATCGGTGCCGTGGCCGTCTTCCTTGTCGCCCTTCATGGTCTCCAGGGAGCCCAGGCAGCCCAGTTCGCCTTCCACCGTCACACCCAGCTTGTGGGCCATGTCGACCACTTTGCGGGTCACTTCGACGTTGTACTCGTAGCTGGCAATGGTCTTGCCGTCGGCTTCCAGGCTACCGTCCATCATCACCGAGCTGAAGCCCAGGTCGATCGCGCCCTGGCACACCGCAGGGCTCTGGCCGTGGTCCTGGTGCATCACCACGGGAATGCTCGGGTAACTTTCCACCGCGGCCTGGATCAGGTGCTTGAGGAAGTGTTCACCCGCGTATTTGCGGGCGCCGGCGCTGGCCTGCATGATCACGGGAGCCCCGGTCTCCTTGGCGGCCTCCATGATGGCCTGGACTTGCTCCAGGTTGTTGACGTTGAACGCGGGAATCGCGTAGTTGTGCGTTGCCGCGTGATCAAGAAGCTCACGCATCGAGACGAGTGCCATGGATATCCCCAGGAAGTTAAAAACTCGCAGCAGCAGTCTTGGTAACCGCTTGGTAACTTTTTACCGTTGTCGGATTCTAACCTTGAGGGTTAACCCGTGGTAGCACGCAAAAAAAGGGCCCGAAGGCCCTTGGGTGCATCGCGCACCCCTCACCGTGGGGCAGGCGTGGCGTTGGCTAGTTCACCGCGCAGATCTTCAGCATATTGGTGCCGCCGGGAGCGCCCATAGGCTCGCCGCAGGTGATGGCGTAAATATCACCCTTTTGCACAATGCTGCGCGACTTCAGGTGCTTTTCAGCGTCCATCAACGCGGTGTCGCGGTCCGCGCTGGTGCCCATCAGGAGCGGGCGCACATTGCGGTACAGCGTCATCTTGCGCTGGGTGGTGACCTTGGGCGTCAGCGCGTAGATCGGCACATGGATCAGGTGGCGGCTCATCCACAGCGCGGTGCTGCCGCTGTCGGTCATGGCCACGATGGCCTTGGCACCCAGGTGGTGGGCGGTGAACAGCGCGCCCATGGCGATGGACTGGTCGATGCGGGTGAAGGTTTTTCCGGTGAAATCGGCGTCCAGCTTGACGTGCTCGCTGCCTTCGGCGGCGAGACAGATCTTCGCCATTTCGACCACGGTTTCCAGCGGGTACTTGCCGGCCGCGGTTTCGGCGGACAGCATCACGGCGTCAGTGCCATCCAGCACGGCGTTGGCCACGTCGCTCACCTCGGCACGCGTTGGCACGGGGTTGGTAATCATGGACTCCATCATCTGCGTGGCGGTGATCACGACCTTGTCGTGCTCGCGGGCCAGCTTGATCATGTGCTTTTGCAGCGCCGGTACGGCAGCGTTACCCACCTCGACAGCCAGGTCGCCGCGGGCCACCATGATGCCATCCGAAGCCAGCAAGATTTCCAGCAGCTTGGGAATGGCTTCAGCGCGTTCGATCTTGGCAATCAGGCCCGGCTTGTGGTTGTACTCGGCGGCAGCCACATTGCACAGCTGACGCGCCATTTCCATGTCGGTGGCATTCTTGGGGAAACTCACGGCCACGTAGTCGGCCTGGAAGCTCATCGCGGTGCGGATGTCTTCCATGTCCTTGCCGGTCAGGGCCGGGGCGGTCAGGCCGCCGCCCTGCTTGTTGATGCCCTTGTTGTTGGACAACTCGCCACCGAGCTTGACGGTGGTGTGCACCTGCTCACCCTTAACGGCATCCACCGTGATGACGATCAGCCCGTCGTTGAGCAAGAGCACATCACCGGCTTTCACCTCGGAAGGCAGCGCCTTGTAGTCCAGGCCCACAGCATCGATGTCGCCCAGTTCCACACGGGCTGCGTCCAGAACGAATTTTTGGCCAGGCTCCAGGAACACCTTGCCCTCGGCAAACTTGCCCACGCGGATCTTGGGTCCCTGCAGGTCGGCCATGATGGCCACTTCGCGGCCAGCGCGTTGGGCGGCTTCGCGCACTAGGCGGGCGCGGTCAATATGGTCTTGGGCCTTGCCGTGGCTGAAGTTCAGACGCACCACATTGACGCCGGCACGGATCATCTGCTCCAGCAAAGCGGGGTCGCTGGAGGCGGGTCCGAGGGTGGCAACAATTTTGGTGGCGCGACGGGGCATGGAACTGTCTCCTAGAGTGAGTTACCTATTTTCACACGCTTGTTTGTACCTTGGTTACATGGCAGGCACAAGAAAAGCACAGGCGGGGTTAGCCCGGAGGGCGCAAACCGAGGGCCTGTGGTTGAATGGTCGCCCGCCCGATCCACGCATCCCGACGCCTCCCATGAATGCCCCCGCCACCCACGCAGCCGCGCTGCTGGACAGCACGCATGGCAAGCCCAAGCTCTTGGTGGTGGATGACCAGCCCGACAACATCCAGCAATTGGTACAGGCCTTCGCCGGGGACTACCAGGTGTTCATGGCCACCTCGGGCGAACAGGCACTGGCGGTATGCCATAGCAACCCGCCAGACCTGGTGCTGCTGGACGTGCTGATGCCCGGCATGGACGGTTTTGCCGTGTGCCGCCAGCTTCAGGCGCAAGAGGCAACGGCGCACATTCCCATCATCCTGGTAACCGCGCGGCCCGACGCCGGCCAGGAAACCCATGGTTTGGGTCTGGGCGCGGTGGACTTCATCTCCAAACCGGTGAACCCGGCCGTGGTGCGCGCCCGCGTGCACACCCACCTGACGCTCAAGTTCCAGTCCGACCTGCTCAAGAAGCTGGTGCTGCTGGACGGCCTGTCGGGGGTCTTTAACCGCCGCTACTTTGACCAGCAACTGACGACCGAGTGGGCGCGTGCCGCGCGCAGCGGCCTGTCGCTGTCGCTGGTGCTGCTCGATGTGGACCACTTTGCGGCCTACAACGAGCGGCACGGCCACCAGGCCGGTGACGACTGCCTGCGCCTGATTGCTGTGACGCTCAAATCGGTGCTGCGCCGTCCGGCCGATGTGGTGGCGCGTTTTGGCGGGGAGGAATTTGCCTGCCTGCTGCCGGACACCTCCCACGAAGACGCGTTGGCGCTGGCGCAGGAGATGGAGCGCCGCGTGCGCCAGTTGGGGCTGCCGCAGGGCGGCACACAGGGTGGCGGGCTGGTCTCGGTCAGTGTGGGCCTGGGCACCCGCGTGAGCCCGCACAGTGGCCAGGCCAGTGATCTGCTGGCGCTGGCGGCGCAACAGCTGGAACGTGCCAAGGACAGTGGACGCGGCCAGGTGTGCTGCGCCAGCCTGGACACCGCGCCGGCGCCACTCTAACCCGCCCAAAGCAAAGGCACCTTCGGCTTGATGCCAAAAGTGCCTTTAGTCATTATGGGTGCTGCGCGAGCAGCTACCAATTCAATAGCAATTTAAGCGGCTGCGCGTTTTGTCAGAATCTCAAACGCCGGCAAGGTCTTGCCTTCCAGTACTTCCAGGAAGGCACCGCCGCCCGTACTGATGTAACCCACCTGTTTCTCGATGCCGTACTTGGCAATCGCAGCCAGCGTGTCGCCGCCGCCGGCAATAGAGAAGGCGCTGGATTCAGCAATGGCCTGCGCGATCACCTTGGTGCCGTTCTCGAACGCGGCGAACTCGAACACCCCCACGGGGCCGTTCCAGACGATGGTGCCGGCCTTCTTGAGTTGGTCGGCCAGGGCCTGGGCGGTTTGCGGGCCGATGTCCAGGATCAGGTCATCGTCGGCCACGTCGGTGGCGGCCTTGATGGTGGCGGGTGCGTCGGCAGCAAAGGTCTTGGCGGTCACCACATCGGTGGGGATAGGCACGGCCGCACCGCGCGCTTTCATGGCCTCAATCACAGCCTTGGCCTGGTCCAGCAAATCGGGTTCGGCCAGGCTCTTGCCGATCTTCAGGCCGGCGGCCAGCATGAAGGTGTTGGCAATGCCGCCGCCCACGATGAGCTGGTCCACGTTCTCGGCCAGACTTTTGAGGATGGTGAGTTTGGTGGAGACTTTGGAACCGGCGACGATAGCGACCAGTGGACGTTTGGGGGCCAGCAGGGCCTTGCTGATGGCATCCATTTCGGCCGCCAAGAGCGGGCCGGCACAGGCGATGGGGGCGAACTGGGCGATGCCGTAGGTGGAGGCTTCGGCGCGGTGGGCGGTGCCAAACGCGTCGTGCACAAAGATGTCGCACAGCGCAGCCATTTTCTTGGCCAGCGCTTCGTCATTCTTCTTCTCGCCCTTGTTGACGCGGCAGTTCTCCAGCATCACCAGTTGGCCCGGCTTCACCTCCACGCCCTCGGTCCAGTCGACGATCACGGGGATCTCGCGGCCCATCAGTTCGCCCATGCGCTTGGCCACGGGGGCCAGGGAATCTTCGGGCTTGAATTCGCCTTCGGCGGGGCGGCCCAGGTGGCTGGTCACCATGACGGCGGCACCGGCGTCCAGCGCCATCTGGATGGCAGGCACGCTGGCGCGCACGCGGGTGTCTTCGGTGATGTTGCCTGCGTCGTCCTGTGGCACGTTCAGGTCGGCACGGATGAACACGCGCTTGCCAGCGACTTGGCCTTGGGCAATCAGGTCAGAAAAACGGATCACTTGCATGGGGGAAACCTCAGGTAGTTTGAAAGCGCGCGCAGGGTGCGGCAACACCCGGCATTGTAGAAGTGCGCTAGGCGCGGCTGGCACGTAACGGCGACGTACCGAAGGCGCGACACATCCGCGCCGGGCCGCCCCAAGGCAATGACCCCACTCAGGAGGCAACCAAGCCCACGCAATGGAGCGCGTGAGGAACCAACTGCGTCACCAGCCCAGGCCGATGTGCAAAGGCAGGTACACCGCCATGCCCGAGGCAATGGTGCCCAGCACCGCCTGGCCGGCACCGCGCCGCCAGACAAAGAAGGCCAGCCCCGCCGCCACGGCATACAGACGGGCATCTTTGAGCGTATGGATGAGCTGGCCTTGCGACATGACGATCTCCGGCACGATGACGGCCGACAGCGCCGCAATCGGCGCGTACTGCAGGCCACGCTGGGCCCAGGCGGGCAGCGACCAGTCTTTGTCGGTGATAAAAAAGAAGGAGCGTGCAATCACCGTGACGCAGGCAAGACCCGCCGTGGTCAGCAGGGTCCAGCCGTCGGTGTTGCCGACGAAAAAACTGTCCAGGCTCAAGCGGGGTCCTTGGGGGTGTGGTGCGTTGGGTGCGAGGTATCGGGGCGCTTGTCCAACAGCAGGCACACGGTGACGGCGACCGCAATCGCCACCAGGATGTTGAGCTTGAGCGGCAACGCAAATGCAGCAACACCAGCAGCCCCCGCCACGCCCGCCGACACCCAGCGCAAACGACTGGTGGCCAGCGAGGCCATCATGCCCACCAGCGCCAGAATGCCCGCAAAGCCCAGACCCCAGGAGGTAGGCACGAAGTTGGCCAGCACTACGCCCAGCACACTGCTGGCGGTCCAGCTGAACCAGTTGATACCGCCATTGCCGGCCAGGTAGGCCATTTGCGCAGTGCGGCCCGCTGCATCTGTGGCCGGATGCTGGAACTGCTTCACAAACAGCACATAGGTCAGGTCGGCGGACAGGTAGCCGGTGACCAGCCGCTGCCAGCGCGGCAGGTGCATGAGATAGGGCCGCATGTGCGCGCTGAACACCACAAACCGCAGGTTCACGCAGAAGCCGGTGACCAGAATCACCCACATGGGCGCCCCGGCAATCAGCAGCGGCACCGCCGCCAGTTGCGAGCTACCGGCAAACACGGTGAGCGCCATGAACAGCGCCTCCACCGTGCTCATGCCGGACTTGACCATGGCCACGCCCGTCATCAGGCCCCAGGCAGCAATGCCGGGCGACACGCCCAGCATGTCATTGAAGCCGCGCCGGAACTCGGGGTGGGTGTAATTGCTGCGCAGGAAGAACATCAGGACGCCTCAGGCGCCGCTGGCAGCTCAAAGCGCTGGCCGACTTGCACCGGGCAGCCGCGCAGAAACTCTGCGGCGGGCAGGCGCTTGCCACCGGGGCGTTGCAGCTCCGTCAGCATTGCTACTGAATTCATAGCTGCCACCGCAATACCTTCGGGGGCTACAGACACTATTTGCCCATATTCTGCAGCACTGCTGCCGTCACCCGCATGGGCGCCCCACACTTTGATCACTTCGCCATTCAGCACAGTGCTGGCGCCCGGAAACGGATTGAAGGCACGTACGCGGCGCACGATGGTGGCGGCGTCCAGGCGCCAGTCGATGGGCGCCTCGTGTTTCTCGATTTTGTGGGCATAGGTCACGCCGGCATCGGGCTGCTTCACCGGCCGCAACGCACCTTGGGCCGCCAATTCCAGCGCCTGCACCACCATGATGGCGCCCAGCTCTGCCACCTTGTCGTGCAGTGTGGCCGTGGTGTCGCTGTCTGCAATTGGCAGACTCTGTTTAAGCAGCATGTCGCCCGTGTCCAGCCCCACATCCATCTGCATGATGGTGACGCCGGTCTCCGTGTCCCCCACCTCGATGGCGCGATGAATCGGTGCCGCGCCGCGCCAGCGTGGCAGCAGCGAACCGTGAATATTCAGACAGCCGAGTTTGGGCGATGGCGTGAGCGCCGACGGGCCGCCCCTAGGCGCGAGGGCCCCCTCGGGGGGCAGCGAACCACGCGCAGCGGGGAACGTGGGGGCCATGTCATCGAGCACCCATTGCGGCAGGATAAGTCCGTAGGCAGCCACCACCATCACATCGGCTTGGGCATCCGCAATCACCTGTCGCGCCGCAGCGGCGTCTTCGGGGTACTTGCCATCCAGGCGCAGGCTGCGCGGCTGGGCCACGGGAATGGCATGTTCTTGTGCGAACTGCTTGACCGCCGACGCCTGCAGCTTCATGCCGCGCCCGGCCGGACGGTCGGGCTGGCTCAGCACCAGGGCGATGGTGTGGCCCGCGGCATGCAGGCGCTCCAACGCCACGCGGGCGAATTCCGGCGTACCCGCAAAGATGACCCGCAGCGGCCTCGCCACGGGTGCAGGGATGTGGGCCACTTAGCGCGATTCCTCGCGCTGGGCCTTGATCATTTTGGTTTTGATGCGGTTGCGCTTGAGCGGTGAGAGGTATTCCACAAACACCTTGCCCACCAGGTGGTCCATCTCATGCTGCACGCAGACGGCCAGCAAGCCATCGGCCTCGATCACGCGGCTGTTGCCTTTTTCGTCCAGTGCCTTCACGTGCACCGCATCAAAACGGGTCACCCCGTCGTAAATGCCGGGCACCGACAGACAGCCTTCTTCATTCAGGTGGGTGGTGGCGCTGGTCCAGACCAGTTCGGGGTTGATCAGCACCATGGGCTGGTCCCGCTCTTCTGACACATCGATGACGATCAGGCGCTCATGCACATTGATCTGGGTGGCAGCCAGGCCAATGCCTTTGGCCTCGTACATGGTTTCCAGCATGTCAGCAGCCAGCTGCTGGATGCGCGCATCCACCGCGGCAACGGGCTTGGCCACGGTGTGGAGTTTGGGGTCGGGGTAACAAAGAATGGGAAGTAAAGCCATGGGAACTGCCTAAAAGATGTGGCTATTTTCGCCACTTTTACGATTGCTTGCACTGCCAGCGGGCCAAAAACGTTGCCGAATCAAGGGCTTGAGCGCAAAATCGCGCGTAACTTATCAAGTTCATTCACCGATTCGCACCCTATGACGACACACCTGATGGCGAAATCCCGCGTGGCGCTAGCCGCTTTGGCCGCACTGGCCGGCACCTTGGCTGCCCCCGGCGCATGGGCGCAGAACTTCCCAATTTCCGCGGCCCAGAAACAAACCGCCAACGAAGTCGCCCAAAAAGGCGTGCCGCTGAGCGAACTGGCCCCCAACGCCCCGGACAGCTACACCGTCAAAAGCGGCGACACCCTGTGGGACATCTCCAAACTCTTCCTCAAGAGCCCCTGGCGCTGGCCCGAGTTGTGGGGCATGAACCTCAACGACATCAAAAACCCGCACCGCATTTACCCCGGCCAGGTGCTGCTGCTGGAGCGCCTGGGCGACAAAGCCACCCTGCGTGTGGCAGGCAGCAGTGGTGACGGTGCAGCACCCGACACCATCCGCGTCACCCCACGCACCCGTTACGAAGCACTGGCCGATCTGGCCCTGCCCGCCCTGAAAAGCCGGGTTATTGAGGCCTTTTTGGCAGAGCCCTTGATCGTGGATGCCAACGAGCTGCAAGCAGCCCCGCGCATCGTAGCCACCCAGGAAGAACGCGTGCTGCTCACCCGCGGCGACCGGGCCTACGCCCGCGGCTCCAACGGTGCACCGCTCATGGACGACCAGGCCAAGCAGCAACTGTTCCGGCTGTTCCGCAATGCCACCCCGCTCAAGGACCCCGGAACGGGGGAAATACTGGGTTACGAGGCGCAATACATCGGGAAAGCCCAATTGATTCGCAGCGAGACCACTGGAGAGGTACAAGGCGAAAAAGGCCAGCCCGAGAGTGCCGTAGTGCCTGCGACCATCGACATCGTGTCCGCCAAGGAGGAAATTCGGGTGGGCGACCGCATGCTGCCCGAGCCCGCTCGTGCCTTGTCAACCTACACACCCCACGCCCCCTCACAAGTGGTCGACGCGCGCATTGTGTCGGTCTACGGCAGTGCCGTGATCAACGCGGGCCAAAGCCAGGTAGTCGCCATCAACCGCGGAACCCAGGATGGCATGGAAGCCGGCCATGTGCTGGCGATCCTCAAGGATGGTCAGCGCATCATGGACAAGACCGACCCGGCCCGACCGCTCATGAAACTGCCCAACGAGCGTAACGGCTTGCTCATGGTGTTCCGCACCTTTGACCGCGTCTCCTACGCACTGATTCTGGAAATCACCGACAGCGTGCGCGTGGGCGACCGGCTGATCAACCCGCGCTGACCCCAGCGCACCGACCACCGCAAGGGCGCCTTCGCACGTGGAGCGCGACGAACTTTCTGGCTGGCTGCGTTTGCTCCTCACCCCGGGGGTGGGCAGCAGTGGCGGGCGCAAACTGCTCGCCCGCTTTGGACTGCCCCAGCAGATCTTCGCGCAAAGCGCAGCGCAACTGGAGACTTGCGTCAGCGCCAAGCAGGCAGAAAGCCTGCTGCAAACGCCTGACGACCTGGCAAGCCTGGTCACCACGACGTGGGAGTGGCTGGCACACAATCCACAACAACGCCATGTGCTGACGCTGGGCGATCCCTGCTACCCCGCCGCGCTACTGGATACGGAAGACCCACCCCTGCTGCTGTACGCCATGGGTGAGGCCCACCACCTGCAACAAGGCTGGGCGCGCAGTGCCGCCTCCCGCATTGCGGTGGTGGGTAGCCGCAACCCCACAGCCCAAGGGGTGGCAAATGCACGGCAGTTTTCACAAATACTGGCCCAGGCGGGCCTGACGGTGGTGTCCGGACTCGCGTTGGGCATCGATGGGGCCTCACACGAAGGCGCGCTGGACGGCGCTGCCGAGGACCAGTTGGCGACCATTGCCGTCGTGGGCACCGGACTGGACCGTGTGTACCCCAAGGCCCATTTTCAGCTGGCGCACCGGATTGCCCAGCATGGCCTGCTCATCAGCGAATACCACTTGGGGACGCCACCGCTATCGGCGAACTTTCCCAAGCGCAATCGCATCATCTCGGGCCTTTCGCACGCCACCCTGGTGGTGGAGGCCGCACTGAAGTCTGGCTCCCTCATCACTGCACGCATGGCGGTTGAGCAGGGTAAAGACGTCTTTGCCATTCCGGGCTCCATCCACGCCCCCCAAGCGCGCGGCTGCCACGCGCTGATCAAGCAAGGGGCCAAGCTGGTGGAGAGCGCCCAGGACATCCTGGAAGAGTTTGAACTCCCAATCGATCCGGGAATTGCTATGGATTCCGGAGCTGCTCGCGCAGAAACAACGGAGCCTGAGGGCATTTCTGGCATAGAGCGCTCCTTGCTGGGCGCGCTGGCCTTTGAGCCGGCAGGACTGGATGCACTGCAGGCCCGCACCGGGCTGGACACCCCCACGCTGCAGGCCCTGCTCATGGGGCTGGAACTGCAAGGCCACATCGCCCGCCTGCCGGGCAGCCTGTTCCAGCGCCTCGCCCGGGGCTAAACGCCGGAAAAGCGGGGCAGTTTGCACCGCAAACGTGCAGCGCTTTTTTCTGCGCTATATTGGCTCCCATGTTTGAAGTGCTTGCTTTCGTTTACGAAAACTACTATGCGGACGAGGGCTGCCCCGAACCCGCTCACCTGCAACGCAAGCTCAGTGCCGTGGGCTTTGCATCCGATGAAATTGAGGATGCGCTGGCCTGGCTCCAGGGCCTTAACAGCGCTGCCCACAGCGCACGCCCCCGGGTCCCGGAGACCCTGGAAGCGTCCGCCAAATTGGCGGCCGAGCCTTGGCTGCGCCAACCCTTGCCGACCAGCGTTCGGATTTACCCACCCTACGAGCAAAACCACCTGGGCCCCCAGTGCCTGGGGTTTATCCGCTTTCTGGACTCGGCGGGCGTATTGCCGGCACATCTGCGGGAAGTGGTGCTGGACCGGGCCATGGCGGCCCCTGGTGGTCCGGTGGCCTTGGATGAGCTCAAGGTCATCATCCTCATGGTGTACTGGAGTTTTGGCCTGGAGCCCGATGCCTTGGTACTGGACGAACTCTGCGACGACGCCAACGATCGGGTGGCGCACTGAACGTCTGTTAGTTATGGATCCCCGCAGCAGGCGGGGAACCCCTCAAGCCAGCAGCCGTTCGGGATTAGCTTCTAGCTTGGCCAAGGCGTCACGTGTCGCGCGCACGGTTAGCGCCTCTTCCTCTTGCGGCAATAGCAGGCCCGCCTGCAGGTAGGCGGCGAGTCGACCACCCTGGATCAGGTAACTCTTTCCCGAACTGGAGGCAAACAGGTTCAGGTGCTTGCGATCGCTGCGCCAGGCAAACTGCACCTGGGTGATCTGGTTGTTATGGTCCAGCGTGAACCACGAGCCCAGTTGCAACTCCTGCGCCCAGGCCAACATGGCCGCCGTGGGCTTGGAGCCGCCATTGGCCACCACCTCGATGGCCGAGGCATCAATCCCCAGCATCATCTCAATACTCTCGGCATCCAGTGGCAGATCGCCCATGCCGTCTTCCGACACAAAGTCCTCCAAGTTGCCCAGCCTTTGCGCCATGGCATCGATCTGGGCCTGCGGAATCGCCTGCGTCTTGGACATGAAGGCATCAGCCAGCGTATCGCTGATACGCTTTACCTGGCTCTCCTGCTCACTCGGCGCCATAGCCAGCAGCGTCATGCCGGAGCGCAAGCGCAGCAACAAATTGGGCAGGTCCTGGATCACTTTGGCGCGGTCTGCGCGATTGGGCTTGGCGCTGGCCGCCCAGATCAGGTCGGTGGCAGACTTCTTGAGCACCAGGGTATCGGCATGCTGCGGCCCCTTGCGCACAGCAGCTACGGCCAGCACCTCGGCCCAGACCTTGAACAAAAAGTCCCGGATCTCCTCGCGCACCGGCATGTCTTTCAACATGTTGCGCATCTCGATGGTGTACTGGATGGCCAGGGTCTCTTTTTGCTCCACCTGCTGCGCCACACTCACGACCTTCTGGGTGGGGCCTTTTTCGGTAAGGAACTTGGAGAGGAATTTCTGGAACTCCTCGAAAACAATCTGGTAGACCTTTTTGCCGGTCTCGGGGTACTGCTCGATAACCTGCACGATGCGCTTGATCTCGGTTTCCATCGCGCTGCCCTGCACGCCCGAGGCATCAAAACCCATGACGCAGGAGCCCATGCGGTCAATCAGCTGACGCGCGGGGTGGTCCGCCGTTCCGAAAAAATCGGGGTCTTCCAGGGCCACACGCAGCACCGGCATTTGCAAACGCGCGAACCAAACGCGGATGCCAGGCGGAATGCGCTCTTCGGCCAGAATCGCCTGAAACATCAGCGCCACAATCTCAATGGTGGCCTTTTCTCCCTTGGTTTCCGCCTTTTTCTTGAGCTCGCTCGACTTTTCGCGCAGGTCGCTGGCCACCCGTGCGACGCCAGCCGGGCTGTAGTCTTCATACATGGTGCCACCGGGGGCGTACCCCATATGGGCTGCGCCTGGCGCAATAGCGGCGGCCAGGGCTGGAGATGGTGCATGGTGGGCCGTCCCGCTGAAGTCCCCGCCCCCGTGGCTCACAAACAAGCGGCGAATTTGACCGATCACCCCCTGCGCACGGCTACGGGCCCGTGCGATAGGGGTTGCGGCTGTCAGCATGCGGGTCTCTTCTCCAGCGCCATAGGCCTGGCCGGGCATACTGTGGGAGCCCGAGGACTGGCGCCAAAACGGCGTAGGCGAAGAGGAAGACACCCCTTGCGGACCGGAACTACCAGAGGCAGCGGGCGCGGCGGCAGTGCCACCACCCCACCCCAGACGCCCGCCGAAGAAGCCACCGCCCGCCGCGCGCTGGCCGCTAGCGGCCGCTCCGCTGCCCATGCCGGCATGGCCGGTCGGGGCATACGCTTGTGCGAGACTTCCGCCGGCGTTGCTGCCATGGCCCACATCTCCATAACCGCTGGGTGGCATCTCCGCAGGCGGCTGCCCCGGGGCGGGGACTGCAGGCGGTGTACGTGGGCGCTGCGGTGCCCGCACTGGCGCTTTCACACGGTCTTTCAACTCGATGGTCGGCATGACGCCTTTGCTGATGAGCAGGTCGTTAGCATTCTTGTACGCCACGATCAGGCGTTCAATCAACAAACGCTGCACCACTTCGTTGACCATGGGCCAAGACTCTGCAGGCATACCCGATTGCGCCCATTGCTCCACCATCAGCAGCACCAACACCTCGGGACGCAGCAGGTCATTGCCTTCCAGGTCCTCCAGGTTTTCCAGGAAACGGATGCGCACTCTCACGTCATCGAGCTGGGGCAGCACTTTTTCATTGACGGCCAGCACCAGGCGGGACGCCAAGATTTTGTTTTCCACCACCTCGGTACCCACCAGCTCCAAGCCCGCCGCCTCCAGGCCCGCCGCTTTTTTCTCCTTGGGGGGATCGAGGCATTCGCGCCAGGCCCTCATGGTGCCGTCGACCCACAATGGTCGGCAGCGCTTGTAGGCCATCCAGGTATCCCGGCGTAGCTGGGCTTCCCGGGCATTGACCAACTCATCCATCAGGGTGGTCAGGCGCTCCTGCACCGCGCCGCCGATCTCCTGCGCTGCCTTGCCGGCTTCTGCCAGAAAACGCTCGCGCAAGGCACGGGCCAACTGCAAGCGGGGGGGCAATGCGGGAGAGGTAGCCATGGTGGTAGCTTAAACCGTTGCGCCAGCGTTGGGGTCGTTGGGATCCACGTCCTTCTTGGGAGAACCTTTGACCAGGTCTTCACGCTGGATACCCAACCACATGGCAATGGAGGCTGCCACAAAGACCGAGGAATAAATGCCGAACAAAATGCCGATGGTCAATGCCAAGGCAAAGTAGTGCAGGGTCGCACCACCAAACAGCAACATGGACAGGACCATCATTTGTGTGGATGCGTGGGTGATGATGGTGCGGCTGATGGTCGAGGTGATCGCATTGTTGATGATCTCCTCGGTATTCATCTTGCGAAAGCGACGGAAATTCTCACGGATTCGGTCAAAAATCACCACCGACTCGTTCACCGAGTAGCCCAACACGGCCAGCACCGCCGCCAGCACAGGAAGCGAAAACTCCCACTGGAAGAAGGCAAAAAAGCCCAGGATGATGATCACATCGTGCAGGTTGGCGATGATGGCGGCGACTGCGAATTTCCATTCAAAACGGATCGCCAAGTACAGCATGATGCCCACCACCACGAAGGCCAGCGCCTTGAGTCCGTCAGCGGCCAGCTCGTCGCCCACTTGGGGGCCTACAAACTCGGTGCGGCGCATCGTGGCGGACGCGTCAGCCGCTTTGAGCGCGATCATGACGGCATCGCTTTGCTGACCCGAGGTGCTGCCTTTTTGCACCGGCATGCGGATCAGGACATCCTGTGCCGTCCCAAAGTTCTGGACCTGAACGTCCTTGATCCCCAGTTTGTCCAGCGTGCTGCGCACGCCATTCAGGTCGGCGGGCTGGGAGTAGCTCACCTCCATCAGCGTGCCACCGGTGAACTCCACCGACAGATGCAAACCCCGCGAAAACAGGAAGAAAACGGCGGCAATAAATGTCACCAGCGACACCATATTCAGCACCAAGGCATGGCGCATGAAGGGGATATCGCGGCGGATTTTGAAGAATTCCATGCTCTTACCTTTTAGTTGGTCGTCACCTGATGACCGGCATCAGGACGCCACACGGTGCCAATCGACACACTTTTGAGCTTCTTTTGGCGACCGTACCACAAATTCACCACGCCACGGGAGAAGAAGACGCCCGAGAACATGCTGGTCAGAATGCCCAGGCAATGCACCACGGCAAAGCCCCGCACCGGGCCAGAGCCAAAGGCCAACAGGGCCAAACCGGCGATCAGTGTCGTGACGTTGGAGTCGATGATGGTGGCCCATGCGCGGTCGTAACCGGCGTGGATGGCGGCCTGGGGCGAAGCGCCGTTGCGCAGCTCTTCCCGCACCCGTTCATTGATCAGCACGTTGGCGTCAATGGCCATGCCCAGCACCAGGGCCATGGCCGCCATACCGGGCAGGGTCAGCGTCGCTTGCAGCATGGACAATACGGCCACCAGCAGCAGCAAGTTGAACGCCAGCGCAATACTGGAGATCACGCCAAACAACATGTAATAAAAACACATGAAGACGGCCACAGCAACAAAACCCCAGGTCACGCTGTGAAAGCCTTTGGCAATGTTCTCGGCACCCAGGCTGGGGCCGATCGTGCGCTCTTCGATGATCTCCATAGGTGCGGCCAGTGAGCCAGCACGCAACAGCAAGGCGGTGTCGGCCGCCTCCACCGTGGTCATGCGCCCAGAAATCTGAACGCGCCCCCCACCAATCTCGGAACGGATTACCGGAGCCGTCACCACTTCACCCTTGCCCTTTTCGAACAAGATGATGGCCATGCGCTTGTTGATGTTCTCGCGCGTCACATCGCGGAAGATGCGGGCGCCCTTGGCATCCAGCGACAGGTTGACCGTGGGCTCCTGGGTCTGGCCATCAAAGCCAGGCTGGGCATCGGTCAAGTTTTCGCCCGTCAGAATCACCTGTTTTTTAACAATGACGCCCTGGCCACTGCGCTCCAGGTAACGCTCGGAACCAAAGGGCACCGGCCCGGCACCGGACTCGGCGGCACGCGCCTCGGACCCTTCATCCACCAGGCGAATTTCCAGGGTGGCAGTGCGGCCCAGGATGTCTTTGGCCTTGGCGGTGTCTTGCACCCCGGGCAACTGCACCACAATGCGATCCAGCCCCTGCTGCTGGATCACCGGCTCGGCCACACCCAGTTCGTTGATGCGGTTGTGCAGGGTCGTAATGTTCTGCTTGAGGGCCTGTTCCTGCACGGTGCGCGCAGCCACGGGCTTGATGGACGCCACCATCTTGACATCGGTGCCGTCGGCTGTTTCCAGCGTATCCAGATCGGCAAACTGGTCCTGGATGATGCGCTTGGCGGCCTGGGCCGTCGCCGCATCGCGGAAGCGGATTTCAATGGTCTGCCCGTTGCGGGTGATACCGCTGTGGCGCACATTCTTCTCGCGCAAAGTGCTGCGAATGTCACCTGACAGGGACTCGGCCTTTTTGGCCAGGGCCGCTTGCATGTCCACCTGCAGCATGAAGTGCACACCACCGCGCAAATCCAGTCCCAAATACATGGGCGAGGCACGCATGGACGTGAGCCAAGCCGGAGAGCGTGACAACAGGTTGAGCGCCACCACATAGGCAGGATCAGCCGCATCCGGGTTCAGCGCTTTTTGCAAAGCGTCTTTGGCCTTGAGCTGCGCATCGGTGTCAGCAAAGCGGGCCTTGATGGAGCCGTTTTCCAGGCTGATGGCATCGGGACTCAGGCCAGCCGCCTTCAGCACTTCTTCCACCTTGGCCAGGGACGTGGGGTCCAGCTTCACAATGGCCTTGGCGGGGGACACCTGTACGGCCGGCGCTTCACCAAACAGGTTGGGCAAGGCGTACAGCCCTGCCACCACGAGCGCGATCAGGATGATCGCGTACTTCCATACCGGGTAACGGTTCATGATCGCGCGTCGCTTTGAGAGAAATTACTTGATGGAACCCTTGGGCAGCACTTGCACCACCGCACTGCGCTGGATCTGCACTTCCACGCCGCTGGCCACTTCCAGGCCGACATAGCTATCGCCCAGCTTGGCAACCTTGCCCAGCACGCCGCCGGCGGTGACCACTTCGTCACCCTTGGCCAGCGCATCCAGCATGGAGCGGTGCTCTTTCTGCTTCTTCATTTGGGGGCGGATCATCACGAAATACAGCACCACAAACATCAGCACCAAAGGCAACATGCTCATCAGGGTGGATTGCATGTCGCCACCAGCAGCGGCGGGGGCAGTTTGGGCAAAGGCAGAAGAAATGAACACAGGCTAACTCCACAAAATGGGGCAAATTACAAAGGCGCTTCGTCCCGTGGGACAGCCGCGCACGGCCATGCTCGCCCCAAGGCGAGCAACCGGTCATTGTAAGCGGGGGAAAGGCCCGCCCAATGCGGGCGGACAAGGCCCTAGGCGGCCTGGGTTTGCTTGACAGCCGCGGTCTTCCGGTACTGGTCCAACAACACGGTCCACTGCTGGCGTGCGGCGGTCAGATGGCGTGCCTTGACATGGCCAAAACCGCGAATCTGCTCGGGTACACGGGCAAAGGCGGCGGCGGCATCGCGGTTGCCAGCGCCCAGCGTGGGCAGCATCGATTCGATGGCGGCACGGTACTCGGCAATCAGTGCGCGTTCCTCGCGGCGCTCGGTGGTGTAGCCGAACACATCCAACGCGGTGCCGCGCAGACCTTTCAGCGACGCCAGCACACCGAATACCGGACGCACCCAGCCGCCCAAGCGCATCTTCTGCAGTTCGCCCCGGTCGTTCTTGCGGGCCAGCAGGGGCGGCGCCAGGTGGTAGGCCAGCTTGAAGTCGCCCTCGAACAGGCCTTCCACCTTGGCGCGGAAGGCCGTGTCGGTGTGCAGGCGGGCCACCTCGTACTCGTCCTTGTAGGCCATGAGTTTGAACAGGTAGCGGGCCACGGCCTCTGCCAGAGGTTGCTTGTCGCCGCCCACCGCCGATGTTTCTGCGGCGCGGACCTTAGCCACAAAATCGGCATAACTCTGGGCATAAGCCGCGTTCTGGTAGCCGGTCAAAAACTCCACGCGCTTGTGCACCAAGGCATCCAGCGACTGGTGCTGGCGCGGCGTGAAGGCAATCACCTGGCCGGGGTTGATGGCGCGCTGCACGGCCGGCCAGTCCACGGCGGCACGGCGGCCCCACTCAAACGCGGCCTTGTTGTTGGCCACGGCCACGGCGTTGAGTTCGATGGCACGCATCAGCGAAGACAGACCCAGCGGAATCCAGCCCTTTTGCCACGCATAGCCCAACATCATGGGGTTGGTGTAAATGCTGTCGCCCAGCAGATGGGTGGCGGCGGCATCGGCATCGAACACACCGAGGCTGCCCTCGCCCACGGTCTTGGCGATGTCGGCCACACACTGCTCACCCGGGTTGGTCCAGTTGGCGTTTTTCACAAACGCTGCAGTGGGCGCGCTGTTGGTGTTGAGCGCCACGTGGGTACGGCCGGGGCGCATGCGCACCAGAGTTTCCTTGCCGGCCACCACGATGGGATCGCAGCCCAGCACCAGGTCGGCCGAGGCCGTGCCCACGCGGGTGGTGCGGATGGCGTCCTGGCTGGCACCGATGAGCACATGGCTCCAGGTGGCACCGCCCTTTTGGGCCAGGCCACCGGCGTCCTGCGTGACGATGCCTTTGCCCTCCAGGTGGGCCGCCACGCCCAGCAGCTGGCCGATGGTGATGACGCCGGTGCCGCCGACGCCGGCAACGATGGTGCCCCAGACGCCGCCGATGGCCGTGGCCACGTCAGGAATCTGCGGCTCGGGCAGGGCTGGCCAGGAGGCTGGCGTGGCCTCGCCCGCCTTGGGCTTGGCAGCCTTCTTCAAGCTGCCACCTTCCACCGTGACAAAGCTGGGGCAAAAGCCCTTGACGCAGGAAAAGTCCTTGTTGCACGTGCTTTGGTTGATCTGGCGCTTGCGGCCAAACTCCGTCTCCAGTGGCTCCACGCTCATGCAGTTGCTCTGCACGCCGCAGTCGCCACAGCCTTCGCAGACGAGCTCGTTGATGACCACGCGCTTGGCGGGATCCACCAGCGTTCCGCGCTTGCGGCGGCGGCGTTTTTCGGTGGCGCAGGTTTGGTCGTAAATGATGACCGTGGTGCCCTTGATCTCGCGGAACTCGCGCTGGATGCGGTCCAGCACGTCGCGGTGTTCGATGGCAATGCCTTCGGGCAGGCCCTGCACACCGTCGTATTTCTCTGGCTCGTCGGTCACGATGGTGATCTTCACAGCACCTTCGGCCCGCATGCTTTGGGCGATCTGCACCACGGAATGCCCTTCGGGCCGCTCACCGACCTGCTGGCCGCCGGTCATGGCCACGGCGTCGTTGTAGAGAATCTTGTAGGTGATGTTCACCCCCGCCGCGATGCTCTGGCGCACGGCCAGCAGGCCGCTGTGGAAGTAGGTGCCATCACCCAGGTTGGCGAAGATGTGCTTGTCGTTCGTGAAGGGCTGTTGGCCTACCCAGGGCACGCCCTCACCGCCCATCTGCGTGAAACCGTCGGTACTGCGGTCCATCCAGATGGTCATGAAGTGGCAGCCAATGCCGGCCATGGCGCGCGAGCCTTCGGGCACCTTGGTGGACGTGTTGTGCGGGCAGCCCGAGCAGAACCAGGGCTGGCGGTCTGCCCCCTTGGTGCCCGACAGCTCGATCACGTGCATGGCGCGTTCCTTGGCTTCCAGAATCGCCATTTGTGCGTCGATGCGCGCACTCGTATCCGCGTCCAGCCCCAGCTTCTTGATGCGTTGGGCGATGGCGCGCGCAATCAAGGCCGGGTTGAGGTCGGCGTTGGCACGCAACAGCGTGTTAGCCATGGGGTTGGGCATGGACCATTCACCGCCCGCGCCATAGTGGTCGGGCGTCTCCACCTCGTTGAACTTGCCCAGCACCGTGGGCCGCACATCGGCGCGCCAGTTGTACAGCTCTTCCTTTAGCTGGTATTCGATGACCTGGCGTTTTTCTTCCACCACCAGAATCTCCTGCAGGCCGGTGGCGAATTCGCGCGTGAGTTGTGCCTCCAGCGGCCACACCACACCCACCTTGTGCAAGCGGATGCCCAGCGTACGGCAAGTTGCATCGTCCAGACCCAAATCCAGCAAGGCCTGGCGCGTGTCGTTGTAGGCCTTGCCGCTGGCGATGATGCCGAAGCGGTCGTTCTTGCCTTCGATGACGTTGTAGTTGAGCCGGTTGGCGCGAATGTAGGCCAGCGCCGCGTACCACTTGTAGTCCATCAGCCGGGCTTCCTGCTCCAGCGCGTGGTCGGGCCAGCGGATGTGCAGGCCGCCGGGGGGAATTTCAAAGTCCGCCGGCACGCGGGTGATGACCCGATCGGGGTCGATCATCACAGTGGAACTGGATTCGACGATCTCCTGGATCGTCTTCATGCCCGCCCACACGCCGGAGAAGCGACTCATGGCAAAGGCGTGCAGGCCCAGGTCCAGGATCTCTTGCACATTGGCCGGGAAAAATACGGGCGTGCCGCAGGCCTTGAAAATGTGGTCGCTCTGGTGCGCAGCGGTGCTGCTCTTGGAGATGTGGTCGTCACCCGCCACCGCAATCACGCCGCCCCAGGGCGTGGTGCCCGCCATGTTGGCGTGCTTGAAGACGTCCGAGCAGCGGTCCACGCCCGGCCCCTTGCCGTACCAGATGCCGAACACGCCGTCGTACTTGTTACTGCCGGGCGGGGCAAAGCCCAGCTGCTGCGTACCCCACAGCGCCGTGGCAGCCAGCTCTTCGTTGACGCCAGGCTGAAAGTGGATGTGGTGGGCCTTGAGGTACTTCTCGGCCTTGACCAGGGACTGGTCGTAGGTGCCCAGCGGCGAGCCGCGGTAGCCGCTGATGAAACCGGCGGTGTTCTTGCCCAGGCGCTGGTCGCGCACGCGCTGCAGCATGGGCAGTTTGACCAGGGCTTGCACCCCGCTCATGAAGGCGCGGCCGTAGTCCAGCGCGTATTTGTCGTCCAGGGTGACCGTCGCCAGCGCCGTGCGGATGTGCTCGGGCAGGTCGCGGTTAAGGGGTGCATTCATGGTGCTTGTCTCCGTGTTTTTGTTCGGCAAAGTGTATGCCTGCAAGACGGATATGTCTTTGCGTTCTTTGCCCTCATATGCACTTTCAAAGAACGATTCTTTCTCCATAATGGCATTTATGGAAACACTTGACCGATTTGACCTCGCCATCCTGAACGAACTGCAAAACGACGGCCGGCTCAGCAATGCCGAACTCGCCACCCGCGTGGGCCTGAGCGCCGCCCCCTGCTGGCGCCGCGTGAAGGCGCTGGAGGAAAGCGGCTTCATCACCGGCTACCGCGCCGAGATCAACCGCCAGAAGATGGGCCTGGGCGTGCTGGCCTTTGTGCGGCTGGACGCCAACCGCAACAGCGGCGACGTGCTGCACGCGCTGGAAGAAGCGATCCGCCAAATCCCCGAGGTCATCAGCTGCCACTACATCAGCGGCACCGGCACCTTCGAGCTGCAGGTGGTGAGCCGCGACCTCCACACCTTCAGCCAGTTTGCGCGCGAGGTGCTGATCAACCTGCCCAATGTGAAAGACCTGCACACCAGCTTCTCACTGGGCGAAGTGAAGGCCAGCAGCGCGCTGCCGCTGGGCCATTTGCAGCCCCAGCCCACGACCGCCACACCACCCCGGAGCCGCCCATGAACCGCCGCCACGCCCTCATTTATGCATCATTTCTGCCTCTAGCCCTCATGGAATATGCGCAAGCAGCTCCTGATTTGATAGCAAACCCAGCACCCCTGCCGATGCGCAACCTGCTCATCGAGGTGCGCCAGGTGCAGTCCGACGACAGCCAGCGCGCTGGCGTGGAGCTGGGCAACCGGGGTGGCGTGCAGATGAACCAGTCGCGCAACAGCGGCTCGGCCACGCAGCAGGCGCTGGTGCTGAATGGTCGGCCCGTGCGCCTGGGCCTGCAGACCACCACGCCCATCCGCCTGCTGCAGGGTTTTGTGCGCAATGGCCGCGTGGTCACCAGCGTGGGTACGGTGCTGCTGGAGGCCGGCACGGGGTTCAGCGCTACGCCGCGCTGGGATGGCGGCACGCTGGTGGAGCTGGAACTGGCGGCGCAGCAGGCGCTGCGGTCTGGCTCAGCCCTGCCCGGGGCGACTGCGACCTCGGCCACCAGCAGTGTGTTGGCACTGCCGCTGGATGCGTGGACTACGGTGGGGGAATCGGAGCAGCGCTCGGAGTCCAGCGGCAGTGGATTGACCGGTGGGCAACAGCAGAGTGGGCTCGTGCGGACTGAGGTGCAGGTTCGGGTTTCTTTGCGTTAGTTTTTGGGCTCGGTTGCACCGCTTTTTTAGACACCCACTCCCCCAGCCCCTCGCCCCGTCGGCGAGGGGAGCTTTTAACAGCCAGATTTTGTGGTGTCTCGTCGGCTGCGGGCTACGTGCGAGAGGTCGCCACCGTTACTTCGCGCCACGGCCAGTGCCTGCGGTTGTGGGACTTCGGAGGGCCGTGTTTGCCAACGCTGGCGGCTGCGCCCGCTAGTGGTTCCGCGCCAGCCCGTGTGAGGTTGCCCCAACCGTATGCGCTGGCTGTGGCGTACCCACCTGTTGGCAGCTTCACCAAGTAGCTCCGTAGCCGGAGCGAGGCGACCAGATCGGCTGTTAAAGACTCCCCTCGCCGACGGGGCGAGGGGCTGGGGGAGTGGGTGTTAAAAAAGCAAAGCCACTCAAACAGATAACGCAGCCACCCAGCGCGCGTGGTAACCCTGCAAACCGGACACCTGCGCAACCTCCACAGGTGCCAATTCGGATGCCACCGGGCTGCCCCAACGCGACAGCAACCAAGCCCCCCGCGCCGTGCCCTCCATCGCATCATGGCTGGCCAGACAACGCGCCTCTGGCAACAAGGCCTGCAGCAATGCCAGGTACAGCGGGTTGTGCGCCAAAGGCCCTTCCAGCACCACGGTGCGCGGCAAATCCACGCCATCCCACAGCCGCTCCACCAACCAAGCGGTCGTCTGCGCACAGTACAGCGCAGCCAGTGCGGCGCGCTGGCCAGGCGGCAGGGCTGCGGCCAGCGGCTGGCCATGGCGCACGATCTGCCCCTGGCGCCCCATGAACGGGCCGCCGTGTTCGGCAAACGAGGGCGTCGCCAGCGTGGCGGAGTCCACCAGCGCCTGCACATCGGCCCAGGTGCCCGCATCGGGCGCGGCACCGTCCAGCAGCGCGGCAAACTCGCGCCCACCCATAAAACGGGCCGTGGGCGTGGCACGGCCCAGCACATCCACATTGGCCAGCATGTCGCGCTCGGCCTGCAGGCTGGCGGTGGGGGCGCCGGGCGCCATCAACACGGTCCAGGTGCCGGAGGACACCACCGTGAGTGCCGAGGCCTGGTCCGCCGACGCATCGAGGTAACGCGCCAGGCAGGCATTGCTGTCATGCACGCCCACATGCACCTGGCAGTGCGCGGGCAGGCCCCAGGCTTGGGCCATATCAGGGCTCACCGTGCCCAGCACGTCCCAGGCAGACCGCAGCGGCGCAAACAGCGCGGCCCAGCCCTTGGCTTGCGCCAGTGCGGAGAAACCACCGTCCTGCGGGCACCACAGATGTGTGTGGCAACCCAGCGACGAGACTTCGCTGGCCCGTTCACCGCACAGGCGCCAGGCCCAGTACTGCGCATAGGGCAGCAGGCAGCGCGTGCGCCGCCAGGCTTCGGGGTGCAGGTTTTGCACATAGAACAACTGGCGCGCGGCATTCAGACCCGCGGGCAGGTCCGGCGACAAGGTTTGCGCAAAACCATCGGCCGCGGCGTCAAAGGCCTGGGCCAGCAAGGGGTGCTGCGTCAGGCCATCAAATTCGTAGTCCACCGGTGCCCAGGCCAGGCCGTCGTCGCCCAGCGCCACCAGCGCGGCCCCGTGGGTGGAGGCAATCGCGCGGTGGCAGCGTGCGGTGTGGGTGGAGGTGCGCAAGGTCTGCGCCATCCAGTCTTCCAGCCCCTGCACATCCAGCGCCGGGTAGCCCAGAGGCGATGGCACGCTGGCGTTGTCGCGCCCATGGCGCTCCACCACCGCGCCGCGTGCATCCACCATCAACAGCTTGGCGTGGCTTTTGCCGATGTCAATCACCAGCGTCAGTGCGTCGTTCACAGCCACGGCACTCACTCCATGTGGAACAGGCACGGCAGCGGCTCGGCGACCGGGGAACCGTCGGGGTTGGCGCGCATGAGGTCGGCCATGTAGGCCCACCAGCGCTGCATCACCGGTTGGCGGGGCAGTGCGTCCATGGTGTGGCCCAGCGTGCGGCGCAGCACAGCAAACAGCACGTGGTGCTCCTCGTCCAGGTAGATGCTGTAGTCGCTCACACCCGCGTCCTTGAGCAAGGCGGACAGCTCAGGCCAGATTTCGTCATGGCGCTTTTTGTATTCCGCCACGCAGCCGGGGTTCAGAAACATGCGAAACGCATATTTCTCGGTAGATGCCGCGGCACTCATGCGTGTGCTCCCTGGCGCTTGAGCAGCCGTGGCAAGACCATGGAGACGATCAGCAGCGCACCGATCACCATGCTCATCACAATGCCGGTCACGTTGGCCATGCCCATGGCAAAGGTGAACAGGCCCAACAGCAATACCGCCAGCATGGTGCCGACGATGCTGCCGCGGCCGCCTTCAATCGCCACGCCGCCCAGGATCACCATGGTGATCGCGTCCAGCTCCCAGCCCATCGCGATGTTGGGGCGGGTGCTGCCAATGCGGCCGGTCAGCATGACCGCGGCCAACGCCGCCATCAGCCCGGCAAACACAAACAGCGCCATGCGGTAACGGTCCGCCTCGATACCCGAGAAGCGCGCTGCCACGGGGTTGGCGCCGATGGCGTACAGGCGGCGGCCCAGCACGGTGCGGTGCAGCGTCACACCCACCACGATGGCCGCGGCCAACAACACGGCAAACTCAATCGGGATGATGAGCCAGCGCACGCCGACCACCTCGCCCACATAGCTGTTGCCCAGCGTGGAGAACACCTCGGGGTAGCCGGAGATGGCCTGGTCGCCCAGCGCCACCATGGCCAGGCCGCGGTACAGCGACAGCGTGCCGATGGTCACCACGATGGAGGGCAGCTTGTAGCGCGTGACGAGCACACCGTTCACGGCACCCGCCACACCACCGGTCACAAAGGCGGCCAGTGTCATGCCCAGCGGGCCCGCACCAGCTTTCATCGCATAACCCATGGCCAACGAACTGAGCGCCAGGATGGCGGCGATGGACAGGTCAATCTCACCGGTGATGATGAGCAGCGCCAGCGCCAGCGCGAGGATGCCTTTTTCGCTGAAGTTGAAGGTGCTGTCGGCCAGCGCATCGGGCGTCATGAAGCCCGGCTGCGCGATGCCAAACACCACCAGCAGCACGACCAGCAGGGCCAGCAGCACCCGCTCCCATGTGTTCCAGGCCTTCATGCTGCGGCTCCTTGGGCAGTCGTGCTTGTCATTGCTTTGTGTTCCAGAATCTGGCGCCCTGCGCGCCGCTCGGCACGGGCATTCACCGTCACCGAAATCAAAATCACGGCGCCGGCAATCGCCTGCTGCCAGAACGGCGAGACCTGGATCACCGGAAGCGCACCGTTGACCACGCCGATGAACAAGACACCGAGTGCCGCACCCAGCACCGAGCCCACGCCGCCGCCAATGCTCACGCCGCCAATCACGCAGGCGGCCACCACGGTCAACTCATAACCTGCGGCCAGCTCGGTATAGGCAATCGAGTAACGCCCCACCCACAGCAGCCCAGCCAGACCGGCCAGCATGCCCGACAGCGTGTAGACCATCATGAGTCGCTTGTTGGCCGAGATACCCACATAAGCCGCCGCATGCGGGTTGCCGCCCAGCGCGTAGATCTCGCGGCCTTCGCGGCGCAGCTTCAGGAACACGGCGGTCAGTGCCAACACGGCAATGGCAAACCACACCAATGCGGGCAAGCCCAGCCACACTTCACGCGGTAGCCCCTTGATGACTTCGTGGATGTCCTGATCGGACACCCAAGCGCCCTTGCTGGCCACAAAGATCGCGCCACGGTAGGCGGACAAGGTCCCCAGCGTCACCACAATCGGTGGCAACTCAAAGCGGGTGATGAGCCAGCCGTTCACGGCGCCCAACAAGGCACCGACACCCAGGGCAATGACCAGCAAGACGGGCACCGAGGCCCCAGGCCAGGCCTTGCCGATCAGCGCGCACACCATGCCGGTGAGCGCCAGGTTGGATGCGACCGACAGGTCAATACCACGCGTGAGCAACACCAACATCTGGCCCATGACGAGGATGGCCAAGATGGCCGAATCGTTGGCAATGTCCAGGCCGTTGCGCCAGGTCAGGAAGACCGGTGCACGGGCGCCCACGGCCAATGCAATGGCCACGATGATGGCCAGGAGCAGCCATTCGCGCCGGATCGATTTCAGGGAAGTCATGCTGCAAGCGCCTCCTGCGCAGTGGCGGGTGCGGATGCACGAGGCGCGGGCACCGTGCCCAGGCCCGAGGCCGCGGCCACGATCTGTTCTGCGTGCGCATTCGCACGGTCAAATTCCGCCACCTGCACACCGCGGCGCATCACGATGGTGCGGTGCGCCAGATGCATCACCTCGGGCAGTTCGCTGGACACGAGGATCACGGCCAGGCCCTGCTCCACCATCTCGGCAATCAGCTGGTAGACCGCCTGCTTGGCACCCACGTCGATGCCCTTGGTGGGCTCGTCCAGGATCACGATACGCGGGTCCAGCCCCAGCCACTTGGCAATCACCACTTTTTGCTGGTTGCCACCCGACAGACCCGACAACAAGGTGTCGGGAGAATGGGTCTTGATGCGCAGGCGTTCGATCATGCGCTGGCACAGGGCCGACTCACGCACCTTGGAAAGCCACACGCCGCGCGCAAAGCGGGAGAGACCGGCCAGGCTGATGTTGTGCTCCACCGAGAAGCCCAGGATGCCACCCTGGCGCTGGCGCTCTTCGGGCACATAGGCAATGCCAGCCGCAATCGCGTCGCCGGGGCGGCGCGCATGCAGCGTTTGGCCGCACACCACAAACTCGCCACGCGCCGCGGGGTTCAGGCCCATGATGGCCAGCATGGCCTCGCTGCGGCCCGAGCCCACCAGGCCATAGAAGCCCAGAATCTCGCCGCGGCGCAGCTCAAAGGCCACGTTGTTAAATTCAGTCGGGTGCGACAGGTTCTTCACCGTCATCACCACCTCACCGGGGGTGGAGGCAATGTGCGGGTAGATCTGGTCAATGGCGCGCCCGGCCATCAGTTTTACCAACTCCTGCTCGGTCGCATCGGCAATCGCACCGCTGCCCACGGCAGCGCCGTCGCGCAGCACCACATAGCGGTCGGCCACGGCAAAAATTTCGTCGAATTTGTGGGTGATGAAGATCACGCCCACACCCTGGTCGCGCAGCTGGCGCACGATGCCGTAGAAGTCTCGGATCTCGGCCTGCGACAGGGCGGCGGTGGGTTCGTCCAGAATGACCACCAGCGCCTTTTGCGACAGGGCCCGCGCTATCTCCACCAGGTGCCGCTCGGCCAGGCTCAGATCCTTCACCAGTGTCGTGGCCTTGAAGCGGGCGCCGATCTGGTCCAGCACCGCCTGGGCCTGCTGGTTCATGGACTTCCAGTCGATGAAGGGGCCACGCATCAGGTGGCGCCCCACGTAAATGTTTTCGGCCACGCTGAGTTCTTCGAACATCACCGTTTCCTGGTGCACGGCCAGGATGCCTGCGGCCTGCGAAGCCTGCGCGTTGGCAAAACTCTGGACCACGCCGTTGAGCGTGATCACCCCTTCGTCCACCGGCACCACGCCGGTGAGCATCTTGACCAGCGTGGACTTGCCCGCGCCGTTCTCGCCCACCAGGGCCAGCACTTCTCCGGCCCGCAAATCCAAGTCCACCCCGCGCAACGCGTGGGTTGCGCCATAACGCTTGTGGATGGTCCGCAGACTCAGCAATACATCAGACATGATGAGAATCCAACATTCCAAAAAATAGGGGCATCTACCCGAGAGCGATGCCCACGAACTTGCCAGCGCAACGACTCCGTCAGCCGGAGCGCACCTTCACCAGAAACACCGCAGAACCGGCTCCGCCGGGGCTGCTGGTGTTGCCCCCTGCAAGGGGGGAGGCGAAAGTGCGCAGCACTACAGCCACGGGGGTGTTAGAAAAACTTTGCGAACTTCTCGACGTTGGAGGCATCGTACGTGAAAGGCTCGGACATGGCGGCTTCGCCCTTGTCGTCCAGCGTCACGGTGCCGACACGGCCCAGAGACACCTTGTCACCGGCCTTGCCCGTCACCTTGCCAGAAATGAACTGGCTGGCCGCGTAGATGGAGGAGTAGCCCAGGTCAATGGGGTTCCAGATGGCAAAGGACTTGACCGCACCGCTCTTCACGTGGCCAGCCATCTCGGAGGGCAAGCCCAGACCGGTCACGAAAATCTTGCCGACTTTCTTTTCATCCTGCACGGCCTTGGCCGCTGCCGCCACACCCACGGTGGTGGGGGCGATGATGGCTTTCAGGTTAGGGTAGCTTTTGAACAAGCCCTGGGCTTCGCGGTAGCTCTTGTCGGTCTGGTCATCACCGTAAACAACGCTGACCAGCTTCAGGCCCTTGTAGGCGGGCTGGGCCAGCACTTTCTTGGCCTCGTCGATCCAGATGTTCTGGTTGGTGGCTTGTGCAGTGGCGGACAACACGGCCACTTCACCGGTGGCACCGATGGCGTCTGCCGTCATCTTCACCAGCTTTTCGCCGATTAGCGGGTTGCTGGAGGGGTTCAGGTGCATCAGGCGGCCGTCTTTGCGCACGCCGGAGTCAAACGAGATGACCTTGATGCCACGGTCCATGGCGCGCTTGAGCACGGGGGCCAGGGCGTCGGGATCGTTGGCGGAGATCACGATGGCGGAGACCTTTTGTGCGATCAGCGAGTTGACGATTTCGATCTGGCCTTCGGCCGTTGCCTTGGCGGGACCGGTGTAGATGATCTCGACGTTCTTGAGTTCCTTGGCGGCTTCTTGCGCGCCCTGGTTGGCAGCATCAAAGAAGCCGTTGCCCAAGCTCTTCACCACCAGGGCGATCTTGTCTGCCGCAAAAGCAGGGCTCACCAGTGCCGCGCTCAGGGCAATGGTCAGCAGGGTTTTGAGTTGTTTCTTCATGCGTTGTCTCCTGGAATTGTTAGTAGGAAAAATTGACCCGAAGGCCGGTCTCGATACCGACTGCACACACCAGGACTTGGTGGTGTGAACCGGGTTCGATGGGGGGAGTGCACATGCCCATGCAGGTGCGCTTAAACGATGCCGCTGCTGGGGCCGCTGGCGGGGCGGATGGCCGCCATCTGCTTGCGGTAACCACTGGCGCGGTAGGCCTGTACCGGGTCGGCAGCGCCGCCCGCGTCGATGCGAATCTTTTGCAGCAGAGGCGTCACATCGGTGTGGAAGGCCTGCTTCAGGGTCTGGGCAGCCATCAGCACATCGTTGCTGTCCTGGTAAGCGGTCAGCGCCTTGCGGTCCACCAGCAGGGCCTGGGCATAACAGCGCTGCACAGTCACGGCGCTGGTCATCAGGCTCTCGATGGGGTCGGTCACGTTGTGCGACTGGTCCAGCATGTAGGCCGGGTCGAACTCGGCAGCACCGGTTTGTGCCGCGTCCACCAGTTCGTTGAACACCAGGAACAGCTGGAAGGGGTTGATGCTGCCGCTGTCCAGGTCGTCGTCGCCGTACTTGCTGTCGTTGAAGTGGAAACCGGCCAGCTTTTGGGCGTGCACCAGGCGCGCCACGATCATCTCAATGTTGGTGTTGGGCGCGTGGTGGCCCAGGTCCACCAGGCAGCGCGCCTTGGGGCCCAGGGTTTGGGCGGCCAGCAGGCTGGAGCCCCAGTCCTGGATCACGGTGGCGTAGAAGGCGGGCTCGAACATCTTGTGCTCGAGGAACATGCGCCAGTCGGCCGGCAGTGCGTCGTAGATCTGGCGGTTGCTGTCCAGGTAACGCTCGAACTGGCGGCGGAAATGGCTTTGGCCGGGGAAGTTGGCACCGTCACCAATCCACACGGTCAGCGCCTTGCTGCCCAATTGCTTGCCAATCTCGATGCACTCCAGGTTGTGCGCCACAGCTTGGGCGCGCACGCCGGCATCGGCATGGGTCAGGCTGCCGAACTTGTACGACAGCGGCTGGTCCTTCTGGTCCGAGAAGGTGTTGGAGTTAACGGCATCAAAGCCCACGCCGTTGGCCTCGGCATGCTGACGCAGCTCTTGGTAGTCGCTCACCTTGTCCCACGGGAAGTGGGGCGACACGGTGGGCGTGCAGCGCACCAGCTGCTGGATCACGCCGCAGTCCTGGATCTTGTCGAACACGTGGCGCGGTTCGCCCAGGCCGGGGAAGCGTGCAAAGCGGGTGCCGCCAGTCCCCACGCCCCAACTGGGCACAGCCACCGCAAACTTCTCTACTTCGGTTTTGAGAACCGCAATGTCGACGCCACGGCGCGCCAGTTGCTCGCCCAGGGTCTCGTAATCCAGGTTCACGCGGGTTGCAGCCTGCGCATTGTGCTCAGCCAGCAGCTGGGCGTTGATCTGTTGTGTCATGGTGTTCTTCTTGAAAACGTGAGGGGCTAGCGCGGGAAGGCAGCCAGGTTGCCTGCGTCCACGTTGAGGATGTTGCCGGTGGATTTGGCCGCGAGTTCGCTGGCCAAAAAGTAGGTCGCCTCGGCAATGTCTTCGGGGAAAACGCTGCGCTTGAGCATGGAGCGGTCGCGGTAAAAGGCTTCGAGTTCGTCCTCGCTCACCTTGTTGGCCGCAGCACGCTCCTGGCTCCAGGTGCCGGTCCAGATTTTGCTGCCACGGATGACCGCGTCGGGATTCACCACATTGCAGCGGATGCCCAGCGGTGCACCTTCCAGCGCGAAGCTGCGCGACAGCTGGATTTCGGCTGCCTTGGCCGCGCAGTAAGCCACGGCCTGGTTGCTGGCCACCATGCCGTTTTTGCTGGCGATGAAGACCATGGAGCCGCCCACGGCCTGGGCCTTCATGAGGCGGAAGGCTTCGCGGCCCACCAGGAAATAGCCCGTGGCCAGGATGCTCTGGTTGCGGTTCCACAGCGCCAGCGTGGTGTCTTCCAGCGGCGATGCGGAAGCAATACCCGCATTGGAGACCAGAATGTCCACGCCCCCGTATTCAATGGCGGTGCGGGCATAGGCGGCAATCACCGACTCTTCGCTGGTCACATCACACACCACACCGCGCACCACATCCTTGCCAAACTTCTTGGAGAGTTCGGCCACCGTGGTGTCCAGCGCGGCGGCGTCAATGTCCAGCAGCACGGCGCACACGCCTTCCTGCAACTGGCGCTCCACAATCGCGCGGCCAATGCCGCCGGCGCCGCCGGTGACCAGGGCCACCTTGCCGACCAGGGGCTTGGCCTTGGGCATGCGCTGCAGCTTGGCTTCTTCGAGCAGCCAGTACTCGATGTCAAACGCCTCCTGCTCGGGCAGGCCCACATAGGTGTCAATCGCGTTGGCATCACGCATCACGTTGATGGCGTTGACATAAAACTCGCCAGCGATACGCGCCGTCGCCTTGTCCTTGGCAATGGCCACCATGCCGATGCGCGGCAGCAGGATGATGACGGGATTCGGGTCGCGCAACGCCGGGCTGTTGGTGCGCTTGCAGCGTTCGTAGTAGGCGGTGTAGTCGGCGCGGTAATCGGCCAGCTTGGTGGCAATGGCCTTGGACAGCTCGGCACCTTCCAGGGTGTAGACCGCTTCGTCGAGGATCAGGGGCTTGATCTTGGTACGCAAAAAGTGGTCGGGGCAGGAGGTGCCCAGCGCCACCAGCGCTTCGAGCTGCTGGCTGTTCACAAATTCCATCACCACGGCCTGGCGGTCCACATGCAAGAGCTTGTGGCCGCTTTGCGAGGCCTGTCCACGCAGCACGGGCAGCACACGGGCCAGCACCTCGTCTTGCGCCACAGCGTCCAGCGCGGTGACCTTGGCGCCGCCAAAGGGCACGGCCTTGCGGGCCTCGGCTTGCGCGGCGAGCCAGGTTTGCGCTTGTTCGATCGCGGCCACGGTGTTCTCATAGCAGCTGCGGGCATCGTCACCCCAGGTGAAGAGGCCGTGGCCCCCAAGCACCAGGCCCTTGAGGCCGGGGTGGGCGGCTACGTAGCGTTGCAGTTGCAGGCCCAGCTCGTAGCCGGGACGGCGCCAGGGCAGCCAGCCAATGGTGCCGCCAAAGGCTTCCTGGGTAATGGCTTCGCTATGGGCCATGGCCGCAATGGCGATGACCGAATCCGGGTGCATGTGGTCCACATGCGCAAACGGCAGGTAGGCGTGCAGCGGCGTGTCGATGCTGGCAGCGCGCGGGTTCAGGTTGAAGGTGCAGTGCGGCAGGTAGCCCACCATTTCGTCCTCAAAGTCAGGGCCGCGGTAAATGCCTTGCAGGGCATTGAGCTTGTCCATGTAGAGCGTGGAGAAGCCATCGAGCTTCATGGACCCCACGTCCCCGCCCGAGCCCTTGACCCACAGCACCGACACGTCCTGGCCGGTCAGCGGGTCCTTCTGGGTGATCTTGGCGGAGGTGTTGCCACCGCCGTAGTTGGTGATGCGCAGGTCGGAACCCAGCAGGTTGGAGCGGTACAGCAGCAGGTTGGGCTGATCGAGCTTGGCGGCATGGTCCTGGTTCCAGACGGGGAACGGGACGGGTTGGGAGCGAGTGGTCATGTGCGGTGCAGTTACGAAGAATTGGAGTGACTGTAGGCAAACAGAGCTATAGGCACAACGCAGACTTTTTTATGAAATTCATCAGAAAACCTGATAGATCACTAGAATGCGATCCAGCCCCAGCCGCCCCTGCCAGCCACCACGGGGGCACCAGGCCGCCAGCCGCTGAATCCCTAGGGAAAACACCGATGAAACCCCGTCTTCCAAGCCCCGCGCCAGCACACAAAGCCCTAGGGAAATCCCGCACTATGGCGCCGCCTGCGTCAGAACCGCAAGCCGGCAAACGCGACCACCGGCTCAAAAACCTCACGCTGCGCCAGTTGCGCCTGTTTGAGGCCGTGGCGACGCAGCTGAGCTACTCCCGTGCGGCCGAGCAGATGAGCGTGACCCAGCCCGCCGTGTCCATGCAGGTGCAGCAGCTCGAAGCTGAACTGGGCCTGCAGCTGTTGGTAAAAGCTGGCAAAAAAGTCAGCCTGAGCCAGGCCGGCGAAGAGATGCTGCGCCAGGCCCGGCGCATCCTGAACCAGGTGACCATGGCGGAAGACGCCATCGGAGCCTTCCACAACACCGAAGGCGGCCATGGCGGCCTGCTGCACCTGGGCGTGGTGTCTTCGGCGCACTACTTTGCGCCGGCACTGCTGATGGCGTTTGCCGAACACTGGCCCGGCGTGAAGTTCAAGCTCACGGTCGACCGGCGCGAAACCATTCTGGCCATGCTGCAGGACCACCAGCTGGACGTGGCGATTGCAGGCTACCCCCCCTCCGAGGCCGATGTGGAGGCCGAAACCTTTGCGCAAAACCCGCACTGCGTGGTGGCCGCGGCCGACCACCCGCTGGCCAAGAAGCGTCGCATCCACTGGGACGCATTGCGTGACGAACCATTTATCTTCCGCGAGCCGGGTTCGGCGACGCGGCAGTTTTTTGACCACCTGCTGCAGGCGCAGTCCTTGCCCGTGCGGGTGACCATGGAGCTGTCGGGCAACGAAACGATCAAGCAGGCGGTGATGGCGGGCATGGGCATCAGCTTTCTCTCGGCGCACACCTTCCAGGTGGAAATTGAGGCAGGCAAGCTCGCCGTGCTGCACATGGAAGACATGCCCAAGATGCTGGACTGGTGCCTGCTGCACCGGCGCGATTCAGCGCTGAGTGGGGTGAACGGTGCATTCCGCGAATTTGTGCTGGAGCACGGTTCGCGGCTCGTGCAATGCCGCATGTGAGATGGTGCCCCACGCTCCGCCGCTATGCGGGTCGCTGCCCTCCCAAAGGGGGCGCATTTCAGCTCGGGGCGGCCCAGCGCTGAAACCGAGCCTCAAGCGTAGAGCTTAGCGGTGCAACACGTCGCGGATGGTGGCGGCCAGCTCTTCTTCCACGAACTTGGCGATATAGGCATCGGCGCCCACACTCTTCACATGCCCCTCGTTGGTCGTGCCGGTGAGTGAGGAGTGGATGATGACCGGGATCTGGTTGAAACGGCCATCCTGTTTGATGTTGCGCGTCAGCGTGAAGCCGTCCATCTCGGGCATTTCCAGGTCGGTCAACACCAGGGCCACCTTGTCCTTGATGGACTTGCCTTCCGCCACCGCGGTGGCGTGCATGGCCTGCAGGCGCTCCCAGGCCTCTTTGCCGGTTTTGGTCATGACATAAGGCACGTCCATGGACTTGAAACCCTTCTCAATCATCATGCGGGCCACGGCAGAATCGTCGGCCGCCAGGATGATCTGGCCGGGCTCCAGGCGAATCTTGGCAACGGTTTTCGCCTCTTCGGACTTGACCTCCTGGGGCATCACATCGCGCAGGATCTGCTCCACATCCAGCACCTGGGCCAGGCGGGTGTTCTCGGCTGCACCATCCAGACGCGCAATGCTGGTCACCAGACCACCCCCCGAGTTTTCGGCCGACAGCACGTGCTTCCATTCCAGGCGCACGATCTCGTTGACTTCTTCCACCGCAAACGCCTGCGTAGTGCGAGCGAACTCGGTCACCAGCAAGATGCCCAGGCCTTTGGTGGGCTTGCAGCCCACCACCATGGGCAGATTGATGACGGTGATCATCTGGCCTCGGATATTGGCCACACCCATCACCTGAGGCGGCGAGTTCACCATGGCAGTGATCTCGGGCATCACCAGAATTTCGCGTACCTTGAAGACATTGATGCCAAACAGCTCGCGGCGGTCGGCGCTGTTGGCAGCCTCCCCCAAACGAAACAGCAGCAATTCAAACATGCTGTTGGCGGCCAGGTTGGTCCGCTCATCAATCTCGCGCATCTCTTTGCTCATGGGGTTCGTCCTTTGGAAGGCTTCAAGGTTGCTGTGCTGCCATGGTAACGCCATCCAGCCTATTTGGGCCAGATCGCCCACATCTGCAGCGGCTGGCGCAAACGGCCTGCGAGGTCACCCGCCTCGGAGCCCCAACCGGCAAAGTAATCGGCCCGCACGGCACCGGTAATGGCACTGCCCGTGTCCTGCGCCAGCACCAGCTTTTGCAGGCTGGTTTGGGGGCCGGGCGATACCAGCCAGACCGGGGTGCCATAAGGAATGCTGCCGGGGTCCACCGCAATCGAGCGGCCCGGCGTCAGTGCCACGCCCTGGGCACCGCGCGGACCGAAGGCCGACTCCAGGTCGGACAGGGTTTCTTCCTTGAAGAACACCACGCGGGGGTTGCTCCACAGCAGCTCTTGCTGGCGCCCCGGGTTTTGGGACAACCAGGTTTTGATGCCGGGCCAGGACGCGTCTTTCACCAGCCCCTGGTCCAGCAGCCAGCGGCCCACACTGCGGTAGGGCTGGTCGTTGGTACCGGCGTAGGCCAGGCGCACCCAGCGCTGGCTGCCATCGGCCTGCGCCATGCGCACGCGGCCGGAGCCCTGGATCTGCAGGATCAACGCGTCGACCGGGTCTGCCATGTAGGCAATGGCGCGGCCCTTGAGCACGGCCTGTGCTTCGGGCAGGGTGTCCATTTCCTGCCGTGTGTACCAGGGCTTGCGCTGGGCCAAGCCGGGCGGTGGGCCATAGAGGGGCACGGTGAACCCCGGTGCAGGCACCCGGCTGGCCTCGATCACGGGTTCGAAATAACTGGTCAGCAAGCCGGTGGACTCTCCCGGCGCCGCTTCGATGCGGTAGGCCTGCAGGCGTGCCTGCATCCAGGCCAGTTGCTCCTGGGCGCTGCCAATGCTCAGGCGCCGCACCTCGGGGCACAGGGCGGCCCAGGGGGGGGCGGATTTCTCGCAGCTCTTGAGCCAGGCGTTCCAGGCTTCAAACAGGTTGTCACTGCCCCAGCCGGGCAGTTCGGACCAGGGCACCGGCACCCAGGTACCACGGGCCTGCGACAGACTTCCTTCTGCCGGAGCAGCAGGTGCGGGGCGGGCGGGTGCAGCAACCGGACTGGTCACGGGGGCTCGCACGGGCACGCTGCCACAACCCACCAGCGTTCCTACAATCAGCAGCACTGCCACCACCGAGTGATAACGCCCCATGACACTGCTGCTGCTCGAAGCCCTAGGGGCCGGACTGATCTTCGTTGCCATCATTTGGTGGACCATGTTTGCCGGCCGCAACCGGGGAGAACTGCCGCCCCAGGACAGCGATGACCGGACGCCCCCGAAAGAGGACTGATTTTTAAGGCTTTTATAGCTCTAGCCCGCATGGAATATGCGCGAATAGCTCCTGTTTTGATAGCAATCACACCAGCACCCGGTGCTGCAGCGACGGCAGCTGGCTGCGCAGCTGCTGCAGGCGGGCCGCGTCGCAGTCGGCCCACACCACACCGGCGCCCTGCGCCTGCTGGGCCAACACCTGGCCCCACGGGTCCACCAGCAGTGACTGGCCCCAGGTGCGCCGCCCGCTAGGGTGCACCCCGCCCTGCGCGGCAGCGGCCACAAACGACAGATTCTCAATGGCGCGGGCGCGCAACAGCACCTCCCAGTGCGCCTGGCCCGTGATGTGGGTGAAGGCGCTGGGCGCCAGAATCAAATCCACCCCCTGCGTGGCGTAGGCGCGGTAGAGCTCGGGAAAGCGCATGTCGTAACAAATGCTCATGCCCACGCGCCAGGTGTGGCCGTCGCGCGAGGGCAGGGCAAACACGGTGGGCGTGCTGCCGCGCTCCAGCACGCGCGACTCGTCGTAGCTCTCGCTGCCGTTGTCAAAGCGGAACAGGTGGATCTTGTCGTAACGCGCCACGCATTCGCCCTGCGGGTTGTAGGCCAGTGAGCTGTTGAACACACGGTCCTTCTGGTCCGCCGTGAGCGGCAGCGTGCCGGCCACGATCCACAGGCCCAGGCGGCGCGCCGTGGCGGCCAAAAAGTCTTGCATGGGACCGCTGCCAAACGGCTCCTGGATGGCCAGCTTGTCCGCGTCGCGCTGACCGATCAGGCAAAAGTATTCGGGCAGCACGGCCAGCTCCGCACCGGCTTGGGCGGCCTGCTCAAGCAGGGTTTGGGCCTGCTGAAGGTTGTCTGACAGCTGGTCGGTGGACACCATCTGGAGGGCGGCAACACGCATGGCAATGGCTCCTGAAAAAAAGGGGTTAACGACGCTCGACCTGGGTGACCTTGGGGTCCAGCCAGGTGCCGTCGATGGTGAATTCCTGGGTGGCCGCGTTGACCAGCGGCCCACGCAGAATCAGCTGGGCCAAAAAGGTGCTCAGACCCACCACCGGGTTGATGGCCGCCGCAATCAGCGAGGCGCTGCCGGCGTTGATTTCCGGCACCACTACCACGCGCAGTTTTTGCGTTTCCTTGGCAATGTCGGCCTGGCCTTCCATCAGTACCGCCGCGTTGACCCCCTTCATCTGCAAGTTGGTGGTGCGTGCCACGCCTTGCTCGATGGCAATGTCACCGCGGAAAAAGTCGAAGGCAAAACCCTCGCTGAACACGTCGCGGAAATCCAGCGTCAGGCGGCGCGGCAGCGACTGCAGGCTCAGCACCCCCAGCAGCTTGGCAATGCCGGGATCGGCCTTGAGGAACTGGCCGGTCTCCACATTCACATTGAAGGTTCCGCCCATGCTGGCGTAATCCACCGAAAGGGGCGAGCCCAGCCAGGCCACCTGGCCTTCCACTTTGCCTTTGCCATTGCGCACCACACCGGCCATGCCAAACCGCGTCAGCAGTTCACCAGCGTTGTGGATGTCGAGCTTGAAATTCAGCACGGTGCGGCGCCGCTCCTTGAGGCTGCGGCCAGCCGTTGCGCCGCCCAGGTTGGCCCAGTTACCGCTGGCGGTAAGGGTGGCTTCCGGGGTCTGGATGTTGAAACGGTTCAGGCGCCACTCGCGCGCACCGGCCGCGCCCAGGTTCACGGCCTCCAGGTCCACCCGGCCCAGCTTTTTGCCACGCAGCTCAAAGTCGTCCACCTCGATGTCCAGCGCCGGAATCGTCACCGGCTGGTCATCGAGCAGGTTCTCCACATCCTGCGCCGTGCTTTGCCCCACCGCCAGGCGGGCCAGGCGGGCGTAGAGGCGACCGGCATTGCTGCCACTGGGCTGGCGGTACTCCAGATAACCACTGAGCTCGGTGGCATCCAGGTTGGCCCGCCAGACCATGCCATCGCGCCCACCGCCCACCACCATGTTGTGCATCTTGCGCCCGGCCACCGTGAGCTCCTTGGTGCGCACCGCCAGCACCGTGGGCAGGTAGCCCATGGCGGCCGAAGCCCCGGACGCCGCCAGGTTGCCCCCCGGCAGCCCGTCACCGGCGACGCGCTCCAGCACCTTGCTCCAGGCATCCGCGTCCAGCACAGCCATGCTGACGTTGGCCACCACCCCGTCCTCTGGTAGCGGGGCCGACTCGTCATCGGCCAGGCCCAGGGCAATGGCCCCACGCAACACCCGCGCATGTGGACCCGAGACATCCCGCACGTAGGTGGCCGAAGCCAGCCGCCCCAGCTCCAGGCGCAGTTGCTCCAGCGCACGCACCGGCGCGGCACCGGCGGCGGTACGCACGGCGGTGTTGTCCAGCCGCAAAGGCAGGGCTTGCTCGGCCGGCTTGGCAAACGGCGCAGGCAAAGCCAGCGCCATGCCCACCAGGCTGGAGTTGAGCTGCCACTCCAGCGCGCCACCACGCAGCCCCAGCACCACGGTGTAGGCTGTGGCCCCCCGCATATCGTCGGCCAGGCGGGCCAGCGGCCCCAGTTCCTTGGCCTGGCGCAGGCCTTCGGCGGTGGCCGTACCTTGCAGGCGCAGGGTGGCGGGCACCACCGCCCGCGCAGCCGGGGCCGTATTGGTTGGCGCGGCGGTTTGCAAACTCAGACCACCCTCCATCCGCACATCGCCCCCTACCGCACGCGCCGTACCGCCGACCACCGTGAAGCCGGACTCGGTGAACGCCACAGTACCGCGGGCGCGCTGCAGGCGTGGCGTGTCGGCGGTGATCTGCAAATCATTGCCGGCCAATACGATGGAGCCGGCCACCGTGGCGCGGTTGACATCGGCAATAGGAAACCCCAGCTTGAGTTTGTAGTCCGCCACGCCCGTGGCGCTGGCAGTGGCGAGCACGTGGTCCAACAGCCCCCCCAAGGGCGAGCGGTTCACCACCCCCAGCACATCGGCCAAGGGACCTTTGGCCTCGGCCGTCACCTGCAGCTGTGCGCCCTCGTAGATGTTGGTCATCAGCCCCTCGGCATTGCCCAGCTGGAGGGCCGTGCCCGCCAGCACGCCCCGGTCCACCTTGGCCTGCAAGGTGGCGTGGTCAATCACCAGCTCCCCGTGGAGCTGCTGCAGGGCCGGCCAGGGCAGGCTGTCCTTGGGCAGCAGGTAGGACGGCACATAGGCCAGGGTGGCGTTTTGCACATTGGCAGAAATGCGGAAGTCGCCTTGTTTGGCATCGGCAAACGGGAAACGCGCCAAGTCGCCCTTGAGCTTGAACTTGACCCCGGTGGCCGTGCCCGCCAGCACCGCGCTACGCACGTAGTCGCGCACCGCGGTGTCCAGCACCATGGGCAGGTAGCGGTGCACGCGTGTGCCCTCGGCCCGGCCCAGGCTGCCCTGCAGGTCCAGCACGCCGGGGCCGGTGGTCGCAGACTGCCACTTGAACAACAACTCGCCCTGGGCATCGGCATTGGCAAAACGCACATTGCTGCCCGACACCGTGAGTGATTCACCCTGCCGCTGCCATGCGACATCGGCCCGCAGTTGCTCAAAAAACACCGGCCCGTCTTCCAGGATGCCGTAGGCGTCGAACACGCCCTTGTCCAAAACCAGCTGGACCTTGCCGCCCCCCTGGTTCAGGTCGAAATCCACGTCCAGGCCCTGAAAACCAGGGCGCGCCACATTGTTGAGGTTCTGCGCCGGGATGGTGAGTTGGCTGACCCGCCCTTTGAGCGCGTAACTGTCTGGTTGCTCCAGCGGGCCGCGCCAGGTGCCATCCAATTGCTCCACCAACCCGCGTGCCCCCAACTGCTTCAGCGCAGTGTGCGCGGCCTCGCCCAAGGGCAGGCGCTGTGCAATCTCGCCCATGGCCGCCAGGTCCAGACGGTCGGCCACCACCTCGCCGCGCGCCGGGATGTTGCCCGCGGCTTCAAAGCGGCGCAACAACACATTGCCACCGGGCCAGCGCAAACCGTCTTCGGTTTCAAACTGCAGGGCCTGGGTAAATACTTCCGAGCCGCCTTCCAGGCGCTGCGCGCCCACGCGGCCCGACACGGTGCGCAGCGCCAGTGCCGGCAGATTCGCGCCGGTGGTGAGCTGCACATCCGCCATCTGCACATCGGCGGTGGCACCGGTGGCCAGCCCCTTTTTCACATCGACCCAGGCGCGCAGCGCGCCCCGGCCCTGTGCCAGATCCACACCCAGGTCCACATACCGGCGCAGGTGCGCCAGGTCCACCTGCGGAAAGCTGGCGTAGAGCTGCCCATCCCAGCGTTGCCAGTGGCCCGAGCCACCCGACAACAAGGGCTCGCGGAAGATGCCCGACAAGGTGAAGCGGTCACCCCAGGCGCTCGGGGCTTGGGCATCCAGCCGCACCGCATGGGTCAGCAGGCGCTTGCGCAGCACCAGGTTCACCTCTTGCAGGGCCAGCACCGGCGCGCCGCGCAGCTCGTCAGTCCACTGCACCGTGCCGCCCACAATGGCCAGTTCCGATTGGGCCAACAGCCAGTCCAGCGCAGGGCTCTCCTCACTCCCCCCCTCGGGCAAGGGCATGCCTGCAATCCAGAAACGCCCGTCTGGTGTGCGGCGGATGTCGAGCACGGGGCGGGCGATGTAAAGCTGCTCCACCCCCATGCGCAACAGCGAATGGGGCGAGAGCGCCGCTTGGACGGACGGCAGCACCAAGGCATCGCGACCCTGCGGGTCCAGCAAGCGCACCTGGGTCAGTTCGATGGAAGGGATCAGGCCATTGGAAACCGCGGCAATGCCGCCGATCTGCACGGTGGTGCCCAGCGCCGCGGAGGCCTGTTGCTCCAGCCACGGGCGGAGTTCGCCAATTCGGGGCACAATCCAAAAATGCAGTCCCGCCCATGCCAAACCCAATACCAGCCACGCCACTAGCAGCAAGCGCAGCGCCCACTTTGCGGTCATTGCAGACGCTTTGAGCCAAAGTGAAGGGGCGGGAGTCAAATCATTCATCGTGCTATCGGGACTATGTCAGGAATTATGACCCGCAATGAGCAGCCACCTCGCTCCGAGGGTTCGCGCTTTGGCCAGCGTATTCGCCGCCGTTATGCCGAACAATTGCCCCTGTGCCAGAACAGCGCGCTCACCCGCCCCCAATTGCAAGCATTGCTGCAAGCGCTGCTGACACAAGGGCTGGACACGGGCGCAGCCTTGCGCATGACCCGGCAACTGGCGATGGAGCGCCTGCTGCATCTGGACTGCGACGAACAAGCCTCGCTGGGTGAGGTGACCCGCGTGATGACCGAACTGGCCGAACTGACACTGGACCAGGCCTACCAGCACAGCTACGCGGCACTGGAGCAACAGCATGGCAGCCCCCGCACGCCGCAGGGTGATTTTTGCCAGCTGTGCATCATCGGCATGGGAAAACTGGGCGCGCGTGAGCTCAATGTATCCAGCGACATCGACCTGATTTATGTCTACGACCAGGACGGCGAGACCACCGGGAATGCCGAGGGCCGCGGCCGCATTTCCAACCAGGAGTTTTTTGCCAAGATGGTCAAAGCCGTCTACGCCTTGGTCGGCGACACCACCGAACACGGCATAGTGTTTCGCGTGGACCTGGCGCTGCGGCCCAATGGCAACTCGGGCCCGCCTGCGGTGTCGCTGGGGGCGCTGGAAGAATACTTCCATGTGCAGGGGCGCGAGTGGGAGCGTTTTGCCTGGCTCAAAAGCCGGGTGGTCGCGCCCGCCCAAGCCATCGGCTCGGCCTGCGCGCAGCAGCTGCGCAGCGTGGTGGTGCCGTTTGTCTTCCGCCGCTACCTGGACTACAACGTGTTTGACTCCCTGCGCGGCCTGCACCGCCAGATCCGCGACCACGCTGCCAAACGCAGCGCAGGCCGCCCGGAGCGCAGCAACGATGTGAAGCTGTCGCGCGGCGGCATCCGCGAGATCGAGTTCACCGTACAGCTGCTGCAGGTGGTGCGTGGTGGCCAGTACCCCGAGCTGCGCACCCGCCCCACGGTGAGCGCGCTGCAGCGCCTGGTGCGCGCCGGGCTCATGCCCCAGGACACGGCCGACGCGCTGGCCCGGGCCTACGTATTTTTGCGCCAGGTGGAGCACCGCATCCAGTACCTGGACGACCAGCAAACCCATGTGCTGCCCACCGACGAAGCCGACCTGCACTGGATTGCCCAGACGCTGGGTTTGCCCGACAGCACCGCGCTGCTGCAGGAGCTGGACAAACACCGCGAGCTGGTGGCGCAGGAGTTTGACGCACTGCTGGGTGGCAGCCAGCCGGAATGCCGCGGCTGCAGCAAAGGTGGCAGCAATGCGGTAGCGTCAGACTTGGACGCCGTGCTGGAACACCTGGAAGGCCGCCTGAAGGAACGCATCACGCTCTGGCGCGAGCACCCCCGGGTGCAGGCACTGAAGGACGAATCGCGGGCGCGCCTGGGCCGTCTGGTGCAACGCACCGCCCTGTGGTTGCGCGAAGGCCGCGTGACTGAAGAGGCCTGCGTGCGCCTGGCCGACTGGATGGAGCCGCTGCTGCGCCGCGAGAGCTACCTGGCCATGCTGCTGGAGCGTCCCAAGGTGCACGAACGCCTGCTGCGCATGCTGGGCGCTGCACGCTGGCCGGCGCGTTACTTGCTCAAGCACCCCGGCGTGATTGATGAGCTGGCCAGCAACGCGATTCTGGAAGAGCGTTTTGATGCAGCCGCCTTTGAGGACGACCTGGAGCGCCGCCTGCGCGCCTTGCAAGGCAGTGCCGAAGACGATGACGAGGCGCTGCTGAACCTGCTGCGCCGCGCCCACCACGCGGAGGTGTTCCGCATCCTGACGCGCGACGTGGAAGGCCGGCTGACGGTGGAGCAGGTGGCCGACGACCTGAGCGCGCTGGCCGAGGCCGTGCTGCGCACCACCACCCGCTGGTGCTGGAACCGCCTGAAAACCCGACACCGCGACGCGCCGCAGTTTGCCATCATTGCCTACGGCAAGCTGGGCGGCAAAGAGCTGGGCTATGGCAGTGACCTGGACATCGTGTTCCTCTACGACGACGAGGACGAACGCGCTGGCGAAATTTACGCCGCCCTGGTGCGAAAACTCATCAACTGGCTGACCGTGAAGACGGGCGAAGGCGACCTCTACGAGATCGACACCGCACTGCGCCCCAACGGCAACTCGGGCCTGCTGGTGACCAGCTTCACCGCCTATGCCAACTACCAGGAACAACGCGGCAGCAACACCGCCTGGACCTGGGAGCACCAGGCCATGACACGTGCACGCTGTGTGCTGGGCCCGGCCAGCCTGCAGCAGCGCTTTGACACGGTGCGCGACAACGTGATCCGCACGCCGCGCGATGCCGCAGCCCTTCGGGTGGAAATCGAGACCATGCGATCCAAGGTACGCAGCGCGCATGCCGACAAGGACGGGCAGTTCGACGTCAAACACAGCGTGGGCGGCATGGTGGACATCGAGTTTGCGGTGCAGTACCTGCTGCTGGCGCACGGCCAGCACCACGCCGAGCTGCTGCCCAATGTGGGCAACATCGCGCTGCTGCAACGCGCCCAGGCCTGCGGCCTGTTGCCAGCGCCAGTGGGGGACGACGCGGCCCAGGCCTACCGCGAACTGCGGCGGCTGCAACACCGGGCCCGGCTTAACGAAGAGCCCACGCAGGTGGACGTCACGTCGGTCACCGCCGAACGTGCCGCAGGGCTGGCCTTGTGGTCCAGCGTCTTTGGTGCGCCGAAGATTTTATGACTTTTAGGGCTCTAGCCCGCATGGATACTGCGCAAACAGCTATTAATTCAATAGCATTTTGTGTGCAACCGCTGGTGCACCACGGTGCGAGTCAGCTGGCCCGGATGCGCTGCACCAGCTTGGTGGTCGAGTAGCCCGCCACAAAGGGCAGCGCCAGCGCGCGGCCGCCCCATGACTCGACGAGTGCGGTCTCGGGTAGCTTGGCCATGTCGTAGTCACCACCCTTGACCAGGATGTCAGGACGTATGCGCGCGATGATCTCCACCGGCGTATCTTCGGCAAACCAGGTCACCAGGCTCACCGCCTCTTGGCTGGCCATGACGATGGCGCGGTCGGCCTCGGCGTTGAGGGGGCGGTCATCGCCCTTGCCCAGGCGCTTGACCGAGGCATCGGTGTTGAGCGCCACGATCAGACTGCCGCCCAGTGCACGGGCCTGGGCCAGGTACATCACATGGCCGCGGTGCAGCACGTCAAACACGCCGTTGGTAAACACCCAGGGGCGCGGCAGCGTGGCCAGACCGGCCTCCAGGGTGCTGGCGTCCACAATTTTTTGAAGAAAAGCCGGAGTTGGGTCGATAGAAGACATGCGGGCAATGCTAGCAGCACGGGGCTGCGCCCTTGGGCGGCATTGCATAATCCGCCGACTTCTATGCACCTAGTTCCCGTCAACGTCGAATCCATCCGCATCGGCCAACCTTTGCCCTTCCCCTTGGTGGACAAGGATGGCACCCTGCTGGCCAAAAAGTCATTTGTGATCCCCACGCGCCGGGATCTGGACGAAATCTCCCAGCGCGGCGGTGGCCTGTTCATCGACGTGACCGACGCCGAGGCGCACCACCGTGCCTACGTGGAGCATCTTTATGACCTGGTGCGCGAGGACAAACCGCTGGGTGAGATTGCCGGCGCCAAGATTTCTGGGGATACCGGTGCGGAGCGCCAGGCCGAGCAGGACGACCGCATGGACTGGCTGGACCTGCAAGAGGTGGCCAACACCCTGCTGCGTGACACCCACCCCACCTCGTTTGCCGACCGCCTGATTCGCCTGACCCGCCAGCTGCAGCGCCACAGCCAGAGCAACCCCGACGGCACCCTGTTTGCGCTGATCTACCTGTCGGCCACCGACACCCATATGTACAGCGCCACCCACGCCATGCTGGTGAGTGTGATGTGCGGCCTGGCCGCCAAGGACGTGCTGAACTGGCCCCCCGAAGACCAGGACCTGGTGGTGCGCGCCGCCCTGACCATGAACGTCGCCATGACCGAACTGCAGGACCGCCTGGCCATGCAGATGGACCCACCCACGCCCCCCCAGCGTGCCGCGATTGACAGCCATGCCCAGCGCTCGGCCGAACAGCTGCGCAGCATGGGCATTGGGGAACACGACTGGCTGGAGGCTGTGCGCGGCCACCACGCCCAGTCCCCGGGCCCGCTGGCCGCGCGCAGCCGTGCGCAGCGCATGGCCCGCCTGATCCAGCGCGCCGACATGTTTGCAGCACGCCTGGCCCCGCGTGCTGCGCGCGCGCCCATTTCCCCGGCGGCGGCCATGCAGGCCTGCTACTTTGATGAGAAAAAAGCGATTGACGAGGCTGGTGCGGCCCTGATCAAGGCCGTGGGGATTTACCAGCCGGGCTCGTTTGTACGCCTGGCGACCAACGAGGTTGCGGTGGTGATCAAGCGCGGCGCCAACACCACCACGCCACGCGTGGCCGTGCTGATCAATCGCGCCGGCCTGCCGACGGTGGAGCCCACCATCCGCGACAGCAGTGTGCGCGAGCACCGCATTGTGGCCAGCGTGCCCCACCGCGATGTGAAGGTGCAACTCAACCTGAAGCGGCTGCTGCCGCTCACCGCAGCGCCGGCTTCAGACCGCCCGTGGTGAGGCACCGTCCAGGCTGGCGCCCAGGTCGCGGGCCAGTTCTTTGCGGAACTTGTTGAGCTCTTGCACTGTGGTGAAGCTGCGTTCCATGAGCAGGCTCATGTTGTGCAGGATGCGCTCGACCACCTTGGTCTCCCACACCGCATCGAAGTTGATCTGTTTGTCCAGCCAGTGCTCCAGCCATTCGGGGTTGGGCAGGCGGCTTTGCACGGTATCGCGCGGAAACAGCGCCTTGTTCACATGCAAGTTGGTGGGGTGCAGGGCCTGGGCCGTGCGGCGGGCCGATGCCATCAACACCCCCACTTTGGCAAACGCACTTTTGGCCTCCACACCGAAGTTGCTGATCGCACGCTTCATGTAGCGCAGGTAGGCGCCGCCGTGGCGGGCTTCGTCCTGGCTGAGCTTGGTGTAAATCGCCTTGATGACGGGTTCGGTGTGCCATTCGCTGGCGCGGCGGTACCAGTGATTGAGGCGGATTTCGCCGCAGAAGTGCAGCATCAAAGTCTCCAGCACGGGCGCGGGGTCGAACTCAAAACGCACCGCATGCAGTTCCTCTTCTGTGGGCGCCATGTCGGGGCGGAAACGGCGCAGGTATTCCATCAACACCAGGGAATGCTTCTGCTCCTCGAAGAACCAGATCGACATGAAGGCAGAAAAATCGCTGTCACCGCGGTTGTCGCGCAAGAACATCTCGGTGGCAGGCAGGGCCGCCCACTCGGTAATGGCGTTCATTTTGATGGTGGCGGCCTGCTCGTCGGAGAGCTTGTCTCCCTCAAATGCAGCCCAGGGAATGTCCTTGTCCATGTCCCATCGGACCGATTCAAGCTGTTTGAAGAGTTCAGGGTAAAGCATGGCGACCTTTCAGTTCCAATTTCGCGGGATTCTAGACGGGCTGTGTGTCAGGGCGTTGACAGAGGCGTGACGCCTCCATGCAGGGGACAAGGTTTTTAGGCGTGCAATACACGCAAAAAACCCACTGCATTAAAAAATTACCACGCAGTCATAAAATTACTTTATAGTTTACATCACTGTATTCAAGCTGCTAAAGCCAGTCCTCGCTCCATGAAAATCGCCATCGTTGGTTCCGGCATCTCCGGCCTCGCCGTCGCCCACACCTTGCGCGGGCAGGCCGACATCACCCTGTTCGAAGCCGGCGACTACTTTGGCGGACACACCCATACGGTGGATGTGACCCTGCCGGGTCCGCAAGGCCTGGTTACCCACGGCGTAGACACCGGCTTCCTGGTGTTCAACGAACGCACCTACCCGCACCTGATTGCCTTGCTGGCAGAGCTCGGCGTCGAAACGGCCAAATCCGACATGTCGTTCTCGGTGCAAGTACCCGGCGCCAAGGGCAACGGGCCACTGGAATGGAGCGGCTCCACTCTTAACACCGTGTTTGCCCAGCGAAGCAACCTGGTCAACCCGCGTTTTCTGCGCATGTTGCGCGATGTGCTGCGTTTCAACCGTCTGGCAACCGACATAGCGCAACGCAATGCAGAAGCCGAGCTACAACAGCCGCTGTCCGACTTTCTGCGGCTGCACCAGCTCAGCGCGGAGTTCCGCGACTGGTATTTTTTGCCCATGCTGGGCTGCATCTGGAGCTGCCCCACCGACCAGATGTTGCAGTTTCCCGTGGCCACCATGATTCGCTTCTGCCACAACCACGGCCTGATCCAGGTCAGCAACCGCCCGCAGTGGTGGACCGTGGCTGGCGGTGCCAGGCACTATGTGGAGAAGATCGTGGCGCAGGTGGCCGACAAGCGCCTGGCCACGCCGGTGCAGTCCGTCAAGCGCACGCCCAACGGGGTGCTGATCACCTCCAAGGGCCAAACCGAACACTTTGACAAGGTGGTACTGGCCAGCCATTCCGACCAATCCCTGGCGCTGTTGGCCGATGCCACGGCACACGAGCGCGCCACGCTGGGCGCCATTCGGTACCAGGCCAATCGCGCCGTGTTGCACACCGACACCTCGGTGCTCCCGCAATCGCGGCGCGCCTGGGCGGCTTGGAACTACGAACGCAGTGCGGACAGCGCGCAAGATGCCACGCGGGTTTGCCTGCACTACTTGCTCAATCTGCTGCAGCCGCTGCCGTTTGCGCAAAGCGTGGTGGTGTCGCTGAACCCGGTGCGCGAGATTGCCTCCGCGCATGTGCATGGCAGCTTTGACTATGCCCACCCGGTGTTTGACCTGGCCGCCATCCGTGCGCAAGGCGAAGTGGGCGCCTTGCAAGGCCAGAACCGGACCTATTTTTGCGGCGCCTGGACCGGCTACGGGTTCCACGAAGATGGCCTGAAATCGGGCTTGAACGTGGCCAAGCGCCTGCAGGCCGTGCTGGCCGCGGAGTCCTGACGCCATGAGTGGCACTGCGTCCCCCCAGCCAACGCCTCCGACGGCCCTGCTGGGCTTTGGCCAAGTGCGCCATACCCGCTTGCGCCCCGTACGCAATGCCTTCGCCTACGGCACTTATTTTTTGATGCTGCCGATGCGCAGCCTGCAGGCCCATGGCCCCGGCGCACTGGCGCGCAACCGTTGGGCGGCATTGGGCTTTTATGACCGCGACCATGGCGATGGCCGCGGCCCCGAACAAGGCGGCGCACTGGCCTGGCTGGATGCCCTGCTGCACGGCGAAGGCATTGCCGATGCCAACGGAGAAATCTGGCTGCACTGCTACCCGCGCGTGCTGGGCTTCACCTTCAAACCGGTGAGTTTTTGGTACTGCCACCGCACGGACGGCAGCCTGCGCGTGGTGGTGGTGGAGGTGAACAACACCTTTGGCGAGCGCCACTGCTACCTGCTGGACCAGCCCCGCTATGGCGCCGAGCTGCGGGCCGACAAGGTATTCCATGTGTCGCCGTTTTGCCCGGTGGAGGGTGGCTACCGCTTTCGCTTCATGCTCACACCCGACTTGCAGCGCACCGTGGCGCGCATCGACTACGACGATGCACATGGCCCCCTCATCGAGACCAGCGTGAGCGGCACCTTGGAGCCCCTGAACACGCAGAGTGTGCGGCGTGCGCTGTGGACCCATCCGGCGATGACGCTGGGCGTGGTCGCGCGCATCCACTGGCAAGCGCTGAAACTCTGGCGCAAGAAAGTGCGGTTCTTTCGCAAGCCTGTGCCGCCTGCCAACCTGACCAGCCGTTAACCCCCTTTGCATGACTGCGTGAGAAGCCCCATGAACACCAACAGCGTTACCTCTGGCACCCCCACATTTGTGCTGCCGCGTGGCACTCCGGCTGCCGCACGCACTGTATTCAGACTCCTGCAAAGCCTGCGCCACGGCAGCCTGAGCGTGCAATTGCCGGACGGCAGCACCCAGCGTTTTGGCGGTGAAGCCTTGCCCCACGCCAGCATCCAGCTGCACAACTGGAATGTCTGCAGCGCAGCCATCAAGTCCGGGGACATTGGCTTTGCCGAAACCTTTATTGCCGGCGACTGGAGCACCCCCAACCTGACCGAGCTGCTGCGCGTGCTGGTGAAGAACCGCGCCGAGGTGGAAGGCGTGATCTACGGGACCTGGGTCGGGCGGCTGTTCTACCGCATCAAACACCTGCTGAACCGCAACACCAAGGCCAACAGCCAGAAGAACATCCACGCCCACTACGACCTGGGCAATACCTTCTACACGCTGTGGCTGGACGAGACCATGAACTACTCGTCCGCCCTCTTCGCGGGCAACACCGACCAGCCCATGGCCGAGGCACAGAAGGCCAAGGTGCGGCGCGCGCTGTCCATGGCGGGCGTCCAGCCCGGCGACCGCGTGCTGGAAATTGGTTGCGGCTGGGGCGCGCTGGCAGAAATGGCCACGACCGAATTTAATGCCTCCATCACGGGTGTGACGCTGAGCACCGAGCAGCTGGCCTTTGCACGCGAACGCATGCAACGTCTCGGAGTCCCCAACGCGAGCGACGCCGGGCCGCCCCAAGGCGTGAGGGTCACTGCCGACCTGCGCCTGCAAGACTACCGCGACATCGCGGACGCACCCTTTGACGCGGTCTGCTCCATCGAGATGGTGGAGGCTGTAGGCCGCGAGTACTGGTCCACCTATTTCGCCAGCGTGGCCAAGCTGCTCAAGCCCGGTGGCCGGGCGTGTGTGCAAAGCATCGTCATCGACGACGCGCTGTTTGACCGCTACATCACCTCCACCGATTTCATCCAGCAATACATCTTCCCCGGCGGCTGCCTGCCTTGCCCCCGGGAGTTCCGTGCGCAGGCCCGCGCAGCAGGCCTGGAGGTGGTGGACGAATACGCCTTTGGCCCCGACTATGCCGAGACCCTGCGCCGCTGGCGTGACGCCTTTTTGGCCGAGCGAGAGCGTGTGATGGCCGCTGGCTTCGACCCACGCTTCATGCGGATCTGGGAGTTCTACCTGGCCTATTGCGAAGCCGCCTTCGACGAACACAACATCGATGTGGTGCAGTACACGCTGCAAAAACGCGCGACCTGACGCCTACACACGGCCCCGCCATGCAGCCTCCACCCAGCCGTCGCCACCTCTTGCACCGCGGCTTGCGGCTGGGCGCGGGGGTGGCCGCCATGGCAAGCACCGGCAGCGCCTTCGCACAAATCGCCCCACCACCCGAGGTGCAGGCCCAGCTACCCCAAGCCCGGCGCGCGGGCAGTACACGCATGCGGTTTCTGGGTTGGTCCGTGTACGACGCCGACCTGTGGGTGGCGCCCGGTTTTGAGGCGGCGCAGTACGCGGCCTACCCGATCGCGCTGGAGCTGCGCTACCTGCGGTCGCTTGGCGGCAAGTCCATCGCCGAACGCTCGGTGCAAGAGATGCGCCGCGGCGGACCGCTGGACGCCGCCACCGAACAAAGCTGGCTGCAGGCGATGGTGGACGCCTTTCCCGATGTGAAAGAAGGCGACCGCATCACCGGCTTGCACAGCCCTGCGGCGGGGACCCGCTTTGTTTACAACGGCACGCTGCGCGCCACGGTGGCCGACCCGGCTTTTGGCCCACGCTTCTTCGGCATCTGGCTTGCACCCTGGACCAGCGAACCGCGCCTGCGCAGCGAATTGCTGGCGGGGCTGAATCCATGAACCTGCCACCATCCCCCGCAGCCGTGTTCGACTGGCATGCCGGTTGGCGCTACGGCCTTATGGGGCTGCCGCTGGCCTTTGTGGCGCTGCCCCTGTATGTGACGCTGCCCAACCACTACGCAACCGCGTTTGGCGTACCACTGGCCACGCTGGGCGCGGTGTTGCTGGCGGCACGCCTGTTGGACGCACTGATTGACCCGCTGCTGGGCCGCTGGAGCGACCGGCTGTTTGCTCAGTCGTTGCGCGCCGTGCTGGCCTGGGCCGCATTAGCCTGTGCGGTGCTGGGTGCGGGCTTTGCCTTGCTGTTCTTCCCGCCGTTCCACGGCCCCCGCGCACTGGTGCTGTGGGCCACGGCCTGCCTGGTCGTCACCTACGCGGCCTACAGCGCCTTGAGCATCCTGCACCAGTCCTGGGGCGCGCGCCTGGGCGGGGATGAGGTGCAGCGCAGCCGCGTGGTAGCCTGGCGTGAAGGACTGGGGTTGCTCGGTGTCGTTTTGGCATCAATTGTGCCGCTAGCCCTCGGCCTATCTGCGACAGCAGCTCTGTTTTTTGTAGCGCTTGGGGCCGGCTGGGCGGCTTGGCGGGTGGCACGCAAGCCGCCTGCCGGCACCACTGCTGCCAGCGAAGCGGGCTTCTTTGCGGGCCAGCCTGCATCCGTCTGGCTGCCGTTCACTCGGCCCGCATTTCGCGCACTGCTGGCGGTCTTTGTCGTCAACGGCATTGCCAGCGCCGTGCCCGCCACACTGATCCTGTTTTTTGTGCAAGACCGGCTGCAGGCCCCCAAGGGTACGGAAGCGGTGTTCCTGGGCAGCTACTTTGTCTGCGCCGCCCTGGCACTGCCGCTGTGGCTGCGCGCAGTGCCACACCTGGGCCTGGCGCGCACCTGGCTGGCAGGCATGCTGCTGTCCATGGTGGTGTTCGTGTTTGCAGCCCAGTTAGGCGCGAACGACACCCCGGGTTTTGTGGCGGTGTGTGTGCTCTCGGGCATCGCCTTGGGCACCGACCTCGCCCTGCCCGGCGCCCTGCTGGCCGGCTGCATTGCCGCAGCGGGCGACCGTGGGCGGACCGAGGGCGCTTACTTCGGCTGGTGGAACTTTGCCACCAAGCTCAACCTGGCGTTGGCCGCCGGGGTGGCGCTGCCGCTGCTGGGCCTGCTGGGCTACACACCCGGCACCCGCGCGCCCGAAGCGCTGCAGGTCCTCACCATCGCCTACTGCCTGCTGCCCTGCGTGCTCAAAGCCGCGGCGGCCGCATTGCTCTACACCCTCGTCATCCGAAAGACCCCATGAAACGACGCCTGCTCCTCAGCGCCGCCACCGCAGCCAGTGCCCTTGCGCTGGGCGGCTGCGGCACCCAAACCATTGACCAATACCGCCAGGAACAACCGGCGCTGGACTTGCAGCAATATTTCAACGGTGTGCTGGACGCCTATGGCGTGTTCACCGACCGTTCGGGCGCCGTGGTCAAACGTTTCACCGTGGTGATGCGCTGCCGCTGGCAGGGTGATGAGGGGGTGCTGGACGAAGACTTCAGCTACTCCGATGGCACGAAACAAAAGCGTATCTGGCGCCTGAAGAAGCTGGCGGATGGCCACTACACCGGCACTGCCGACGATGTGGTGGGCACCGCCCAGGGCCAGGCACGTGGCAATGCGTTTTACTGGACCTATACCTTGCGCCTGCCGGTGGATGGCTCCGTCTATGACGTGCAATTCGACGACTGGATGTACCTGATGACGGACACCGTGATGCTGAACAAGGCCACCATGCGCAAGTTCGGCGTACGGCTTGGCGAGGTGACGCTGTCGTTCGCCAAGCGCCCGTAGTTTTAAGCCAAATTGACACCTAGCCCTTATGGATATTGCGCGAGCAGCTATCAAAAATAGAGCAAAAAAAGATTGTTCCCATGCCCTTCTTCCAGCCCCTGAACCCACCGCTGCGCGACTGGCGCGGCACAACCGTCTGGATGGTGGGTGCCTCCAGCGGCATCGGCCAAGCCACGGCCGCAGCGCTGCACGCGCTGGGCGCCCACGTGGTGGTGTCGGCCCGCAAGGTGGCCGACCTGGAGGCCTTTGTGGCCGCCCACCCGGGTAGCACGGCGCTGCCGCTGGATGCCACCGATGCCGCGGCCGTGCACGCGGCGGCGGCCCAGCTGCTGGCGCGTGGTCCGCTGGACTGCGTGGTCTATTGCGCGGGCCACTACACCCCCATGCGTGCGCAAACGCTGGACCTGGTCGACATGCAGCGCCACTTGGCAGTGAATTACACCGGTGCACTGCAGGTGCTAAGCGCCGTGCTGCCCGCCATGTGCGCGCGCCGCGCCGGCCACATCGCCTTGGTGGGCAGCGTGGCGGGCTACCGCGGCCTGCCCAACAGCCTGGCCTATGGCCCGACCAAGGCGGCACTGATCAACCTGGCGGAAACGCTGTACCTGGACCTGCATGACCAAGGGATTGGCGTGTCACTCATCAACCCCGGTTTTGTGCAAACCCCGCTGACGGCGCAGAACAACTTCGCCATGCCTGCGCTGCTGAGCCCGGCGCAAGCGGCCCAGGCCATTCTGGCCGGATGGGCGCGGGGCCACTTCGAGATCCACTTCCCCAAACGGTTTACGCTGTGGCTGAAAGCCCTGCGCGTGTTGCCGCACCGGGCCTACTTTTACCTAGTGAGCCGCGCCACCCTATGACTGCCTCCCCCCTGTCCAACGAAGCCGCCGTCACCCGCGTGGTGGATTTCTTTGAGACCCTGACACCCACCGCCCTGGCCACGCTGCCTGCGCTGTACGCGGCCCATGCACGCTTCAAAGACCCGTTCAACGCGGTGAGCGGCTTGCCCGCCATCACCCGCATATTTGCCCACATGTTCGAGGCGCTGGAAAACCCGCGCTTTGTGGTGCGCGAGCGCATCGTGCAGGGTTCACAGTGTTTTTTGACCTGGGAATTTCGCTTCCGCTTCCGGCGTTTCAAGCAGACAGAGGAGCAGGTGATTCTGGGCGGCTCGCACCTGGTGTTTGACGACACCGGCTTGGTGACGCTGCACCGCGACTACTGGGATGCGGCGGAAGAGTTGTACGAGAAATTGCCCGTGGTGGGCGGGGTAATGCGCTGGCTCAAGAAACGGGCCAACAGCTAGGGCAGCAGGAGCGGGTCAGCGCCCAGTGGCGTTGGCCTGGCTGCCAAATTTGCTGCCCTGGAAATCAGGAAAGTCCACCGTGCGGCGCGGTTCCCACCAAGCTCGCAGGCTGGCGAACACATTGCGGCAGCCAGTGCATTTGTACTCGCCGGTGGGCTTGAGCGCGCCATTGGCGGCACGGTCAATCACCGGCTGGTAGCTGGTGGCACCGCATTCGCGGCACTTGTAAACGGTTTTGTAAGTCGCCATGGTCGGCCGACTGTAAGCACTGGCGCGGGTTTTGACCAGTGTTTTTATGTAATGCCGTGTAAAACAAGGCTTGCAAGCCCTTTTTGGCTTCCAGCCCGCACCAATCCTAGGCCGGAACTGTGTCGGCGAAGCTGGGGCGCTGCGACAGTTTTTCGAGCAATTTGCCCAGATTGGGATGGTCCGCACGCCAGTCGATCTGGGGAAAACGGAAGTCCAGGTAGGCCAGCGCACAGCCCACGGCAATATCCGCCAGGCTGAGGTGAATGCCACCACAGAACGGTTTTTCACCCAGGCCGCGATCCATGGCCTGGAGAGCGCCGGTCACCTTCGCCATCTGGCGGTCGATCCAGGCCTGGCTGCGCTGGGCTTTGGTGCGCCCCGTCCAGGTGGCCTCCAGGCGCGCCAGGATGGCGGCGTCCATCAGGCCATCGGCCAGCGCTTCCCAGGTCTTGATTTCGGCGCGCTCACGGCCCACCGACGGAATCAGCTTGCCCACGGGAGACAGGGTGTCCAGGTATTCGACGATCACGCGCGAATCAAACAGGGCTTCTGCGCCTTCCATGATCAGGCAGGGCACTTTGCCCAGCGGGTTCGACTCGGCGATGCTGGTATCTGCCGCCCACACGTCTTCGGGAACAAAGGCGTAATCGAGTTTCTTCTCGGCCATCACGACGCGGACTTTGCGAACATAGGGGCTGGAAGTGGATCCGAGTAATTTCATGGGGTCTTGGCAGTTGCTTGAGGACCGATTCTATCCAGCGGGGTTGGCCTGAACGGGCCATGGGGTCGGGCGTGGCGCACAACCTACAATTCGGGGATGACTTTCTCCGCCATCTCCGCCCTCTCCCCCCTTGACGGCCGCTACGCCGGCAAGCTTGCCACCCTGCGTCCGCTGACCAGCGAATTGGGCTATATGCACCGCCGCGTACAGGTGGAGGTGGCATGGTTCATTTCCCTGAGCGATGCGGGCTTTGCCGAGTTCAAACCGCTGACGCCCGGAGCACGTACTTACTTGCTGGGCCTGGTCAAAAACTTCTCGGAAGCCGATGGCGAGGCCATCAAGACGATTGAAAAGACCACCAACCATGATGTCAAGGCGGTGGAGTACTGGATCAAGTCCAAGTTCGAGGCGCGCCCCGAACTGGAAAAGGCCGGCGAGTTTGTGCACTTTGCCTGCACCAGCGAAGACATCAACAACACCAGCCACGGCCTGCAACTGCGCTCGGCCCGCGACGTGGTGGTATTGCCCGCACTGGACAAGATCGTGCTCAAGCTGCGCGACATGGCACATGCCTACGCCGACGTGCCCATGCTGAGCCGCACCCACGGCCAGACCGCCAGCCCCACCACCGTGGGCAAGGAGCTGGCCAACGTGGTGGTGCGCCTGCAGGCCGCCTGCGAGCGTATTGCCAGCGTCAAGATCCTGGCCAAGATGAACGGCGCCGTGGGCAACTACAACGCCCACCTCTCGGCCTGGCCCGAGTTCGACTGGGAAGCCTTCAGCCGCAAGGTCATCGAAACCCCCGAGCCGCTGGGCCTGGGCCTGACCTTCCAGCCCTACAGCATCCAGATCGAGCCGCACGACTACATGGCCGAGCTGTTTGACGCCGTGGCACGCACCAACACCATCCTGATTGACCTGAGCCGCGACATCTGGGGTTATGTGAGCCTGGGTTATTTCAAGCAACGCCTCAAAGACGGCGAAGTGGGCTCCAGCACCATGCCGCACAAGGTCAACCCGATCGACTTTGAAAACGCCGAAGGCAACCTGGGCCTGGCCAACGCCGTGCTGCGCCACCTGAGCGAGAAGCTGCCCATCAGCCGCTGGCAGCGCGACCTGACCGACTCCACCGTGCTGCGCAACATGGGCGTGGCCCTGGGCTATGCCGTGCTGGCCTACAGCTCGCTGATGACCGGGCTGAACAAGCTGGAAATCAACGAAGCTGCGATTGCCGACGACCTGGACGCATCGTGGGAAGTGCTGGCCGAGCCCATCCAGACCGTGATGCGCCGCTTCGGTCTGCCCCAGCCCTACGAGCAACTCAAGAAGTTCACCCGCGGCGAGGCCATGACCAAGGCGCTGATGCAAGGCTTCATCGCCGGGCTGGAGATTCCCCAGGCAGAAAAAGACCGCCTGCTGGCCATGACGCCGGGCAGTTACACCGGCAAGGCCTCGGAGCTGGCAAAGCGCGTCTGATGGCACTCAAATCCACCATCTACAAGGCCAACCTGCAGATTGCAGACATCGAGAACAGCTATTACGCCGACCACGCCCTGACGCTGGCACGCCACCCCAGCGAGACCGATGAACGCATGATGGTGCGGCTGGCCGCGCTGGCCTTCAATGCCTACAAGCTGCAAACCGTGTGCAATGGCGACGGCACGCTGGCCTTTGGCGCGGGCTTGTCGGACGTGGAAGACCCGGATGTGTCGTTGACCGATTTCACGGGCCACAAGCGCCTGTGGATCGAGGTGGGCCAACCGGAAGACAAACCCATTAGCAAGGCCTGCAACAAGGCTGATGCAGTGCTGCTCTACCCCTTTGCCCACTCTGCCGATATCTGGTGGAAGGGCATGGAGAGCAAGCTGAGCCGCCTGGACAAGCTGCAGGTGTGGCGCATTCCATCGGCCACCTCGCAGGCACTGGCCAAGCTGGCACAGCGCAGCATGCAGCTGCAGGCGACGGTACAAGAGGGCGTGCTGATGCTGGGAGACGGCGTGAACACCGTGGACATCGAGCCGATCCGCTGGAAGTGAGCGGCGGCAGCACCGGCGCTGCCATTTCAAGCCAAACAAGGCCCCAACCCGCACCCATACTGCGCGAGCAGCTACTCTTTTGGTAGTGGTTCAGCAACCGGGGCACTCTGCCCTTCGGCCGCCCGCTCCGCGTACTTGTTAAACCGCCAGGCGCTCGCATCCAGCGTGATGCGTCGCCAGGTGGCGCGCTTGGCGGCCGGCCCCATCTCGGGCCAGCGCTGCACTTCATCAAAGGTGCGGCCACAGCCCTTGCACAGGTCGTCCCCCTGGCTGGTGGAGCAAATGGCAATACAGGGCGTATCGGGCGTGCTTTCGTACCATGCCAACCAGGCGGCCAGCGCCTTGGGCGGCATGGTGGCCTCGTCGGCCTCGGTCTCGTGGTAGTAAACCAGCAGTGCATACACCTCGGCCAACGCACGCGTGGGTGCGGGCAGGGCCACCCCATCGGGCGAAGGCTCGCGCGTGCGCCAGTAGTTGATGGCCGACTCGATGTCGGTGATGTGGATGCCTGCCATAGATTCCCGTAGAAGGGGGCGGATCATATACCGCGCATGGCGTGTGCTCCATGCCCGCAGCGCAATCGGCCAAAAACCCCGGGTATTTGCAGGCCTTTAGCACCTTGCGCGTACACTTCGCGGCCGAAGGGGAGTAGCTCCCTGACGCTGCCCTTGCAGCGTTTATCAACAAGTCGTCAATACGAAGCTCTGCTTCCGGCTTGTTGGGCCAGGTGCACCACCTGGCCGAGCAAGACCTTCGATTACAGCCCACCGCGGGCTGGATCGAAGTGCCTTGGTGGTCCGCCATCCTTGTCTCCGGTCCAGTCCGCGATGTGCCCCCCATCGACTTGAACCTGGATTTGACATGGAATTTCTCTCTGCCCCTTGGTGGTCTGCTCTGCTGGCCATTGTGTTGATCGACCTCGTCCTGGCTGGCGACAACGCCATCGTCATTGCGCTGGCCGCGCGCAACCTGCCGCCCCCACTCAAACGCAAAGCCATTCTCTGGGGTACCGTGGGTGCCATCATCGTACGTTCGATCATGACCTTGGGCGTCGTTTGGTTGCTCAAAGTGCCGGGGCTGATGCTGCTGGGTGGCTTGGGGCTGCTGTGGATTGCCTACCAACTGCTGGCAGACCAAAGCGACGGTGAACACGATGGCCCGTCCGCCAGCACCTTTTGGGGTGCCATGAAAACCATTGTGGTGGCAGACGCATTGATGGGCATCGACAACGTGCTGGGCGTGGCCGGTGCTGCGCACGGTGCCATGGATCTGGTGGTAATTGGCCTGCTGATCAGTGTGCCGATTGTGGTGTTCGGCAGCAGCGTGGTGCTGCGCTTGGTCGAGCGTTTCCCCGTCATCATCCAGCTGGGTGCCGCGGTGCTGGCCTTCACGGCGGCCAAGATGGTCGTGGGTGAAGCGCTGCTGCGCCCAGTGTTTGGCGATGCCCACACCACCGATAGCATGCAGCTGGCGGCACGCTGGACGCTCTATGCAGTCGCTGTGCTGGGTGTGCTGGGTGCCGGCTGGTGGAGCCAGAAGCGCGCCCAAGCTGCACTTGCGCAGCAGGCCTGAGCAATCCGCCAACACCCGTTCGGCGGCCCTGCCTCTGGGCTGTGCCTGAGGCCGGTGCTATGCTGACGCACCATGAAACTACTCATCAAATGGATTCTGAGCGCGACCGCCTTGCTGGCCGTTGCGCATCTTTACAGCGGGGTGGAAGTGAAAAGCTTTACCGCCGCGTTAATCGCCGCATTTGTGATTGGTCTGCTGAACACGGTGGTGCGCCCCTTGTTGGTGGTGCTGACGCTGCCGTTCACCGTCTTGACCTTGGGCCTGTTCCTGTTTGTCATCAACGCCCTGATGTTCTGGTCTGCAGCCAGTGTGTTGGAGGGCTTTCACGTGCAGGGCTTCACGGCAGCCCTGATCGGTTCGCTGATTTACACCGCGCTGGGTTTGATCATTGATTCAGCGCTCGAGCGCCTGTTCTCGAAGTAATTGCTCCACCTGGCGCGCCCGGGTGTCCACAATGGAGGCTTCAAAGTGGTCGCCCGCTTTGGGGTCATTGCGAGCCATGTCTTGCGCGGCCTTGAGGCGGGCCAAGGCTGCCGCGTAATCCAGCTGCGCAATATTCACTTCAGCCTCGGCGCGGATGGACGCGACCGTGCGCCCTTGTGCAGCGGCGCTACGGGCCAGCCATTGCCAAGCTTGCGCGTCAGCGGGGTTGTCTGCAACCCAGGTTTGCAGGCTTTGTGACGCGCCATCGGCGTGGCCCAGCGCCAGCTGGGCCTGGACCGCCAAGAAGAGTTCGGCACGGCTGCGGTTGGGCCCTTGCGGCCCCAGATCCACCAGGGCCAGCGCCGCTTTGCCACGGGCCAGCGCAATCTCGGCCAGCAACAGGCGCACTTGGCGCGCAACCAACGCGTCGGCCCCCGCCGCACTGCGCAAGCGCCGCCCCACAGCTTCCGCTTGGTCGAAGGACCGCAAACGCGAGGCAGCCAGTGTGGCGGCGTACAGAGCCCCGGCCTGCTGCGCCGCGGGTTGGCGCGCCAGCTGCGCAGGCTCGGCCTCTTGCACCCAGTGTCGCAGGGCGTCCACAGAGGGGTTGGACAACACGCGGGCACGAGCGGCAATCAAGGCATGCTCGCCCGCCGGTGCAGGGTGCGTGGCAGCGGCTTGGCTGGGAATACGTGCTTGCATATCGGCCATGCGCTCCGTACTCAGAGGGTGGCTGCGCAAATACGGAAAACCGCCCGCGTCGTTGAGCCGGTTGGACTGCTGCAGCTTCTCGAACATCGACACAAAACCCTGGGGGGCAAACCCCGCTTCACCGGCGATGCCAAAACCCACCCGGTCCGCCTCGCGCTCCATGTCGCGCGAAAAATTGAGCTGCGTTTGAGCAGCCACCGCTTGACCGCCCACAATCACGGCATTGGCACCACCCGGATTTTTGCTGGCCGCCATGGCCCCCAGAATCATCGCGCCAATGAGCCAGGGCGTCTGCTCGTTCTGGCGGGTGATCAAACGGGCAATGTGGCGCTGCGTCACATGGCTCAGCTCATGGGCCAGAACCGCAGCCAGCTCGTCTTTGCTGGACACCACGCCCACCAGGCCCAGATGAACGCCGAAATAGGCGCCCGGCAAGGCAAAGGCGTTAACCGAGCGGTCACGCCCCAGCAACACCTTCCACGCGTACTGCGCGTCCAACTCCGGCGGCAACTCCCCCCGAGCCCGAGCCGCCGTCATCAGTGGCAACCAGATGCTTTGCACATAATCGCCAATGACCGCATCGTCAAGGTAATCGGGGTCCCGGTAGAGCTCCCGGGCAATGCGGTCACCCAGACGGCGTTCGGCGGCAGGGGTGATGGAGGTGCTGTCGCCTAGGTTGGGGAGGCCTGTGTTGCGGCCAGCATCAATCTCCTCTGCCTGCAATCGACTGAAGCCCCCCAAAAGCATCGCGATGCAAGTAATGGCAGTTAAGGCAATACGCTTTAAATACAAAATCTACTCGCTCCTACGATTACACTGGATATCAGTCAACGGCCATCGTTGCCAGAATCTTAACTCTCGCCAAGATCGGGAACACCGCTGAAAACTCATTTGCGGCGACGCAGATCGCCATAGGACAAGCGGAGACAAACGAAGAAGCCAAGACGATGTGTGCGACAGAGTCACCTCCGTTTCGCGTGGCCGGGCAGCATACAGAGAGGCCTACTGCCGCCAATCAATATATACCACTCGTTGTGCCATACCTATGGCCAAAGAACCGATGCAAAGCGAGGATCCTGCTGTGCGGCCATTTTCCAAGCTTTTTCAACCAGCATGCAGTCCTGCGTGTCCGTAAATTTGCAAATGCGATTTAGCCACACCAAGGCTTCTTGAGGCCGGTTATTCAAAGCATAAGCGCTGGCCAACTGGTATGCAAAGCTGCGCGAGGGATAGCGTCGGTTCATTACCTCCAATTGCGCCAATTCCCCAGCCGTCATGTGAGGCCGAGGTTTAATACGGGACACCACAATCCATTCCCGCAAATGGGTTAAAACCTTCACTTCAGGCGGCCCACCCAAGGGGGGCCTATTTTGACCTAGAACCCCTTGCTCCAAACGCAGCAGCAGGTAACTGTTTTCGACGTTGGAATAATCTTTGACCGTAATGCCAAGCGCAACGGTGAGAAGTATCAAAATCCCGGGGGCAATCCAGCGATTCCCTTTCCATACTGGCGCAAAATTCATCCGTACACTCAAAACACCTAATATCAAGCCAATCGGCAAGAGAAAATATGCGTATTGAAGTGGGAATTCCAGCATGGCATGAATTCCCACAACCAAGAGACAGAGAGATAATGCAGCCTCCTCCGAATTGCGTATGCCTGCCATGATTTTTATCATTATCCATAGAAGGGCGAGTATTATGATACAGCCCAATGGCAAGCCCATCCACAAAATAATATCTAAAAATAAATTATGAGAATGTGAAAATAGTCCGCCCAAGGTATTAAATTTGTCAGAAATATTAATCTGCGCGGCGGAAGTCTCGGTCCATCCGTATCCCCACCAAGGCTCCAACAAAGCAGCGTGCGACAACATGTGCCAAGCTTCCAAGCGAACCTCACTTTTCTGCTCGAGCCGGGTCAGAGTGCTACCTCGGTCCAAAAGCAGAAAGTCACCAGCTCTCTCCAGTATGTAAGGGCAGATCAGAAAATAGATTAACAGGCCGGTTACTGCATGAGCCGGAAATTTTCTCTCCCACATATTGCGATGGAAGCAAATCCAAGCCCAAAGGCATACAGCGGACAATATGCCCGTACGCGATTGAGTCAGTGCCAGCCCTAACAACAAGAATCCTGCAACCGCAAGCACGCCTCGCCCGCCTATTGTTTTCTTGTCGTAAAAATAGAAGCTGGCAATAAGTCCCCACAATAGGAAAGTAGCCAACTGATTGGGCTGTCCAAGCGCGCCTGATGGTCGGCTTCTGCTGACTCCTGCGAACAAGGGGCCTAGAGCACCAGCGTCTGACAAGCCACTCCATGCGTAGAGCTGCAAACCTACCGACGCTATGGCTGCAAATAGCACCGCGCCTGCAAAAAGATTCATGAACTGCGCGGGATAAAGTTTTTCCCAAGCAGTTCCGACCAAGATAGCCAAACAAAAGCCAGATATATATAAAGATGTTATCCATGCCTGACCGAAATAGGGCAACAGACCAATTGACCATTGAAGCCAAGGCACCATAGCGAGAAAAGCACATCCGACGGCGGTAGCATGCCACGGTACCGCTTTCCGGGCTATGAGCAACACGGTGACCCCACCAAACAGGGCAACGATCGCCATCCATAAATCCGCAGCATAGGTAGTCCATGGGACAGCACCCACCGGCAATAACCAGACCACCGCCAATGAGGCAGCCCACAAATACGGCCACAATGCAAGGTTCCCATTGGGAGTGGCAGGACCGAATTGGCTATTAAAAATAGTATTTAATAGCTTCATGACGTGCAGTGATCAACATTTTTTAACATAAAGACCGTCATGGGATTCATGCTCCCGCGCCGACGCCAGAGCTGTGGGTACTCGGGATAAGCTTGGCAAAAACGGTTGCCATGGTAGCGAAGGGCGTCAAAGTCACCAGTGATCCAGAGACTTTGCAGCAAAGGGAGGACCACCACCGGTTCCGGTGAAAAATGAAGCAACTTTTCCGCCAGGTGCCTTACCTGCATGGCGTTGCTGGGGTTTATGTCGTAGTTGGTGAGCGTAGCGAAGTCCAAAGCCCCCTGGAACAGCCAAGCATCTGAGGCCCTTTCCAAGGCTACGTTCAGATAGCTGCGCTTTAGCTCAATATTGTTAGTAAAGGGCGTTTTATAGATGGGTTTAAGGCGTTCGTACTGCACCCATGCAAGGGATCCAAGGCCTAGAATGGCCGCCGCACACCCCAGAGACAGGGCCTTGTGAAGGCCATTGACAACACGATGAGCTGGGTTGATGTGTACCATAGGCATCAAATATCCAACTGCCACGCCACTCAAAAACAGGAATCCGAAACTCCATAGAGGATATTCGAGCATACTGTGCACTCCCACGATTAACACCAAAATCCCCCAGGCAAACTGCCTGCCAGTACCAGGTTCGGCGCGACCATACGTGTCGAGCCCGTCGGACCTCCAGAATTTTCCCTTGTAGAGCCCGTAAAGAGACCCTATTCCCAATAGACAGGTGATGGGCAGGCCAAGCTCCACTGCCAACTGCAGCGGCAGATTGTGAGCGTGGTCCAACAGCCCGTGGTAATACGGGTCCATCACGGTGTTGTACCGTCCGTAGGGCAATTCCCGCCAACCCCAGCCGAACCAAGGACGCTCCAAGATGAGATTAATGGCGTTGCGCCATATTACAAGTCGCGTATCCTGTGCAGTTTGTGCAACCCGTCCAACACCTGTCACAAATTCAAAGCCGTGCAAACGCGCTGCGATAGGCAACCATGCTGACCAAGCCGCGAGAAGCAGAAGTTGCCCAACCATCAGGTAAGCAAGCATACGTGGAAGCGCGCGCCACCAATAAACACCCAGTACAGCAATAACTATGACTTGAAGCAACCCGGTGCGCGAGCCAGACGCAGCAACCCCTTGCGTAAGAAGTGCCACTACTAACCAAGCCATGGAGCTAGTCAGTTTGCGGAGATAGACAAGCCATAGGGTACACAGCAAGCCAACACATAGAAAAGTAGCAAATAAATTGCGCTGGCGCAATGCGCCGTAAGCCGTCCCTCGCTGCTCTGGCACAGACATCCATCGGTACAACTCACCTGTCAGATCAAACCACTGCAGCAGACCTTGCAGAGCATTTATGCTGGCAGCCAGCACCACTGCGTATAGAAAAACCTCCTGCTTGCGAGGTTGTAACCGGAGCGAAGCACCCACAGCACAGGCAATACCAAGCAGACACATACCACTAATACCTGCCAGCTTGGTCCCAAGATAAGGATTCACTGTGGACCACAACACCCAAGATGCCAACCCCATGCCTAGCCAGACCAATGAATGCAGACGCGCCATGCCCAGCGCAAGTGCACCCAGCACCAGCATAAGCAACATAAACACCTGGGACTGAAGATCTGGCACCCCCCCTTCTGCATAGGGAAACAACCATGCCAGAACCCAACAAAGCGTAGCGAACGCGAATCGGAAAGTAATAGCGGTTTTTTGAATGTTTAGAGGCATGGAATAGCAATAAAAAAGGCGCCACTGGCGCCTTTTTAAACAATTACAACCGAATTAAGTGCGGCAGTTTGCGGGAACATACTTGGAAAGAAGCGTTCCGTTAGTGACGTTGGCGACGGTAGGAGAGCCCGCGGAAGCACAAACCCATTTAATGGATCCCGCAGTAGGAATAGTAGATGATGCGGCTGTACCGGCAAGTGCAGCGGTACCGTCCAACGGAGTCAAAGTCAGTGTGTGGCCGCTGTCGATCGTAGCGTCATAGGTGATAGTAATTCGACCTGAAGTTTGATCGATTGCAACACTCGCCACGTTTTTGGTAGGAGAAGGCGAAACCCAACCATTTGCAAAAGCCACACCATTGGCAGCATTTTCAGCAATCGCAGTCTTTGCCGATCCCGCCAGTGTTAAACCCTCTGTCACTTTGGCACGCACGGTGTAATCCTGATAAGCAGGCAAAGCTACCGCAGCCAAGATACCAATGATCGCAACCACGATCATCAATTCGATCAGGGTGAAACCCTTTTGCATAGAACGCTTCATGACAAACTCCAAAAAATTGAAAGGCCTATCCATCAGCAGGCTTCATGCCAACCCAAAATCGGAAACAAACGAACAAATATTGCCTTTTTTGTCCCCTTAGGCTAGGTTAGCAGGATTCAAAACAGCCAATCAAAGACATTTTCGTCACTTGATGCAAACCTGCCGAACCATCTTCAGGTCGGTCAAGCCCATCATCACCTTCTCCATGCCGTCCATCTTCAGGGTGCGCATGCCGCCCTCCACGGCGGCAGAGAACAGTTCGGCGACGCGGGCCCGTTCCTGGATCAGCTTCTTGACGGCGTCATCCGCCACCATGAGTTCATGCAGGCCCACGCGGCCCTTGTAGCCGGAGCCATTGCATTTGTCGCAACCCACGGCTTTGTAGAGTTTTAGCTGACCGCCCTCTCCGTAGGTTTGTAACCACTTGTCCACCATCTTTTTGGACTCCCCGGCGTAGTCAGCCTTCCAGGCTTGGGAATGACGAAGTTCCTCCGCATATTCCGCAGCAAATAATCGAAGCTCCTCAGCTTCCGGGATATAGGCTTGTTTGCAATCGCACAGCTTCTTGGCAAGCCGCTGCGCGAGAATGCCCAGCAATGCATCCGCGAAGTTGAAAGGATCCATGCCCATGTCCAATAAGCGGGTGATGGACTCGGGTGCCGAGTTCGTGTGCAAGGTTGAAAACACCATATGCCCGGTCAAGGACGCTTCAACACCCATGGACACAGTTTCCTTGTCACGGGACTCGCCCACCATAATGATGTCTGGGTCCGCGCGCAAGAAGGCACGCATTACAAGCGCAAAATCAATACCCGCTTTTTTGTTAATCTGAACTTGGCGTAAGCCTTTCTGTGTAATTTCCACCGGATCCTCTGCCGTCCAGATTTTGGTATCGGGTGTGTTCAAAAACTTCAAGATTGAATGCAGGGTGGTGGTTTTTCCTGACCCTGTTGGACCGCACACATAAAACAAACCATAGGGTTTGCTGACGGTTGCCTCCAGACGCGCTTTGTTGTGGGGCGTCAGACCCAACTTCTCCAGGGGAATCGGCTCACCTGCTGCCAATATCCGCATAACCACATCTTCCACACCACCAGCAGACGGAATGGTCGCAACGCGAAGCTCGATATCCAGCGGGCCGTACTTTTTGAATTTGATCTTCCCGTCCTGCGGCTTGCGGCGCTCCGAAATATCCAAATCACACATGATTTTGAGGCGGGTGACCATTGCCTGGCGAAAGTGCGCAGGCACCTCCACATAGGGGACCAGACTTCCATCAATACGGAATCGAATGCCAGTCTTGAGCTTGCCAGGCATGGGTTCAATGTGTATATCCGATACCTTTTGGTTGTAGGCATCGATGATCACTTTGTTCACAAACTTGACCAGTTCGTTGTCTGCTGCTGCGGACTCCAAAGAGTCGTCATTGGAACCGTCATCAATCGGTGCCCCGTCCATGTCCGCCAACAACTGGTCAATGGTGCTGCTGTCCGCAGATGCGCCGAATAACTGGGCCAGTGTGTCTTTGAACTCCGTTTGGGTCGTGACCCGGTATGCAAACTTGCTGGACCGGGGAAACACCTGGGGCACGACCCGGGAGCCTTTGACAGCCTCCGGGTCCAAACACATGATCACCAGCCCTTCTGGCGACTCCTCCAAAGGGATCCACCCCTGCTCCACAATGAACTCGCGTTTAAGCGCACCATGTAGCATCTCGGAGCGTATGCGGCCCGCATTGAAGGGCTCGTACGCCACACCAAAAAATTTGGCAAGTGCACCACCCAACAGAGCGGGGCTGAGACCAAAACTGGACATCAATGCGGATTCGCTGGACTGGCCCTCTGCACGAGCGTCCTCCACAGTGTCCCGCAGTTCTTGCTCGGTCAACAGCCCATCCGCGACAAGGCGGTCGAACTTGCTGGCCTTTTTGACGCCGCCGCTATCGTTTGACTTTTTCAGGCGCTGGCGAATCGCTGTCGCAAGCGTCTTGCACAACTCGGTCACACCATCTACTTCCAACTCGCCAAAAGGCTCATCATTCTTGTTATTGATGACCTGCAAGACCCCATGCAAGTGGCTTCCGTCCATGATGGGGGCCACCAGCATTTGTTTGGTCCGGTACCCAGAGCGTTTGTCCACTTCCTTCAAGAAAGAAAGTGCCGGGTGAATGCGTCGCAAGGCGTCTTCGTCATAGACGTCCACCAAGTTCAATGCGGCCTTGCTATACGCGGCGTACCCAGCCAGACTCTGGGGGGAAATGGGCAACTTCAAATCACGACTACTGTTCAGGCCCGTCTTGATCTTGGAAACGATAGACGTTTGATCTTCACTTACGGCATACAAGGTCAGGCGATCTGCATTGAGGAGTTTGCAAATCTCTTGGCTGGTTTCCAGCATGATCTGCTCGATGTTTTCGGTTTCATGGATACGCGCGGTCACTTGATGCAACTGCCGATAGAAGAGCGCCTCAAAGGTCATGCCTCTTTTTTTAGAGGGTAACTTCTGCGATTCAAAAAATGCGTGCTCCGCACCGGCGGGCTGGATAACTGAACTCATATGTCGAACTCCTGCCCCGCGTGCAACCAACGGATGTCGTACATGACATCCGGGCCAAAGGGCTGTGTCTGATCAAAGCCTTGAATTTCCGCCATGATCAGATCGGTTTCCGCGGGCTTGGTATGGGTAATAAAAATAGGATATCGCACGCCTTCGGCAATGCAATCCAACTCTTGGAACAATGAATTTGGAGAAAGATGCAGGCTTTTTTTGGCCAGGTCTTTTTCTCGGTTGCTGAATGCAGTTTCAATCACCAACATGGCCACGGGCATTCCATTGATTCGCGCCCACAAAGCAGGATTCCGCTCGGTATCCCCTGTAAAGACCCAGTTTGCGCCACCCGCATTCACCGCAAACCCAGCTGCCGGCACAGTGTGTGTCGCCGGCAGCACTTCGACCGTTTTTCCGAACAAGTGCACCCGCTCCCCAACCGAGACTTCCACGAATCGGATGAAGGGCGCATCGACGTGAGGTATGCGCGAAAAATCAGGCCAGATCACGTCGTTGAAAATATGGGTTTTCAAGGCTGCGATAGTGCCAGGCAGGGCATAAATATTGAGCGGATGACTTCGTTGCGCGGCCACCGCGTCCACCATCAATGGCAAAGCCGCCACATGGTCCAGGTGCGAATGGGAGAGGAAGACACCCTCGATGGCGGCCATTTCTGCCAGCGTCAGGTCACCCACACCCGTACCAGCATCTACCAGGATTTGAGCGTCAATCAAAAAAGACGTAGTTCTACAGTCCTTGGCGATCGCTCCCGAACATCCCAATACGCGGACTTTCACAGATGGCGCCCTATTTGGTTTCGAAGTTGGTTGCGCCGTCCCAGCCTGGGTCAAACGGCAGCAATCGCATGGAGGCTACTCTCTCGGAGTACAGCTGGTAAAGGTATTTTTTTGCGTTCATGCGCATTAAGTTGATCAACAACACGTCTGCCTGGTCCCAGTTCTGAGCTCGATACGCGCGCAAAAATGCGGCCCATGTTTTCACTTCTTCCGCAATCTCAGAGTTGATGCGTGCCAAAGGCACCAAAGGCCCATAAATGGACACGGTTTGTTCTTTCCCTTTTACGCGCACCTTGTCCAGCTCCTGCCATACAAAGTCCGATGCCAGTTTTTTGGCACTCTCGCTGACCACAATGTCCACACCGTAAACCTTAGAAAGTCCTTCCAATCTGGAACCCAAATTTACCGCGTCGCCGATGACGGTGTAGCTTCTTCGAATATTGGAGCCCATGTCCCCCACGCACATGCTTCCAGTGTTGAGACCAATACCGATGCCAATCTCTGGCAAGCCGTTTGCCCGGTGCTCTGCATTGATTTCCCGAACCGCACTTGCCATTTCCATGGCGGATTTCACTGCTAAATGTGCGTGTTCTGCAGTTTCCACCGGCGCCCCCCAAAAGGCCATCACACAGTCACCCATATATTTATCAATCGTGCCTCGGTTGGCACGAATCAACATCGTCAGGCGACTGAATACGCCCGTCAACAAGGCCTGCAACTGTATCGGCTCCATTTGCTCCGACATTTTGGTAAAGCCGCGCATATCGCAAAACATCACCGTCATTTCACGATTGGTCGCCTGCATGCTGTAGCTGTCCGGGTCCTTCACCATTTCGTCCACCAATTCAGGCGGCACATAGGTTCCAAACAAATTGGCCAATTCGCGCTTGGAGCGGCTTTCCACAAAATAGCCATAACTCATATTCAAGCCGAAGGCCGTGACTGCCATGGCAAGTACAGAGGCTAGGGGCAAGACCAGCCCATACCCCAGGTAGAGCCATAAGTTCATTGCAACCAGCAGGCCAAGCACGGCCACGCTCAACAACACAGCGCGTGGCGCCGACAGCAGTGGCAGACCAAACGCCAACAGCAGACCCGACAACAAAACCACCACCACTTCATACCCCACGGCGTAATCAGGTCTCACCAGCACATAACCGTCAAGCAGCGAAGAAATAATATTGGCGTGCGTTTCTACGCCTGGGTAGGTTTCTCCTACTGGGGTAACCCGCAAATCCAGCAGCCCTGGTGCAGTCGTGCCGAGCAGCACCACCTTGTCCTTAAGTGCGCCAGAGGGCAGCCGTTTGTTCACAACGTCAGTAGCGGATATGTAGCGGAAAGAACCACCACTCACCCCCCCATATCCCCGATAGGGCACCAACGTCGCAACACGCTCATCGACAGGGATCGCCAGTGCTTTGTCGCCCTGTTTCAGCAACACCCGATCCATGCCCTGGTATGGTTTGGCTATAAAACGTTCATTGGAAAAACCCGGAGCCACGGTTGGCATACCCGCAATAACGCGAAACATAGCAAGTGCGATGGACTCGTAATAGTCACCTTTGTGCTCCGCCAACAGGGGAAGAGAGCGCACAACGCCATCACCATCCGTGATGGAATTGAAAAAGCCGGCCATAGGCGCCGAGAGCGCCAGTTGCTCTATGTTTGCGCCATACCCCGTCCACGAGGTGGCCTTGATTTGGCGTCCCTGCAGCGCAGACCCAGGCAGCACAGGCACAGGCAGCACACCGCTGGAGCGCCCCTCTTTGTCACTGGTGAGGTAGTACCCCATGACAACGGGACGATTGGCAATGGCCCTTGCAAACGCAGCGTCAAAATCCAACTCGGGTTGCAACTGCTTCAGACGCTCGGAGAAACCTGGATAGTCTTTCAACTCCTGTTTGGCCAACTGATTTAGCCGCGCCAGACCCGAGCTTTCATCCGCCTCCGCAAACACAACATCGAATCCAAGGACGGCAACGTGTTGGTCCAAAAACAAGGTATCGACCAATTCAGCCAGCTTGTTGCGCCCCCAGGGCCAACGACCAAGTTCAGCCAGGCTCTTTTCGTCAATATCAATAATGACGATTCGATCATCCAGTGTGCGCGGCATCGTGGCTTGAAGACGCGCATCGTAGATGATGTCGTCCAGGCGCTGAAGAACTCCCATACGCGCCACGCCCGTGGCGTGCAACAAAGCCAGAAGCACCGGGATCAGCGTCACCGCAATACGCCGCCAGTGTTTTGCAATTGAATTCATGCAAACGCCTGCCAACACCAAGGGGAGGAAGCGGTCAGGCCTGCTGACGGATAACAATCAGGTTTGCACAAACTGCATTTGGGTTCCCGCCAGCTCCACCAAATCACCATTTTTCAGGGATATGGGGTCTGTGCCAATAGGCGTTCCATTCAAGGTGGGATTGCCAGCCCCCTCCACATGATGCACCACGTAGCCATGCTGTCGACGGGTGATTGCAGCGACCGCAACACCCGGCTTGCCAATCGTGGTAACTACCTTGGTCAGAGGGACCTCACGGCCAGAAGCTGCACCCGACAACACTTTGATCGCCGCGTGAAATGCACCAAGTCCCATCGAGTCACCAGCCACAGTGGGGTACCCCGATGCAGGAGCACTTGAAGGCGTGACCATGGGGCGCGCACGCACCACCATGGTTTTGTCAAAATTCTCAGCAGCACCGTCGCCAACAAACTTGATTTTGTACTTCCCAATTTCAATACCGTCACCGTTTTGCAATTGCTGCTTCTTCACGGCCTTGCCATTGATGTAGGTACCATTAGTGCTATTGAGGTCTTCCAGGAATACCTCTCCACCTGTCATGAGCAATACAGCATGCTCACCACTTACAGCCAAGTTATCGATAACGATATCGTTGTAGGGACGGCGCCCCAGGGTAGTGCGGTCCTTCGTAAGCTGAACTTCCTTGATCACGACCTCATCGATCGAAACGATCATCTTCGGCATGATCGACTCCTTTTTCTGTAATTGGTTTGTGGAAAATCCCAGTACTCTACTTCCCTAGCAGCCTGGCAAACAAACCCCGCCGCTCCGCTGCCTCGCTTACCGAGACCATCAACACCGAAATATTGTCTCGACCGCCATTCTCGTTGGCGGCAGCAATCAATAAATCTGCTTTTTGGTCCAAGGCCACGCTCTCGCTTACGATTCTAGCGATTAGTTCATCGGCGACCATATCTGATAAGCCGTCTGAGCACATAAGATACAAGTCGCCTGGCTCGACCACGTACTCGTTGACATCCAGTGCAACTGCATCCTCAACACCCAAAGCGCGCGTCACCAAATTCTTGATGGAAGAGTTCGCAGCTTGCTCGGTGGAGATAAGGCCCGCATCAATTTGCTCCTGCAGCAAAGAGTGATCCTTGGTGATCTGACTCAGGACACCGGCGCGTAAACGGTAGCATCGCGAGTCTCCGATGTGCCCCAACAGCAGGCGATCGTCCCGAAACACCCCGACCACCAGTGTCGTCCCCATACCCGCATATGCCGCATTGGCGTTGGCAGAGTTGAAGATCGCCATGTTGGCGTTATCGACACATATTTCCATCGCCCGCCGCACCTCTTTTGCCTGCGCGGTGGCCCCCGCGACCGTCAACCAGCGACTGAGCTCCGACTTGATGAAGGCCGTGGCCATTCCACTGGCAATTTCACCGGCGTTATATCCACCCATGCCATCGGCCAACACCGCGACCTTCGCAGCTTCCTCAAAAGCGACCGAATCCTCGTTGTTATCTCGGGTCCGACCAGGGTCTGTTTGGGCGCAAAACTGGTACATCATGGGTGCTGTCAAATTTCTATATCGGTAGAGCCGGACGATGGGCGCGCGTCCACGCGGGCTACTGTTTGCACGACGGTGCGGTCATACGCAGCGGCTACATTCGGATTCGTTGCTGCAAAATCGGTAGGGCTCGCAGAACCGCCCCCAACAACCGGCGTTCCTTGCACAACCGGTGGTACGGTAGAAGCAGACAGGGCACCACGCAAATCCAGCGCAACTTGTGCACCATCCTGGTAACGCAACTCCGGCCGCTTGTGCAACATCAAAGCGACTATGCTCGCCAAGGCTTCAGGCAACTCTGGGCGAACCACCCGCACATCGGGGGCTTCCTCATTTGCAATTTTGAACATCAACTCTGCCATGGAGTCGCCGCGAAAGGGAAGTACCCCCGTCAGCAACTGAAAAAGCATCACGCCCAAAGAGTACAAGTCAGAGCGTCCATCCACTTTTTTCCCCGCCAACTGCTCAGGCGACATAAAACTGGGCGTCCCCAAAACCAGGCCGGTTTTGGTCTTACTGGAGTCTGTGATGCGAGCGATTCCGAAATCAGTCACCTTCACCGTGTCACTTTCACGCTCGTACATGATGTTGGCTGGCTTGATGTCGCGGTGGACCACCATCTGCCTGTGGGCATAGTCCAAAGCCTCTGCCACTCTTGCAACAATGCTGACAACCAAAGGAACCGGCAATAGATTGCCGCCTTTGCAGTATTCGACCAGATCGCGCCCTTTCAGAAACTCCATGGCGATATAAGCCAAATCATGTTCTTCACCGGCATCAAAAATCGTAACGATATTCTGGTGTTGTAAACGTCCAGCTGTCTCCGCCTCACGGAAAAACCGCTCACGCGCATCCACCAACTCTTCGCCTGCAAACTCCTGGCTCAGGGCCATGGTTTTGATGGCCACCACCCGGCCAATCTTGGGATCTTTGCCGAGGTACACCACGCCCATGGCACCCTTGCCAAGTTCTTTTTCCACTTGGTAGCGCCCCAGCATGGGTTTTTCTACTGCGCCGCCATCCAAAAGCATGGTGCCCCCCGGATGCCCAGCACTGCCAAGAATGACTGTTTCCGAGAGGTTTTTGGCCCGACTCAGTTTGGCCTTGATATCTTTATAACCAGCATCAAAAGCCGCCATGTGCTCGTACACAGACTCAGCTTTGTTGAATTGGCGTTTGCGTTCAAAGTCCAGCGCCAAACTGTACAAATTGCCCATCACAGCATCCCCCATGGGGACGCGGCGAAAGCGATCGAATGCCATATCCAACTGCCCCTGGCCCTGGAGCGCCAAGCCCATCATCCGGTTGGTTTCTGCCGATTCTTCGTCCGCCTTGACCTTGCCTGCCTCTGTCATCAAAAACCGTTTGGTCGTTAATGCCAAGTGGCCCAACACCAGCACAGCAGCGGGGAAAACCAATTGAACCCAGGTCGCCGCACCCGATAACAGCCCAAACTCCACCAGCAACAGCGCGACAAAGCCACCAAGTGTTAACGAGGCTGCGGTACCCGCCCCCAACCTGGGCAAGGCCCACACAATATATGCCGCCACCAACAAAAAGGCCCCAAGGCTGGCCCACACCGCCCAAACAGGCTGAACAATAAAATGCTCGCTCAAAATGCTGGAAGTGATGTGTGCGATTGTCTCGGCAGGTGACAACGATGAATACCCTGGCACTGGAAACTGCACGCCCACACCTGCGGCAGTCGCGCCAATGATCACAATTTTGTCTGTGTACTTGCTGGCCGGAATTTTCCCGGTCAAGACATCGTAAAAAGAATCTACCGCGAACGCCGGTTTGCCGTCTCGTCCCTTGTAGAACTGGGGCAACATCAAGGCGACATCATTTGTTTTGACCTGCAGTCGTCCGACTTGCACGGATTCGCCTGCATTCAAGCGGATATCTGCGGCATTCAAATTCAAACTGTTCACGGCCGCCAACAGCGCCATCGACGGAATCGCCTTCCCGTAGAAATTCACCAGCAAGGGCTCAAGGCGCACGGCCCCATCCACATCTGGAAACTGGTTCAGGTGGCCAATGCCTGCAGCAACGTTGCCCAGCGCTTCTAGCGGCTGCTGACCACGCTGCGCCAGGATGGAGTAGCCTCTGTTTTCATCGATGGCACTTTTCGCCGCATACGGCGGCAAAGGTTCATCCGGACGCCCTTGCGGCTCCCCCAGAACGTACACAGAAGGCAATATCACATTGCCCGCTGCTTGCACACTGGCCACCAGCTTGGCATCGGTATCCAGGGCTTGCTCTGCTTCCGCGATAAGTTGTACCAACTGTGCATTGGGAGCACCACCATCCGCGGGTGCATTCACAGCAGTCTTCATTTTGCGGATGTATTGCAAGCCTGGGTCGACCTGCGGCTCGATGAAGAACGCGGTGTGCGCAATCGTCTTGGCTTTTGCAGCCGCAAGTTGATCAATCAGTTTGGCATGCACATCTCTTGGCCATGGCCAACGCCCAATATTGGCAATGCTCTGGTCATCGATGGCAATTACTGCGATGCGGTCAGAGGGCTGACGCGCGGTACTGGTACTGGCGAAGTCGTAGAAACGGCGCTCCAGGGTTCCAACAAAATCGGTCGCCACGTGCAAAGCGATGGCCACAAGCACCACGGCTATGCCGGCAAACCAGTCGGTACGCCAAAACACCTGCAACTTTGAAGAACGTTTCGCCACCCATCCCCCTCACCCTGAGTCAGGCCAATTTCATCAGCCGAACACACGCCACATCCTTCCCAGACGGGGAGGCTCTTAATTTGTAACAGTATCAGACAGCACGCCCTTTCACAAGGCGATAAAGCCTGCTGCCCGGCGCTTTTTTGACAAGTGGAACACCAGTGCGATGAGCGGCGGCGCCTGCCCTCAAGTACTGCTTGGCACCCGTTTGCGGCTAACGTAACCCAAGGCATACACCAACACCGCGCCAGCAACACCCAGACCATAGCTCCACACGGCCGTTTGTGGCAAAACCTCTTTCATGGCCGGATCACCATGGGCCATGGTGCCCGCGATCCAACCCAAAAGCATGCCACCCACCGTAATGATGAAGGGAAAACGGTCCATCAATTTAAGGACCAACTGGCTGCCCCAGATGATGATGGGAATACTCACCAGCAACCCAAAAATTACCAAAGACAACTGGTGACCACTACCGGCCCCCGTGGCTGCACCAGCGATCGCAATCACGTTATCCACACTCATCACCAAGTCGGCCACGATGACAGTTTTGACCGCAGCCCACAGTTTGTCGCTCCCCTGGATATTGGAATGCTCATCCTCATCATGGGGTGCCAATAACTTGACACCAATCCACAGCAACAAGGCTGCGCCAACCAGCTTCAAGTACGGAATCTGCAACAAGGTCAGCGCAAAAGCAATCAGCACCACACGCAACACAATCGCACCGGCGGTCCCCCACAGAATGCCCTTGAGACGCTGGTGGGCAGGCAATTTGCGACATGCGAGCGCAATCACCACGGCGTTGTCACCACCCAACAAAATGTCGATCATGATGATTTGACCGACGGCAATCCAGAAATGCGCTGTGAGAAATTCTTCCACGGTAGTCCTTGTGCGGAGTGTGTTACCCCAAAATGCGAAAGCCGGATTGTCACTCAGGACATCCGGCTTGTGTGAAGGTCAGCGTACCAACCTTGCCCGTAGCACCACGCTTACAGCATGGCCTTGAGCAGTTTGGCCATTTCAGAGGGATTGCGTGTGACCTTGAAGCCGCACTCTTCCATGACAGCCAGCTTGGCATCGGCGGTGTCTGCACCACCAGAGATCAAGGCACCAGCGTGGCCCATGCGCTTTCCTGGGGGCGCTGTCACACCAGCGATAAATCCCACGATCGGCTTCTTCATGTTCAGCTTGCACCAACGGGCGGCTTCGGCTTCATCGGGTCCGCCGATTTCACCAATCATGATGACGGCGTCGGTATCGGGATCGTCATTGAAGGCCTTCATCACGTCGATGTGCTTCAAGCCGTTGATGGGGTCACCACCAATGCCAACCGCGCTGGACTGGCCCAGACCGATCTCGGTCAGTTGCGCCACCGCTTCATAGGTCAGCGTACCGGAACGGGACACCACTCCGATGCGGCCCTTGCGATGGATGTGGCCGGGCATGATGCCGATCTTGATTTCGTCAGGCGTGATCAAGCCAGGGCAGTTGGGTCCGAGCAACAGCGTGCGCTTGCCACCAGCAGCTTCCTTGGCCTTCATCTTGTTGCGCACTTCCAGCATGTCGCGCACGGGAATGCCTTCGGTGATACAGATGGCCAGATCCAGATCGGCTTCCACCGCTTCCCAGATGGCAGCTGCAGCACCAGCGGGCGGCACATAGATCACCGACACGGTGGCGCCAGTATCGCTGGCCGCTTCCTTGACGGAGGCGTAGATTGGGATGTTGAAGATGGACTCGCCAGCCTTCTTGGGGTTCACGCCAGCCACAAAGCAGTTTTTGCCGTTTGCGTATTCCTGGCACTTTTCAGTGTGGAATTGGCCGGTCTTGCCGGTGATACCCTGGGTGATGACTTTGGTGTCTTTGTTGATAAAGATCGACATGGTATTTCCTTAGCGGGCTTTGACGGCTGCGACAACTTTTTCGGCCGCTTCGGCCATGCTGTCGGCGCTGATGATGGGCAAGCCGGACTCGGCCAGCATCTTTTTGCCCAGGTCTTCGTTGGTGCCCTTCATGCGCACCACCAGCGGCACGGACAGGTTCACGGCCTTGCAGGCGGTGATCACGCCGGTGGCGATGGTGTCGCACTTCATGATGCCGCCGAAGATGTTGACCATGATGGCCTCGACCTTGGGGTTCTTCAACATGATCTTGAAGGCTTCGGTCACCTTCTCGGGGGTCGCACCGCCGCCCACGTCCAGGAAGTTGGCAGGCTCAGCACCATACAGCTTGATGGTGTCCATGGTGGCCATGGCCAAACCAGCGCCGTTCACCAGGCAACCGATGTTGCCGTCCAGGCTGATGTAAGCCAGGTCGAACTTGGAAGCTTCCACTTCGGCAGCGTCTTCTTCGTCCAGATCGCGGTAGGCCACGATTTCGGGGTGGCGGAACAGCGCGTTGGGGTCAAAGTTGAACTTGGCGTCCAAGGCCATCAAATTGCCCTTGGAGTCGCAGTTCAGCGGGTTGATTTCCACCAGCGACGCATCGGTGTCCATGTAGCACTTGTAGATCTTGGCGAAGATGTCTACGGCCTGGTCGATAGAAGCGCCGGTCAGGCCAATGGCTGCGGCCACTTTCTTGCTCTGCTCGGTCGTAATACCGGTCAGAGGATCGATCATTTCGGTCACGATCTTTTCAGGCGTGGAATGGGCCACTTCCTCGATGTCCATGCCGCCTTCGCTCGACGCGATCAGGGCTACCTTCTGCGTAGCGCGATCGGTCACCAGCGACACATACAGTTCATTCTTGATGTCGGCGCCGTCTTCGATGTAGAGGCGGCGTACCTTTTGGCCTTCGGGGCCAGTCTGGTGCGTCTTGAGCTGCATGCCCAAAATTTCGCCAGCCAAGCGTTTGACGTCGTCGATGGACTTGGCCACCTTCACGCCACCGCCCTTGCCGCGTCCACCTGCGTGGATTTGTGCCTTGACAACCCAAACTGGGCCGCCAAGTTTCTGGGCAGCTTCCACCGCCTCTTGCACTGTGAAAGCGGGGATGCCGCGGGGCACCGGCACACCGAACTGGCGCAAGATTTCCTTGCCTTGGTACTCGTGAATCTTCATGACGTCTCTCTCTGGACTGGACAATTTTCACCATGCCGCAACATGAAATTGCGAGTGCATGGCACTGGACACATCAGCCTGCGACTGTATCATGGTGCGATGCACAATACTTGTGCGAGGCTTACAGCGCTGTGAGCCTGCAAGGCTCGGCCACCCCCGCGGGGCCTGCATTTCCCCTTTGTTGAAGAATGGCACATCGGATGAAAAAGATCTTTATTGACGGCGAAGCTGGCACCACCGGACTGCAAATTCGGGAGCGCCTGCAGGCCATGCCGCAGATCGAACTTCTCAGCATAGACCCGGCCCTGCGCAAAGACCCGCAGGCCAAGCGCGCGCTGGTGGCGCAGGCTGACCTGGTGGTGCTGTGCCTGCATGATGACGCCGCCTTCGAAACCGTGGCCATGGTGGACGGCCTGGAGAAAGAAACCGGCCGCCCCGGCCCGCGCATCATCGACGCCTCCACCGCGCACCGTACCGCCGCGGGCTGGGTTTACGGTTTTCCTGAACTGGCCCCAGGCCAGCGCCAGGCCGTGGCGAATGCCCGCCGCGTGAGCAACCCGGGCTGTTACGCCACCGGAGCGATTGCACTGATCCGCCCGCTGGTCGATGCAGGCCTGCTGCCTGCCGATTTCCCCGTTTGCCTGCCCTCGGTGAGTGGCTATTCGGGTGGCGGTCGTACCATGATCGAGGCCTACGAGCAAGGCACGGGCGCGCCCTACGAGCTGTACGCCCTGGGCCTCAAGCACAAGCACATCCCTGAAATCATGCAGTACGGGGGCCTGACACGGCGCCCGCTGTTTGTGCCATCGGTGGGCAATTTCAAACAGGGCATGCTGGTGCAACTGCCCCTGCATCTGGACACCTTGCCTGGCCAGCCCAGCGCGCAAGACCTGCACAAGGCGCTGGCCCAGCACTATGCGGGCAGCACCTGGGTGACCGTGGAGCCCGTCACACCCGACCTCAAACTGGATGCTGCAGCGCTGGCCGACACCAACCAACTGGAATTGCGCGTGTTTGCCAATGACGCGGCCAAAGACGGCTTTGCCCATGCCGTGTTGGTGGCTCGCCTCGACAACCTGGGCAAGGGTGCCAGCGGCGCAGCCGTGCAGAACCTGCAATTGATGCTGGGCCTGGAAGGTTAAGCCCCCACGCTCCGCCGCTGCGCGGGTCGCTGGCCCCCAAGGGGGACCAATTTGCCTTGGGGGGCCCGGCGGCAAATTGCCCTAATCTTCGTCCGCGCCCGACACCACCTTGTGGATGGTGTCGCCGCCAAAGCCGCGACTGGCCAGAAAGCGCATCTGCTTGCCGCGCTCGGCCGCATCAGCGGGCTGGCGGCCAAACTTCTTGCGCCAGATCTCGCGGGCGCGCTCCAGTTCGCTGGCGCGCAGGGCCTGCACCGCTTCGGCCACGGCCTGCGGCTCCAGCCCTTTGGCTTGCAGCTCTTGCTTGATGCGCGAAGCACCCAGCTTGCTGGCCCGCCGATGCACCACCGACTCCAGCACCCGCGCCTCGTTGATAAACCCCTTGGCCTGCAGAGCGTCCAGCACCTTGGCCACAGCGCCGGGCTCTTCCTCGTACTGCGCCAGCTTACGCTCTAGCTCGGCCCGGGAATGCTCCCGGGTGCTGAGCAGGCGCAAGGCACGGCCGGTCAAGGATGGTGTTTGTCTTGCTCCTGATTTCATAGCTGCTTGCGCAGTATCCATAAGGGTTAAAGACCAATTTACTCAGATTTTTCGGCCTTGTCGCCCTTCTTCCCCTTGGCCTTGACCTCGGGTTCGGCCACGGGCAGCAAGGGGATACCCAGGCCTTCGCGCACCTTGTTTTCGATCTCTACCGACAGTGCCGGGTTTTCACGCAGGAACTCCCGCGCGTTGTCACGGCCCTGACCGATTTTTTCGCCCTGGTAGGCGTACCAGGCACCAGACTTTTCCAGAATGCCGGCCGTCACGCCCATGTCGATGATTTCACCGTGGCGGCTGATGCCCTCGCCGAACAGGATGTCGAACTCGGCCGTCTTGAACGGGGGCGCCACCTTGTTCTTCACCACCTTGACCTTGGTTTCGTTGCCGATCGCGTCCTCGCCCTTCTTGATGGTGCCGGTGCGGCGGATGTCCAGGCGCACCGAGGCGTAGAACTTCAGCGCGTTGCCGCCGGTAGTCGTTTCGGGGCTGCCGAACATCACGCCAATCTTCATGCGAATCTGGTTGATGAAGATGACCATGCAGTTGGTCTTCTTGATATGGGCGGTGAGCTTGCGCAGGGCCTGGCTCATCAGGCGGGCCTGCAGACCGGGCAAGCTGTCGCCCATTTCACCTTCCAGTTCGGCCTTGGGCGTCAACGCTGCCACCGAGTCCACGATGATCAGATCGACCGCGCCGGAGCGCACCAGGCTGTCCACAATTTCCAGCGCCTGCTCACCGGTGTCGGGCTGGGAGATCAGCAGGTCTTGCAGGTTCACGCCCAGCTTTTGGGCGTACTGCACGTCCAGCGCGTGCTCGGCGTCCACAAAGGCGCATTGGCCGCCCTGCTTTTGCATTTCGGCAATCACCTGCAGCGTCAGCGTGGTCTTGCCGGATGACTCCGGACCGTAGATTTCGACGACACGCCCCCGGGGCAGACCACCTACGCCCAGCGCAATGTCCAGCCCCAAGGAGCCGGTGGAGACGACCTGGATGTCCTCGATCACCTCGCCCTCGCCCAAGCGCATGATGGTGCCCTTGCCGAACTGCTTTTCGATCTGGGCCAGGGCCACCTGCAGGGCCTTGGCCTTTTCGGCGTTGCCACCATTGGTGTTGTTGGGGTTCTTGACGGGTGCGTCCATGAGAAATCTCCTTGAAAATCAATGGGTTGGTGCGCCGCAGCCATCTGGATTTAACAACAGGCTGGATGCTTGAACAGTAGTTTAAGCGGCACATTAAAAACCTCAAACACATTTTTTAGTCAGTTTGAATTACCATTTAGCCGTGCCTGACTCCCTCCCCATCCCGAATGACACCTGGCGGCAAAACCACTTGGGCCACTGGCTGCGCCTGGCGCTGGAGCGCTTTGACGCACGGGTGCTGGAGCTGATGGCGCACCACCCCGGTGTGCCACTGGGGCTGTCCAATCTGGCCGAGCGCGGGCAGGTGGGCGCGGCCCACATCCACATCACGCGGCACCTGGCAGTAGAAGGTTTGCGCCTGACCGATCTGGCCCAGCGTGCCGGCATGAGCAAGCAGGCCATGGGCACGCTGGTGACCCAGTGCGAGGCCTGGGGCATGGTGACGCGCAAAGACGACCCGGCCGATGCGCGCGCGCGGCAAGTTCAGTTCACGGCCATCGGCCTGGCCTGGCTGGGGGCCTACCGGGAAGCGGTGGCCCAGGCCGAAGACGAGCTGCGCCAAGCCGTCAGCGCCGAAGTCGCCACCGTGGTGGCCCTGGGCCTGGAGGCCTACAGCGGGCGGTAGCGGCGTCGCCACTGCCACGCCAGGGGGCGTGCAGGGCGCGCGCCTAGAATGGCAAAAACACCGCAGCAACGCGCTGCCCGAGCGAGGAGACAACCCATGCGAATACTCATAGCCGAAGACGACCAGGTCCTGGCCGACGGCCTGCTGCGCGCCCTGCGCAGTGCGGGCGCCGCTGTGGACCACGTGGCCAGTGGCACCGAAGCTGATGCCGCGCTGATGACCAACACCGAGTTCGATCTGCTGATCCTGGACCTGGGCCTGCCCAAGATGCACGGGCTGGAGGTGCTGAAGAAACTGCGCGCCCGCGGCTCTTCGCTGCCGGTGCTCATCCTCACCGCAGCCGACAGCGTGGACGAGCGCGTCAAGGGCCTGGACTACGGCGCTGACGACTACATGGCCAAACCCTTCAGCCTGCAAGAGCTGGAAGCCCGTGTGCGTGCCCTGGTGCGCCGTGGCATGGGCGCCACCAGCGCCAGCATCAAACACGGGCCGCTGACCTACGACCAGGCCGGCCGCGTGGCCACCATCGACGGCAAAATGGTGGAGCTGTCTGCCCGTGAATTGGGCCTGCTGGAAGTGCTGCTACAGCGCGCCGGCCGCCTGGTCAGCAAGGACCAGTTGGTGGAGCGCCTGTGCGAGTGGGGCGAAGAAGTGAGCAACAACGCCATCGAGGTCTACATCCACCGCCTGCGCAAGAAGATCGAGAAGGGCCCCATCCGCATCGCCACCGTGCGGGGCCTGGGTTATTGCCTGGAAAAGATCGCCCCCTGAATAAATGCTATGTTTTCATAGCTGCTCGCGCATACTCTACGGCGCCTAAGCCCCTATTTGGCTTGAAAAACACACCTTGCCGATGAAGCTTTTCCAGCGCGAGCAACGCAGCCTGTTCGGAGAAATCCTGGACTGGATGCTCACGCCCCTGCTGCTGCTGTGGCCCGTCAGCCTGGTGCTGACCTGGCTGGTGGCCCAAGGCATTGCCGGCAAACCGTTTGACCGCTCGCTGGAATACAACGTGGGCGCATTGGCCCAGCTCATCACCATCAACAAAAGTCACGCCCAGTTTGTATTGCCGCTGCCCGCACGGGAACTGTTGCGTGCCGACGATGCCGACACCGTGTATTACCAGGTACTGGGTACCCAAGGCGAATACCTGAGCGGCGAAAAAGAGCTGCCCCTCCCGCCTGAGGACGAACGGCTGCCGCCCGGCGAAGTGCGCATGCGGGATGTGGAGTTCAAGGGCGTGGACCTGAAGGTGGCCTACATGTGGGTCAAGCTGGACCTGCCCCAGGGCAAACCCGCGCTGGTGCAGGTGGCCGAAACCATGGACAAACGCTCGGTGCTGGCCACCGAGATCGTCAAGGGCGTGATGCTGCCGCAGTTCGTCATCCTGCCGCTGGCGGTGCTGCTGGTCTGGCTGGCGCTGGTGCAGGCCATCAAGCCACTCAACAGCCTGGAGGAGCGCATCCGTGCGCGCAGCCCCGACGACCTGAGCCCGCTGGATGTGGAAGCCGTGCCGCTGGAGGTCGTGCCACTGGTGTCCTCGGTGAACGACCTGCTGATGCGCCTGAAGGACTCCATCGCCACGCAAAAACGCTTCCTGGCCGACGCGGCGCACCAGCTCAAAACGCCGCTGGCCGGGCTGCGCATGCAAGCCGACCTGGCCCAACGCCAGGGCGCCAGCGCCGAAGACCTCAAACAGTCCCTGCGACAAATCGGCCGCTCCAGCATCCGCGCCACCCACACCGTGAACCAGCTGCTGGCGCTGGCCCGCGCCGAGAGCAGTGGCGCCGTGCTCAGTCACCAGCCCTGCGATCTGGCACGCCTGACCATGGACGTGGTGCGCGACTGCGTGCCACGGGCCATGGACAAACACATCGACCTCGGGTTTGAGGGCGTGCAACCCGGCACCGATGGCGTGAGCCTGTCGGGCAACCCGACACTGCTGAAGGAAATGGTGCGCAATTTGGTGGACAACGCCATCAACTACACCCCTAGCAGCGCCGAAAAACCGGGCGTGATCACCGCCCGCGTGCTGCTGGACCCGTTCAGCAAGGCATTGGTGTTGCAAGTGGAGGACTCAGGCCCCGGCATCCCCGTAGCGGAGCGCGAGCTGGTGTTCCAGCCGTTTTACCGCGCACTGGGCAACGAGGCCGACGGTTCCGGGCTGGGCCTGCCCATCGTGCTGGAAATTGCCCGCCAGCACCACGCCACCATTTCGGTCGAAGACGCCAAACCCGGCGCCGCCATGCCGGGTGCCAGCTTCACGCTGCGCTTTCACCAACGGCCAGACAGCGCCTAAGCGGGCCGCAACGCCGCGGTCAAGGGCAGTTTTTCAGGGGCTTGCCGGCCAAAGCCGGCTTCAGGTCTGCCAATTTGGCACGCAACATCTCGGTCAGAGCAGGCAGCTTGAGCACATTGGCAGTGCCGGCTTCGCGCTCTTGCACCACCTTGGCAGTACGAATGCCCTTGGGTGCCAGACGTGCCAGCTCGGCCTTGGCCGCAGCCTCGGTCTCAAAACCGCCCAAGGACAGGCCGATCTCCAGCGCAGGGGTGCTGACACTGTCCGACTTGATGCCCATGCCATGGAGCTCCGCCCGCTTCTTGGCCTGCAGCTCTGCCGTGGCGTACTTGCCCATGTAGACGATCCACTGGGCTGCCACCTTGGCCTCCTCCAGCTGCCAGGACCCCGAGGGCAGGGCAGACTCCAGCGCCTTGCGCAAGGTTGCCGCCTGGGCGTCATCAAAAGGCCCGGCCTGCAGGCACTCCTTGGGCGCCAGATCGGCCTGCACCTGGGCCTCCACGCGCTTGATCTCGCTGGCGCTGAGCAGCTTGATGCTCTCAGGCCTGATTTGCTGGGCCATGCGCTGCGGCTCGTTGACCGGCGCGGGGGCAAACCCATAGGCACGCAGCAGGCCATGGCTCCAGGCGAAGAACAGGCCGTTGGCCAGCAGCAAAACCAGGACTAGCAAACGCAACATAAGGTCAGGGCACCGTGGCAGGGGGCGCAGGCCGCACACTGACCTCCGCACTGTTAATTTTGAGCAAACCCTGGTCAGTATGCACCAGCAGCGCGCCGCTGGCATCCACGCCGCGGGCGGTGCCGCCCACGCCATCGCTGCACACCACCAGCTGGCCATACAGCAGGTCACGCAAGTGGAAAGCCGGGCGCAAAGGTGCAAAACCCTCCGCCGCAAACCGCTGCACCGCCCGGGCCAGCGGCAGGGCCACACGCGCCAGCACATCCGGGGCCGTGGCCTCGGGCCACAGCTCCTGCAAGGCTGCAGGCGGGGTGCGCAGGTCGGTGGCATCGCGGGGGGCGATATTGATGCCCACGCCGATCACGGCAAAACGCACATCGCCCACACTGGCGGTTTCGATCAGGATGCCGGCCAGCTTGCGCTGCTGCAGCCACACGTCGTTGGGCCATTTCAGGCGCAGCTCCGGGTGCAGGCTTTCCACCACGGCCAGCCCCACGGCCAAGGACAGGCCCGACCAATCCGCGGGCGCCAGAGGCACCCCCAGCGAGAATGTCAGCGTGCCACCCAGACCCTGCACATCACTTTTCCAGTCGCGCCCCAGGCGGCCGCGGCCCGCGGTCTGGCGCTCGGCCACCAGCAGCACCGGGTCCAGCTGACCCGCACGTGCGCGGCGCATCAGCTCGGTGTTGGTGGAGTCCACCTCTGGCAGGATCTCCACAGAAAAGGTCGGCCACAGGGGGCTGATAGCCTCCCAGATCGCTTCGGCAGGCCAGCGTACTGTCATTTCTTGGGGGACAGGAGTGTGCCTCGGCAGTTCTTGCTGCCGCACCAGCAGGGGTACTCAGCCTTGAGCTTCTTGGTGTAGCGCTCGTCAATGATCAGGCCGTAGTCGTAATTCAGCTCTTCACCGGCCTTGATGTTGCGCAGCGCTTTGATGAACACGCGGCCCTCCACCTCGTCGGCCTCGCAGTTGCCGTCGCACGAATGGTTGATCCAGCGCGAGGAGTTGCCGCCATACAGCGCGTCGATCACGTTGCCGTCTTCCAGCGAGAAGTAGAAGGTGTGGTTGGGGTCTTTGGGGTCGTGAGGGTGGCGGTCTTGCGCCTCCTGCCAGCTGATGACCTCGCCCACGTACTCGATGATGGTTTCGCCCTCGGCGATGTCCTGCACTGCAAACACGCCTTTGCCGTGGACCCCGGAGCGCCGCGCCTGGATGCGTCGGTTATTGGCAGGGGTGGAGGAAATCACTGGGGTTTTTGCCACGGGTCGAAAATTTGGTATGGTGAATCGTATGGGCGCGCATGTGTGCGTGCCTGCGTGTGCAAGTGCGCGCCTGCGCGCACGCGAGAACTGGATTGTAGTCAGATGAAAACTTTGGTCATTGCAGAAAAGCCGTCGGTCGCCCAAGACATCGTGCGCGCGCTCACGCCCACGGCAGGCAAGTTCGAAAAACACGACGAATACTTCGAGAGCGAGGATTACGTCGTCTCCAGCGCCGTGGGCCACCTGGTCGAGATCCAGGCTCCCGAAGAATTTGACGTGAAACGCGGCAAGTGGAGCTTTGCCCACCTGCCCGTCATTCCGCCGCACTTTGACCTCAAGCCCGTGGACAAGACCAAGACACGCCTGAACGCGGTGGTCAAGCTGGCCAAACGCAAGGACGTGGACAAAATCGTCAACGCCTGTGACGCGGGCCGCGAAGGGGAGTTGATCTTCCGCCTGATCGAGCAGTACGCCGGTGGCGCCAAGCCGCTGGGCAAGCCCGTCAGCCGCCTGTGGCTGCAGTCGATGACACCCCAAGCCATTCGCGATGGCTTTGGCGCGTTGCGCACCAATGCGCAGATGCAGCCTCTGGCCGACGCCGCGCGCTGCCGCTCGGAGGCGGACTGGCTGGTGGGCATCAACGGCACACGCGCCATGACGGCGTTCAACAGCCGCGACGGTGGTTTCTTCCTGACCACGGTGGGCCGCGTGCAAACGCCGACCTTGAGCGTGGTGGTGGAGCGCGAAGAGCTGATCCGCAAGTTTGTCAGCCGCGACTACTGGGAAATCCACGCATCCTTCCACGCCGAGGCGGGCGACTATGCCGCCAAGTGGTTCAACCCCGCGCACAAACGCGACGCGGACGACGCCGAGAAAAAGGCCGACCGCGTCTGGAGCCAGCGTGAAGCGCAGGCCATTGCCGACGCCGTGCGTGGCCAGCAAGCCACCGTGACCGAGGAAAGCAAGCCCACTACGCAAGCGTCGCCCCTGCTGTTTGACCTGACCAGTTTGCAGCGTGAGGCCAACGGCAAGTTTGGCTTCTCCGCCAAGACAACGCTCTCCATCGCCCAAAGCCTGTACGAGCGCCACAAGGCCCTGACCTACCCGCGTACCGATTCGCGCAACCTGCCCGAAGACTATGTGCCGGTCGTCAAGCAGACGCTGGAGATGCTGGCCGACAGCGGCATGAAGCACCTGGCCCCGTTTGCAGCCCAGGCCGTCAAGGGTGGCTATGTGAAACCCACCAAACGCGTGTTCGACAACGCCAAGGTCTCGGATCACTTTGCCATCATCCCCACGCTGCAAGCCCCCAGTGGCCTGAGCGAGGCCGAGCAGAAGATTTACGACCTAGTGGTGCGCCGCTTCATGGCCATCTTCTTCCCCAGCGCCGAATACCAAGTCACGACCCGCATCACCACCGCTGCCCAGCACGCCTTCAAGACCGAAGGAAAAGTGTTGGTCAAACCGGGCTGGCTGGCCATCTACGGCAAGGAAGCCGCTGCCGAAGTGGAAGACGCCAAGGAAGGTGACAAGGGCCAAAACCTGGTGCCCGTGGCGCCCGGCGAAAAGGTCAAGGGTGACCCGGTGGACCCCAAGGGACTGAAAACCAAGCCGCCCGCGCGCTACTCCGAAGCCACCTTGCTCGGTGCCATGGAAAACGCAGGCAAGACCGTGGACGACGACGAGCTGCGTGAGGCCATGGGCGAAAAAGGCCTGGGCACACCTGCCACGCGCTCCAGCATCATCGAAGGCCTGATTGCCGAGAAGTACATGCTGCGCGAAGGCCGCGAGCTGATTCCTACCGCCAAGGCCTTCCAGCTCATGACGCTCTTGCGCGGCCTGGGTGTGGAAGAGCTCTCCAAGGCCGAACTGACGGGTGAGTGGGAATACAAGCTGGCCCAGATGGAACAGGGCAAGCTGCGCCGCGAGACCTTCATGGCCGAGATCGCCGCCATGACCGAGCGCATGGTCAAAAAGGCCAAGGAGTACGACCGCGACACCATCCCTGGCGACTACGCCACGCTGGAGGCACGCTGCCCCAACTGCGGCGGCATCGTCAAGGAAAACTACCGCCGCTTCACCTGCACCGGCCAGACCGGCACCGAGGACGGCTGCGGCTTTTCCTTTGGCAAGTCACCCGCCGGACGCACCTTCGAGACCGTGGAAGTGGAGCAGTTCCTGCGTGACAAGAAGATCGGTCCGCTGGACGGCTTCCGCTCCAAGGCCGGCTGGCCGTTCACGGCCGAGATGGTCATCAAGTTCGACGAAGAGGCCAAAAACTACAAGCTGGAGTTCGACTTTGGCGACGACAAGGCCGGCGAAGAGAGCGGCGAAATCATCGACTTCAGCGCCCAGACCGCGCTGGGCGCCTGCCCCAAGTGCGGCGGCAGCGTGTTCGAGCACGGCAAGAACTATGTGTGCGAGAAATCGGTGCCCACCGACGCCCAGCCCACCCCGAGCTGCGACTTCAAGAGCGGCCAGATCATCCTGCAGCAACCCATCGAGCGCGAGCAGATGCAAAAGCTGCTGGCCACCGGCAAGACCGACCTGCTGGACAAGTTTGTCTCCATGCGCACGCGCCGTGCCTTCAAGGCCATGCTGGCCTGGGACGCAGAAGCTGGCAAGGTGAACTTCGAGTTCGCCCCCAGCAAGTTCCCGCCGCGCAAGACGGCCTACAAGGCCGCCACCAAAGCAGCAGGCGCTACAAAAACGGGAGCTACTCGCGCAGCATCCACGGGCGCCGCAGCCAAAAAAGCACCCGCAAAGAAAGCGACAGCGGCCAAGGAAGCCAAACCCAAGGCACCGCGCAAAACCACCGCTGCCAGCGGCAAACAACCCAGCGCCGCGCTGGCCGCGGTGATTGGTGCAGAGCCGATTGCCCGCCCGCAGGTGATGAAAAAGCTGTGGGACTACATCAAGGCCAACGGCCTGCAGGACGCCAAAGACAAGCGCAGCATCAACGCCGATGCCAAGCTGCTCGAAGTGTTTGGCAAGCCCCAGGTCACCATGTTTGAGCTGGCCGGCATCGCCGGCAAGCACCTGAGCTAAGCCTGCCTTAAGGCAGGGGCATCAGACTCGGCGATCTTCACAGGCACGGCCCCATGAACTTCACCGAGACTGACGACCCCGAGCACAGCCCCCACAGCGCGGCGGAACGTACAGCAGCCGCCACACGCAGCACCTGGGTCAGCGTAGGGGTGAACCTGGTGCTCAGCACCTTGCAAATCGTGGTGGGCGTGCTGGCCAAATCCCAGGCGCTGATTGCCGACGGCATCCACTCGCTGTCCGACCTGGTGGCCGATGGCGTGGTGCTGCTGGCCAACCACCACAGCCAGAAAGACGCAGACGAAGACCACCCCTACGGCCACCAGCGGTTTGAGACCGCTGCCTCGCTGGTGCTCGGCCTGTTGCTGCTGGCCGTGGGCGTGGGCATGGTCTGGTCGGCCTTGGTCAAGCTGCAAGACCCGGGCACCATTGCCGTGGTGCATCCGGTGGCCCTGTGGGTTGCGGGTGTTGCGCTGGTATCCAAAGAACTGCTGTTCCGCTACATGCTGCGCGTGGCCAAGATGGTCAAATCCAGCATGCTGGTGGCCAATGCCTGGCACGCCCGCTCTGACGCCGCCTCTTCATTGGTGGTGGGGCTGGGCCTGGCGGGCAACCTGCTCGGTTTTCCGCTGCTGGACCCGATTGCCGCGCTCATCGTGGGCCTGATGGTGGGCAAGATGGGCTGGAGTTTTGGCTGGGACGCACTGCACGACCTGATGGACCGTGGCCTGGACGAAGCGGAGGTGCAGGCCATACGCGCCACGCTGCTGGCCACGCCCGGTGTGGCGGGGGTGCACGATGTGCGCACCCGCAAGATGGGCGACATGGTGGTGGCCGATGCCCACATTGAAGTGGACGCCACCCTCACGGTGGAAGAAGGCCACAACATCGCCGTGGCAGCCCGTGCTGCGGTGCTGCAACGCCACCGCGTGCTCAACCTCATGACCCATGTGGACCCGGCGCGCCGGCCGGATGCCGACCACCTGCCGCCGGGCTGAGTTCCGGACTCAGTGCTTGTTGGGGTGGCTGCTGGTCAGCAGCTTGTCGGTGTAGGCAATCGCCAGTGCGCTCAACAAGAACACCACATGGATGATGGTCTGCCACATCAGCACCTTGACGTCGTAGTTGGCGGCGTTGATGAAGGTCTTGAGCAGGTGGATGGAGCTGATGCCAATGATGGCCGTGGCCAGCTTCACTTTCAGTACCGAGGCGTTCACATGGCTCAGCCACTCCGGCTGGTCGGGGTGACCATCCAGGTCCATGCGGCTCACAAAGGTTTCGTATCCGCCCACGATGACCATGATCAGCAGGTTGGAGATCATCACCACGTCAATCAGCGCCAGCACCACCAGCATGATGATGGTCTCGTTCAGCGAGACGATCTGCACATCGGACTTGTACCCAATGCTGGAGATCAGCGCCTGCAGCGCGGTCTGGCTGCCGAAGGCGGCTTCCAGCAGGTGCACCAGCTCCACCCAGAAGTGGAAGACGTACACGCCCTGCGCAGCGATCAGGCCGATGTACAGCGGCAGCTGCAGCCAGCGGCTGGCAAAGATAAAATTGGGAATGGGGCGCAGGGAAGTGCGTGTAGAAGGCTTGTTGGAGGCCATGGGGAGCTCGCTTAGGTTATCGGTCCGGGGTGGACAGAGCGCGATTGTAGGAAATCACCGTGACACCCTCCCAATGGGCCGCGGGTGCCAGCACAACAGCGTCCCCCACGGCAGCGGGCTCCACACACACGAATTCCCGGTAAGCCCCCGTCGGCAAATCGGCCAGCACCACGTCCGGGCCCGGGTTCCACACCACCACATCGCGAAACCCCGTGTGTGCCAGCTGCAGGGAGCCCAACGGGCACTGCAACTGCAAGGGGCCCGCCACGGCTTCAAAGATCTGGTCGATCGGGTCGCGCAGCGGCAGCGCGGCGCCTCCGGGCAACACCCCCGTCAGCACGGCCTGTGTCACATCGCCCACCGCCAGGTAGGTATGCAGGGCCGCATGGAAAGGGAAGGTGCTGCTACCGGTGTTCGCCACGGTCAACGCCATGCGCAGGCCCTGGGGCAGCAGACTCACCGTGAGTGTGCAGACACAGGCATGGGGCCACAGGGGGTCGTCGCCCACGGCGTTGTGCAGTTGCAGCGCAACACTGGGATGGGCTGCGGCCATGTCCGAGGGCAGCAGCGTCCATTCGCGCGTGCGCGCAAAGCCATGGCGCTTCAGGGAACCGCGCTCCGAAAACTGCGGAAAGATCACCGGCACGCCACCCCGCACGGCCTGCGGGCCTTTGAGCGGCGATGTGGGGCTGCAGTACAGCCGCTCCACGCCGTCCGCATCCACCCACGAAATCACTTGGGCACCGCGCAACAGCACGGTCACCGAATCTCCCGCAGGCCCCCGCAGGCGTACGGCAGGGGCACCATCAATCCACAGCGTCTGGCAATTCATGCCGCGCAGTTTATCGGGTGGTAGTGACCTTGGAGAGATGGCGTGGCTGGTCTGGGTTGGCACCTCGTGCGCGCGCCACGGCTTCCACCAATAGATAGAAACTCTGGATGGCGGTGATCGGGTCCAGGTCTTCCTGGGGTGCCGTGCTCAGCGTCAGGTCGCGGCCCGGCACATCGGCCGGAGCGGCCAACAGCACCTGGGCGCCGCGGCCACGCATCTCGGTGGCCAGGTCAATCAGGCTTTGCTGCGCGGGGCCGCGCAGCGCAAACACCAGCATGGGGTAGTTCTCGTCCACCAGCGCCATGGGGCCGTGTTTGACTTCGGCCCCGCTGAAGGCCTCGGCCTGAATGGCGCAGGTTTCCTTGAACTTGAGCGCCGCCTCCTGCGCAATCGCCAAGCCCGGCCCGCGGCCAATCACCATGAGCTTGCTGGCCGTGCGCAGCGGCTCCACGGCGCTGCTCCAGTCCTGCTTGCAGGCGTCTTCCAGCGCAGCGGGCAGTGTCTGCAGGCCTTGCAGCAGGTCGGCGTGTTCGCCCCAGTGCGCGGCCAGGCGCGCGCCGGCCACCAGGCCGCAGATAAAACTCTTGGTGGCAGCCACACTTTTCTCGGGGCCGGCATGCAGCGGCAGCGCCCAGTCCACAGCCTCGGCCAAAGGCGAGGTGGTGTCGTTCACCAGCGCCACCGTGGTGGCGCCCGCCGCTTCAAACATCTGCATCGGTTCAATCAGGTCCGGGCTGCGGCCCGATTGCGAGATGGACACCGCCAGCAAACGCTGCTTGGCCAGGGGCGCCTTGTACAGCGTCAACAGCGACATGGGCAGCGAGGTGACCAGCTGCCCGGTGCGTGACATCACCAGGTAGGCGAAGTAGGCCGCTGCGTGGTCCGAGCTGCCACGCGCGATCGTCACCGCGCCTTGCGGCGGCAGCGCGCGCAGGGCGGTACCCAGGGCGGCGTAGCGGTCTTCGTCCGCCGCCAGTTGCAGCGCCACCTGGCGCGCCGAGGCGAGCGCCTCTTCCAACATCAAAGTACGCACAAACAATCCTTTATTGAAAACACAGGGCCAGCGCGCCATCCATGGCGTCGCCTTGGGCGGGCACCACGCGCTGCGCAATGGCGGGGGAAAGTTGGGGCAGCAGGCGCTGGGCAATGCTGCCCGCCACCGCCAACGGCAAGGTGTGCGCCGGGTCCAACGCGGTCGCCAGCGCCTCCAGGCTTTGTGCGGCGCGTGCCAGCAAGCGGGCCGCCTCCGCATCGTGCGCCGCGTGCGCAAACACCTTGGGCGCCAGGGTGGCGTACTCAAACTGGCGTGCTGCGCCACACCAGGCCAACAGGGACTCGGGCGTGCCGCCCAAGGTTTCATAGACATCGCGGGTCAAGGGCGTGGAGGCATGGCGCCCGTCCACCGCGCGCTGCGTGAGGTTGACAGCCTGCAAGCCCAGGTCAGCGCCGCTGCCCTCGTCACCACACGGGAAACCCCAGCCACCGGTGGTCGTGTGTCGGCCATTCGCTTGCAGTGCCAGGCCAATGGCCCCGGTGCCCATGATGACCAACGCACCGGGCGCACCCTGGTGGGCACCCAACAGGGCGGTGACGGCATCTGACGCCAACACCAGGCGGGTGTAACCGGGGTTGGCGGCCAAACATTCGGCATACCAGTCCGCGTTGTTGGCGCCGGCCAGGCCCAGGCCCAGCGCACAGTTGGCAGGCGTGGGTACGGGCCAGTCGACTTGCAGGCGGCCCTGCACCGCCAGGGTGATGGCCTGGGCAATATGGCGCCAGGCCTGGGGCGTGCCTTGCATCAAGCCCGAAGCACCAGCCTTGCCCTCGCCCACCACCACACCGCTGCGGTGCACCACACGCGCCCGCGTGCTGGTGCCACCGCCATCCACACCGATGGCGTAGTGGAGGTGCGCGGGCAGTGCGTTGAAGTTCCAGACCACACTCATAGTGCGTGGGCCGAGCGCATATTGCCCGGGTGCAGGCGCGTGCAGGCAGTGCCATCGGCCTTGAACAGATACAGCGCCGACGGCGCCGCGCGCACGATGACCGAGTCACCCAGGCGCACTTCGGCGTTGCCGTCGCCACGCACGATCAGCTCCTGGCCGTCGTCCATCTTCAGGTACAGCAGGTTGGACTCGCCCAGGTGCTCCACCAGCGTGATCTCGGCATCCAGTGCCGTGTCGTCCGCACCCGGCGCCACACCCGCGGGCAGTACTTCGCAGTGCTCGGGGCGCAGGCCCACTTCCACCGTTTCGCCCACCTGCAGTTGCGAGGCATCTACCGTGGCCAGCACCTTGCTGCCGTTGCCCAGCTGCAAGCGCGCCCCCAGGTCGGATACCTCGATCACACGCGCAGGCAGCAGGTTGATGGTGGGTGAGCCGATGAAGGTCGCCACAAAGCGGTTGGCGGGCTGCTGGTACAGCGTGAGGGGTGTGCCCGCCTGCTGCACATGGCCTTCGCTCAGCACCACAATCTTGTCGCCCAGCGTCATGGCTTCCACCTGGTCATGCGTCACATAGACCATGGTGGCATCCAGGTCGCGGTGCAGGCGGGCCAGCTCGATGCGGGTCTTGGCGCGCAGCGCAGCATCCAGATTCGACAGGGGTTCGTCAAACAGGAACAGGCGTGGCTCACGCACGATGGCGCGGCCAATCGCCACACGCTGGCGCTGACCACCCGACAGCTCGCGTGGCAGGCGGTCCAGCAGGTGGTCGATGTGCAGCACCTTGGCGGCGTCGCGCACCTTTTTGTCGATGTCGGCCTTGGTGGCACCGTGGATCTTCAGGCCGAAGGACATGTTGCGGTACACGTCCATATGCGGGTACAGCGCATAACTCTGGAACACCATGGCAATGCCGCGCTCCGCTGGCGGAAGGTCGTTGACCACATCGTCACCAATACGCAGCTCGCCACTGCTGATGTCTTCCAGCCCGCAGAGCACGCGCAACAGCGTGGACTTGCCGCAGCCGCTGGGGCCGACCAACACCACCAATTCGCCGTGTTCGATATCGAGGCTGATGTTGTGCAGCACCGGGTCGTTGCTGCCGTAGCTTTTTGAAATGTTTTTGAGGGAAACGCGTGCCATGGTGTGTGTGCTTTATTTGACGGCGCCCGCGGTGATGCCGCGAATCAGTTGACGGGAGAACAGGGCGTAGAGCGTGACCACTGGCACGATGGCCAGGGACAGCGAGGCCAGCACGGCATTCCAGTCGGTGGCGTACTGCCCCACAAACTGCTGGATGCCGAGCGTGATGGTTTGGGTCTTGTCGGACGGTGCCAGGATCAGCGGAAACCACAGGTCGTTCCAGATCGGCACCATGGTGAACACCGCCACCGTGGCAATGGCGGGGCGGATCAACGGCACCACCACCTGGAAGAAGATGCGGAACTCGTCAATGCCGTCGCAACGCGCTGCATCCTTCAGCTCACTGGGCACCTGGCCCATGAACTCCGACAGGATCATGATGGCCAGCGGCAGGCCTTGCGCCACATACACCAGCACCAGCGCTGTGAGGGTGTTCACCAGGTTCAGCTCCACCATCAGTTGCAGGATGGACACCGTGCCCAGCCGGATCGGCACCATGATGCCGAAGGCAAAAAAGAATTTGAGCCAGCGGTTGCCCTTGAAACGGTATTCCGACAGGCCCCAGGCCGCCATGGCACCAAACAACAAGATGAAGAACAGCGATGCCACCGTGACGATGAAGCTGTTGCCGAAGTACATGAGCACATCGGAGCGGCCCAGTACCTTGGTGTAGCCAATCAGCGAGAAGGTCTCGGTCGTGGGCCAGGCCAGCGGGTCATCAAAAATGGCGTCGCGGCTCTTGAACGAGTTCATGAACACCAACAGGATGGGCAAGAGCGCCAGCAACAGGTAGGCGATGAGCGTGAGGTGCACAAACACGCGGCTGGGTGCCACGGGCAGGGCTTTGGAGAAGGAGTGTGTTGTGGCCATGTGGGATCTCACAATGCAAAGCGCTGCAGCCGGCGCTGCACCACCAGGAAATACAGGGCCACGCCCACCAGAATCACCAGAAACATCAGGGTGGCCACGGCTGCGCCCATGGTGGCGCTGGCCACTTGCGACTGGTAACCAAAGAACGTGCGGTAGAACAGCGTGCCGAGAATGTCGGTGCTGTAGTTGGGACCAGCCACCGCGCCCTTCACCGTGTAGATCAGGTCAAACGCATTGAAGTTGGCCACAAAGGTCAGGATGGTCACCAGCCCCAGCGTGGGCAGGATCAGCGGCAGGCGGATTTGCCAGAAGATGCGCCAGGGCGAGGCGCCCTCCACCACGGCAGCTTCAATGATGTCCTCGGGAATCGCGATCAGCGCGGCGTAGATCAGCATCATGGGCACGCCGATGAACTGCCACACCGACATCAACGACACGGTGATCAGCGCAGTGTCTTCCAGCCCCAGCCAGGGCGCGAACCAGTCGCCCAGGCCCACCACCGTGAGCAGACGCTCCGAGACACCCCACAAGGGCGACAGGATCAGCTGCCACACAAACCCGATGATCACCACCGACAGGAGCGTGGGCAGAAAAAACACCGTGCGGTAGGCCGCGGCAAAACGCACATTGCGCAAGGACAGCAAGGCCGCCAACAGCAGCCCCACGGGGTTTTGCACCAGCATGTGGATGCCAAAGAACTCCAGGTTGTTGCCCATCGCATTCCAGAAACTCGCCGACCACTGCGGGTCCGAGAGGATGGTGATGTAGTTGGACAGGCCCGAGAAGGTGCGCACGCCGGTGTCGTCGGCGCTGTACAGCCCCAGGCGCAGCGTGTCGATCAGCGGCAGCGCGCTGAAGGTGGCGTAGATCAGCAGTGCCGGGGCGATAAACACCAGCACCCGCCAGGAAAAGCCGAGTTTCATGAGAGACCTTGTTGGTCAGAGAGTCGAGAGGGAGAGGAGGCGCAAGGCACTGGCGCCGCCAGGGTGCAGGCCACCGGCCCGCACCCTTCTTTCAGATACCGGTGCTTATTTGGCCGGTGTGTACCACTTGGCAAATCCGGTCTGGATCTGCGCAGCAGCGTCCTTGGGCGCCATCTTTCCGTTCATGACTTGCGAGTTCACGTTCCAGAACTCGTTTTCCATGCTCGGCGTGCCGCGGCTCATGATCTGGGCGTTCAGGCGGATGGTGCTCTTGCACTGGTTGCGCCAGCCGATCATTTCCTTGGCCACGGGGTTCTTCACATCAATCGCGTGTTTGGACAACGAGAAGAAGCCGGTCACCTTGTTGGTGTACAGGTCGGCAAACTCTTTGCTCGCCAGCCAGTTCAGGAACACTTGGGCGTCAGCCTTGTTCTTGCTCTTGCTGTTGATGCCCATGGCGATGTCGGTGTGGTCCGAGATGTAGCAAGGGTCGCCCGCCTTGGCCACGGGGGGCTTGAACGCGCCAAACTCCACCTTGCTGTTGCCCTCAAAGTACGAGATGTCCCACGAACCTGTGGGGTAGATGGCGGCACGGCCCGTGCCAAACAGGTTCTGCGAATCACCATAGGTTTGCGCTTGGTAACCCTTGGGCAGGTAGGCAGCCCACTTGGCCATCACGTCCCAGGTCTTCACAAACTCGGGGTCGGTGAACTTCTTCTTGCCAGCGATCAGCGCCTTGCGGCCTTCTTCGCCCTTCCAGTAGTTGGGGCCAATGCCGGTGTAAACGATCTGGTGGGTTTCCCACTGGTCGGCGGTTCCCATGGCAATGGGCGCCACCTTGCCTTGCGCCTTGATCTTGTCCATGGCGGCAAAGAAGTCGGCTTCGGTCACCGGCACGGCCAGGCCCAGCTCGGCAAACACCTTCTTGTTGTAGAAGAAACCGTGGATCACGGACGCCATGGGCACGCAGTAGGTGTCTTTGCCGTCATCGGTCTGCCAGGCCACCTGGGCAGACTCCGGGAAGTTCTTCAGTGCGGGGTTGCCATTGAGCTTGTCCAGATGCCCCTTCTTGAACAGGTCCAGCGACACGTCAAACGGGCGGCAGGTCACCAGGTCGCCGGCAGTGCCAGCGGTCAGGCGGGCGTTCAGCGCCGAGTTGTACTCGGGCGGCGCAGTGGGCGCGAACTTGACGGTAATGCCGGGGTTGGCTTTGTAGAAGGCGGGCAGCAGCACGTCTTCCCACAAACCTTTGTCGTCGACACGCCAGCTCTCAATGGTGAGCGTACCGGCACCTGCAAAGCTACTGCAAACCAGCGCTGCCGCAGCGGCGGCCATGCGAAGGGATTGGGACATGGAATCTCCTGATCATCGGTTGAATGAAACTGCCGGCTCCGTGCATCGCGGTAGCCGTTCAGTGGGGCGGAGGTTATGCTGTGACCCCTGTAATATCAAACCGCTCTAACGCAGTGGCATTACAGAATTAAGTCGTTGATTTCATTGAATATTTCCCCCATGCACCGCAACTCTGGCTTACGCTTTATTACGCAGGGCAAGGCCGCGCCAGCGGCCCCGGGGAATGGTTCAGGCGGCCGGCATACATAACATTACAAAACGACAGCAAATGAAAGCTTTCGCCTGGTTCGTGTGGGGTCTGTCGTGCTGGCTGGGGGCTGCCGGGCCCGCCCACGCGCAAGGCCCCGGCGTGCCGCTGGACGTGTTGCACTGGTGGACGTCTGCCAGTGAGCGCCGTGCGGCCGACCAGCTCAGCGCCCAGCTCGCCAACGCCGGTGTGGTGTGGAAAGACGCCGCCATACCCGGCGGCGGCGGCATGGCCGCGGTCAAGGTGCTCAAGAGCCGCGTGCTGCTGGGCGACCCGCCCGACGTGGCCCAACTCATTGGCACCACGCTCACCGACTGGGCCGACATGGGCCTGGTGTTGCCCCTCAATGGCGTGGCCCAGCGCCAGCGCTGGGCGCAGGTGCTGTTCCCCACCGTGCTGGACCTGGTCACCTACAAGGGCGACGTGATCGCAGCGCCCCTGGGCATCCAGCGCATCAACACCCTGCTCTACAACCGCAAGCTGTTTGCGCGCCTGGGCCTCACGCCACCGCGCAGCTGGGGCCAGTTTGAAATCGCCGCCCGCAAGCTCACGGCGCTGGGCCTGCGCCCGCTGGTCTGGAGCGACGAGCCCTGGCAAATGGCCACCGTGTTCGAAACCGTGCTGCTCGGCGAAGCCGGCCCCACGCTGTACCGCGAACTGATCGTGCAGCGCAAGGGCAGCGCCTGGATGGACCCGCGCGTGGAACGCGCCCTGCAACGCCTGCGCTGGCTGCGCACCCTGTCGGGCGACAACCCGCAAGAGAAAACCTGGACCGATGGTGCCCGCGAGCTCATGAACGACAGCGCCGGCATGATGATCATGGGCGACTGGGCCAAGGGCGAACTGATGGCATGGGGCGCCAGCCCCACCAAAGACTTTGGCTGTGTGGTGGTGCCCGGCACCGAGGGCATGCACCTCTACAGCGTGGACACCCTGGCCATGCTGGTCAGCGCACGCCAGCGTGAAGCCACCCAGGAAAAAATGGCCGAGGTGGTGGTAAGCCCCGCCACCCAGCTGGCCTACAACCGCATCAAGGGCGCCGTGCCGGTACGCCGCGATGTGGACGTGTCTTCGCTGGACGGCTGCGCGCGCGATTCGTGGGAGACCTTTGCCGCCCCACGCAGCGCGCGTGTGCCCAGCCTGGCCCACCGCATGGCGGCCGACGAAGCCATCAAGGACGCCGTGGCGCAAACCCTGTGGCGCTTTCTGACCGACGCACGCATGGAGCCGCAAGAGGCCCAGCGCCGGCTGGCCGCCGTCATCCGCGCCTCTGGTGCCGAGCGCTAACCCCACCCACCGGACACGCCATGAACCGCACCCTGCTCGTTGTTGATGACGACCAAAAAACCCGCAACCTGCTCAAGACCTACCTGGAGAAACACCAGTACGAGGTGCGCGTGGCGCACGACGGCGCCAGCTTCAACGCCGAGTTCGAGCGCTTCAAGGACGAGCTGAGCCTGGTCATCCTGGACGTGATGCTGCCCGACACCGATGGCTTCACGCTGTGCCGCAGCGTGCGCAGCCAGTCGCCTGTGCCCATCATCATGCTTACCGCCAGTGCCGACGACACCGACCGCATCGTCGGGCTGGAGCTGGGCGCCGACGATTACATTGCCAAGCCCTACAACCCGCGCGAGCTGCTGGCCCGCATCAAGGCCATCCACCGCCGCATGCAGCTGGGCGCACCCGGTGCCCCGGTGCGCTTTCTCAAATTTGCCGGCTTCAGCATGGACGTGGTGGAGCGTGTGCTGACCGACCCGCAGCGCCAGCCCGTGGTGCTGACCAGCATGGACTTCAACCTGCTGCGCTTCTTTGCCGAACACGCGGGCGAAACGCTGGACCGCGCCCGCCTCATGGAGCAAACCCGTGGCCGCGACCTGGGGCCGCTGGACCGCTCGCTGGACGTGCAGATCAGCCGCCTGCGCCAGCGCCTGCATGACGACGGCAAACAGCCTGTGCTCATCAAAACCGTGCGTGGCAGCGGCTATGTGTTCTCGGCCGATGTGAGCCAGCATGGCGACAGCTGACCGCCGACGCTGGTCGCGCCGCTACCTGCCCGACAGCCTGCTGGGCCGCATTGTGGTGGTCATGGCGCTGGGCGTGGTCAGTGCGCAACTGGTGGGCACCTTGTTGTGGGCCCGCCAGCTGCGCGAAAGCGCCCGCACCGAAGCACTCAGCGCAGGCAAACACATTGCGCTCAATGCGGCCGGCTCCATCCGTTTCTTCCGCGACCTGCCGCCGCAGTTCCGCCCCATCCTGATTGAGCAACTGCGCACCATGGGCGGTACGCGTTTTTTTGTGAATGTGAACAAGGCACAGGTGCCCATCAGCCCGGTCACCGGCAATGCGCTGGTGGACGCCGTGGTGGACGTGGTGCGCGAAGACCTGGTGCACAACCTCAGCGCCACGCAGGCCCCGGAAGTGGCCTTTGCCTGGCCCGACAGCCTGCAGGTGTCGGACGACGGCCGCATGGTGCGCGACCTGCCCGAATCGTGGGTGGAAGCCACGCTGCTGCTGCGCCCGCGGCCCGCACCGGTGCTGGTGATCCAGGCCGAGTTTGAACCGGGGCGCTGGCTGTACCTGGCCGCGCCCATGCCCGACCCGTATTTTCTGGAAAACGCCAACCCGCTCACGCTGGACCGCGTGGCCATGCAATTGGTGACCTTGCTCACCGTGCTGGTGCTCAGCGTGTTGCTGGTGCGTGGGCTGATTCGCCCGCTCAACAAAATTGCGTCTGCCGCCAACGCCTTTGGCAGCGACACCGCGCCTGAGAGCGTGCCCGAAACCGGCACCGCCGAACTGCGCCGCACGGCGCGCGCCTTCAACGAAATGCAGGCCCGCATCCAGGGCTACCTGGTGGACCGCGAACGGTTGTTTCTGGGCATCTCGCACGGGCTCAAGACGCCCATCATGCGGCTCAAGCTGCGCACCGAGCTGCTGGACGACGACACCCTGCGCGCCGAATTCCACGAGGATCTGGACGACCTCGACGTGATGGTGAAAGCCGCGCTGCAAAGCGTGAAAGACACCGACATCCACGAGAACCTCACCCCGGTGCGGCTAGACACCTTGCTCGCCCGCCTGGCCCAGCGCCCCATCCACCCCGATGCCAGCATCGAATGCACAGCCGAAGCCGTGAGCGTGCTGGGCAAACCCCTGGCGCTGGAGCGCGCCTTCAGCAACCTGCTGGACAACGCGGTGCTCTATGGTGAACGGGTGCAGGTGCGCCTGAGCCTGCAAGGCAGCCGCGCGCTGGTGGAGGTGCGCGACTTTGGCCCCGGCATCGCACAGGCCAGCATGTCGGCGGCATTTGAGCCGCATGTGCGCCTCTCCCACGGCCAGCAGCAAAACCGCACCGGCACCGGCCTGGGCCTGGGCATTGCGCGCAACATCTTCCAGGCCCACGGCGGCGAGATCCGCTTGCACAACCACGCCGAGGGTGGTCTGGTGGTCACCGTGCTGCTGGCAGCGCTGCCGCAGGACACCTAGGCGATTTATAGTCAAATTGACCTCTAGCGCCCATGGATACTGCGCCAACAGCTCCTAATTCAATAGCACCTCTTGACCTTCCACCCGCACCGCCTGCAAGGCTAGGTCGCGGTCCAGCACCACCACATCGCCCCAGGCACCGGCCTGCAGGCGGCCGCGGTCTGGCAGGCCCAGGTGGTCGGCGGCGTAGGTTGACACCCGTTTGGACGCGTCGGCCAAATCCAGCCCCAGCGTGTCCACCAAGTTGCGCAGCGCCTGGTCCATGCTCAGCACCGAGCCCGCCAGCGTGCCATCGGCCAGGCGCACGCCGCCCATGCATTTGGTCACCGTGTGGCGGCCCAGCTTGTAGTCGCCATCGGGCATGCCGGCGGCGGAGGTGGAGTCGGTCACGCAATAGAGCTTGGGGATGGCGCGTAGCGCGGTGTGAATGGCGCCTGGGTGCACATGCAGCAGGTCGGGGATGACCTCGGCAAACTCGGCATGCGCCAGCGCCGCACCCACCATGCCGGGCTCGCGGTGGTGCAGGGCCGACATGGCGTTGAACAAATGCGTGAAACCGGTAGCGCCGCAGCGCAGGGCGGCCACACCCTGCTCGTAGCTGCCGGTGGTGTGGCCCAGTTGCACCTTGAAGCCCTCGGCCACCAGCTGGGCAATCAGGTCATGGTTGCCACCCACCTCGGGCGCCAGGGTGATCAGGCGGATGGGCGCCATCGCGTGCAGGCGGTGAATCTCGCCCAAGCTGGCGGGCCGCGCAAACGGCGGCTGCGCACCCAGGCGGGCCTCGCTGATGTAGGGGCCTTCCAGGTGCACACCCAGCACGCGCGCGGCGTTGGGCGCGCGCTGCGCGCACAGTGGCCCCATGGCCGCAAAGGCCGCGTCCAGGTCGGCCTGCGGTGCGGTCATGGTGGTGGCCAGCAGGCTGGTGGTGCCGTGGCGCGCGTGCAGCGTGGCCACATGCAAGGCCGCGTCGCCACCCTCCATGATGTCGTGGCCCGCGCCGCCGTGCACATGCAGGTCGATGAAGCCGGGCAGCACGATGGGCACGCCACTGTCGCGCACTGCGGCGGTCGCCACCGGTGTGCCGGTGATGCCAGCAATGCGCCCCTGCGCATCCAGCGTCAGCGTGCCGTGCACAAAACCGGTGGGGGTGAGGATGTGGCCGTGCAGGGTGTTGGAAGGAGTAGGCATGTCAGTGTTCTCAGGTTTTCAGCTCGGCCACAAAGTCGTAGTAGTCGCTGCGGCAGTACGACTGCGTGTACTCCACCGCCACGCCGTCGGGCCAATAGGCCGTGCGGTTGACCCACAGCAAGGCCGCACCGGCGGCAATGCCCAGCTGCGCGGCCATGGCGGGTTCGGCATTCACGGCGCGGATGTGCTGCACCGCGCGCACCGGAGCCAGGCCGCTGCGTGCCAAGTGCAGGTAGAGCGAACCGTCCAGGTCTTGCGGGCGCGGGCAGGCACTGAGCAGCACGGCGCTGCGCTCGTAGGCCATGGGCACGCCATCGGCCAGGCGCAGGCGCTCCAGCCGCGCCACACGGGCACCGCGCGCCAGCACCAGTGCCTCGCGCTCTGCCGCCGTGGCAGCGGCCACCTCACGCGTGATCCAGTGGCTGCTGGGCACATACCCGCGCTGGCGCAGCTCTTCCGAAAAGCTGGCCAGTTTGGACACCGGCTGCTCCAGCCGCGGCGCAATGAAGTTGCCCGAGCCGTGGCGGCGTTGCACCAGGCCCTGCTCCACCAGCACGTCAATGGCCTTGCGCGCCGTGATGCGCGACACCCCCAGCGACTCGGACAACACCCGCTCGGAGGGCAGTGCCTGGTCCACGCGGTAGGTGCCTGCGCGAATGTCTGCCTCCAGCTGATGGGCCAGTTGCAGGTAGAGCGGGGAGTTGTCAGGGGTGCGTGTGGTGCTCACCCATCAATAGTACCAGTTTAGTACCACTTATCCATCCACCGGCGCTTGATGCCTGTCGCAACAGGTGTGCAGTGGGCGCTGCGGCAGTGCGCGCAAGGCCCGGGTGTGCCGCAGCACTTCGCGGGCTGGCAAAGGCCCCCCATGGCCCAGGTAGAAGCGCTGCGCCCCCGCATCGACCAGGCGCTGCAGTTCATCGGCGACCTGGTGCGGGTCATCTTCAAACGGTGGCCGCTTGGCCCGGCCCGTGCGCAGCAAACCGCCCAGCATCACCCCCGAGGCCAGCAAGTCCCCCACCATGGCGTCACCCCCCTCCATCTGGATGGAGATGGAGCCAGCCGTGTGCCCCGGTGTGTGCTGCACGCGCCCCGGCAGGCCATAGGGCTGCAGGTCCAGGCTCTCGCCATCTTGCAGCAACACATCGGGCGTGAAGGGCGCGTAGGGCCGCAGGATCAGGCCGGTGCGCAAGAAGAGGCGGCTGAACCAGTCGGTTGCACAAAAGGTCATGGGCTTCTTTTGCTCGTAGTAGTCCAGGTCCCCCGCATGGGCCACGATGGGGGCGCCCGACAACTTGCGCAGCTTGCGGGCGGCCCCCGCGTGGTCGATATGGGCGTGGGTGATGACAATGAGCCGGATATCGGCATAGTCCAGCCCGTGCTGGCGCAACACGCGGCGCACCTTGGCCTCGGAGCCGGGCAACCCGGCATCCACCAGCACACAGCCCTTTGGGCCCAGCAGCAAATGGCAATTGACCATGCCCAGCGGCAGGACGGGGACACGTACAACACGAACAGAAGTCATGGCAGCAATGCAGAGTGAAGATGCTGCATTGTTGGTTTGCATGGCCTTGCAGTAGCATGCGGTTATTCGCATTTTTAGTGTCAATATCCGCATGCAGCCCACCACCACCGAGCAAAAGACCTGGCGCATCGGCGTGCTGGCCTACCCCGGCTGCATGGGCACGCAGGTGTTTGGCATGGCCGAGCTGCTGCGCCTGGCATTGGACCTGGCCGAGGCCCGCCGCCCCGGCGCGCATGCCCTGCTGGACGTGCAGGTGCTGGGCCTGCGCGGGCGCAGCGTGGCCATTGCGGGTGGCACCATCATCAGCACACGCGCACCGCGGGGCCGCTATGACGTGCTCATCGTGCCCGGCATGGAAATCAACCACCGCGTGGACTGGGACCGCGCCCTGGCCCCGCTGGCACCGGAGTGCGCCTACGTGCGCAAGGTGTATGCCACGGGCACGCCGGTGGCCTCGGTGTGTATTGGGGCCTTTTTGCTGGGCGAAGCCGGGTTGTTGCAGGGGCGCCGTGTCACCACCGCATGGCTGTTCACCCAGGTGCTGGGCCAGCGTTACCCCGGCAGCACCGTGGATGCCACCGCCATGCTGTTGGACGATGCCGGTGTGGTGACCACGGGCGCGGTGAGTTCGGCGTTTGACCTGGCCATCCACCTCGTCAAACACACGCTGGGGGCCGACATTGCCACCGCCACCGCACGGGTGAGCCTGTTGCCACCCGAGCGGCTGAGCCAGGCCCCGTTTGTGGACGTGCGGCTGATGCCGGCACCGCGCCTGCCCTCGTTTTCGCAGCAGGTCAGTCTTTGGCTGCACAGCCGGCTGGCCCAGCCGTTTCAGCTGGGCGTGTTGGCTGCGGCCTTTCTGGTCAGCCCCAGCACCCTGTTGCGGCGGGTGAAGGCAGAAACCGGCCAGACACCCCTGGCCATGCTGCAAGCTGCACGCGTGGAAAAAGCCAAGCAGCTGTTGCACAGCACGCCCCACAGCCTGGCCCGTATCACCGAGGCCGTGGGCTACACCGATGTGGCTTCGTTCAGCCGCCTGTTTGGCCGCTTGGTGGGCGAGTCGCCCGCACGTTACCGCAAACGCCAGACCTGAGCGCTACGCCGCCCACTGCTGCACATAGGCCGGTGCTGGCACCGTGCACAGCGGGTCGGCCACGGGCGTGCCGCGCTGCTGCACCAGCGGCAGCACACCGGCCCAGGCGGCCACGCCCATGTCTTCGGCCTCGTCGTTCGGGCCGCCGGTGCGCACCTTGCAGGCGGCTTCGGCCAGGCGGATGCGCATCACCGTGGTGGCGGCAAACTCCTTGTCGTTGCCGGGGCGGACCTCGTGCTCGCGGCCGGGGGCCAGGTGGCGCATGAAGCTATCCAGTGCGGCGCGCTTGTCGTCCACCTTTTCAAACTGGCCGTACACCATGGCCGAGCGGTAGTTCATCGAATGGTGGAAGGCCGAACGCGCCAGCACCAGGCCGTCGATGTGTGTCACCGTCACACAAGCCTGGGTGCCCTTGGCCAGCAGCTTGATGAGGCGCCCGCCGTTGGAGCCATGGATGTAGAGGTGATCGCCTTCGCGCCAGCAGGCGGTGGGAATGCAGTGCGTGCCCTTCTCATCGGCAAAGGCCACGTGGCACACATAGGCCGCGTCCAGGATGGCGTGCAGCGTGGCGGCGTCGTAGTGGGCGTTTTCGGCAATGCGGCGCACACGGGTGCGGTCGGAGGGGGCGGTGGGCTTGGAGGCAGAAGTGGTCATGGCAGCACAAGTGAAGGAATGGCTGCAATGTAGGCCGCTTGTGGTTCCAAATTAAGATCCACCTCTGCACTATTTTCTAGAACCACGATTCAAGGCCTGCTGTGGACTACCAACTGCTGTTCTCCCGCTACACCGCCACGCCCGCGCATGCCCGCTGGTCGCGCCAGCGCCAGCTGCACGAATGCCTGCGCAGCGCCATCCGCACCGGCACGCTGGGCAGCGGCGCCCGCCTGCCCGCCACACGCACGCTGGCGCAGGAGCTGGGCGTGTCACGCAACACCGTGCTTTACGCCTACGACCAGCTCGCCACCGAAGGTTTTGTGCTGCCCGATCGGCGTGGTACCGTGGTGGCCGATGCGGCAGCCGCCGTGCCGCCACCCGCACGCAACGCCGCACCACTGCGCGTGGGCCTCTCCAAACGCGCCCTGGCCGTGCCCACCCGCGATGCGCCCGAGACCCCGGCCGCGTTTGCGCCCGGCGTGCCCGCGCTGAAGGAGTTTCCGGTCACGCTGTGGCGCCGCCTGCTGGACCGCGCCTGGCGCGGCCTGCGCACCGCGCAGCTCAACTACGCCGAACCCACCGGCGAAGCCGCGCTGCGCGAGGCCATAGCCAGCCACCTGCGCGTGGCGCGTGGCGCACTGCTGGACGCCAGCCAGGTCATCATCACCGACGGCACGCAGAGCAGCCTGGACCTGTGCGCCCGCGCCTTTGCCGATGCGGGCGACAAGGTCTGGATTGAGAGCCCCGGCTACCAGGGTGCGCTGGCCGCCTTCAAGGCCGCACAGCTCAAACCCATGGGCATGGTGGTGGACAGCGAAGGCATCGCCCCCACCGCGGCCGACTGGCAGCGCCACCCGCCCAAGCTGATTTACGTCACGCCCTCGCACCAGTACCCCACCGGCAGCGTGCTGAGCCTGGAGCGGCGCATGGCCCTCATTGCGCAGGCGCGCAGTGCAGCCGCGCTCATCATCGAGGACGACTACGACAGCGAGTTCCGCCACGACGGGCCGCCGCTCTCGTGCATGCAGGGCCTGGCGGCCGATGCGCCGGTGCTTTACCTGGGCACCTTCAGCAAAACCATGTTCCCCGCGCTGCGCATTGGCTTTGTGGTGGTACCCGCAACGCTGGTGGCGCCGCTCAGCCTCATGCTGGCGCGCACCGCACCCCGCGGGCGCGCGGCCGACCAACTGGCGCTGGCCGAGTTCATGCACAGCGGGCAGTTCAGCCTGCACCTGCGGCGCATGCGCCGCCTGTACCGCCAGCGCCGCGACGCGCTGGTGGCCGCGCTGGAGCAGCAGTTGGGCGATGTGGCCGATGTGTACGGCGGCTCCGCCGGCATGCACCTGGCGCTGCGCCTGCACAACCCGCACGCCGACGACGCCGCCATGAGCCGTGCGCTGCTGGCCCAAGGTGTGGTGGCCCCGGCACTCAGCGAGCAGGCCATAGGCACCCGCGTGCAGCCCTGGCGCGGTTTTTTGCTGGGTTATGCGCAAGTGCCGGTGGAGCAGATGCCGGGGCTGGTGAAGAAGCTCGCCAACGTGGTGCATCAGGTCCGTTAAATACCTTGGATATGATGACCACGGACGGCCTTCGCGCGGGGTTGTCTGACTTACCAAAGGGAGTAATAAATATGAGATTCATGCGATACGCGGCGCTGGCCGCAGCATTGGGCATTTCGGGTTTGCAAGGCGTGTGGGCCCAAGACGCATCCAACGACAAAGCACCGGTGGTGTCCAAGAAGTGGCTTCTGCAATACGACTTGGCTGCGGATGGTCGCTCCACCCAAACCTTTGAATCGCTGAACGAAATCCTGCAATCGCGGGCACTGGAGGGCATGAAGTCCTATTCGTTCTCCTTCAGCACCAGCATCCAGTCCGGTGAGATTCTGGAGGCCTACACCCTGAAGAAAGACGGCCGCAAGATCGAAGTGCCCGCCACCAACTTCCAAAAAACCACCAACCAAGGGCGCAGCGGCGCATCACCCATGTTCTCGGACCGCACCAGCCTCTCGGTGGTGTTCCCGGATCTGGCGGTTGGCGACTCGGTTGGCATTCGGTATTCCATCGCAGACAAGGAACCCATCTTCCCCGGCCACTTCTCGATGACGCAGGCGTTCTCGGCCTACAGCGAGTACCAGGATGCACAGATCACCTTGCGCGCTCCCAAGGGGCTGAAGCTCGGCATCGAATCCCACCAGGTGCAGCAAATGCCAGTGGTGGATGACGGCGACATGCGCACCTGGCAGTGGCGCTACACCAATGCAGTACCACTGCGCTGGGATGAAAGTGATGACGGCATCTGGCGCATCGACGAGAGCCCGTCCGTCGTGGTGTCCACCTTTGACAGCTATGAAGCGATTACCAAAGCCTATGGCGACCGTGCCCTGCCCAAAGCAGTGCCGACTCCGCGCATACGCGAGCTGATGCAATCCATCGTGGGCGACGAGAAAAAACCCGCCGAGCGTGCCCGCCTGCTGTACGAATGGGTTTCTCGCAACATCACCTACGGTGGCAACTGCATTGGCGTGGGTGCGGTGGTGCCGCGCGACCTGGATGTGGTGCTGGACAACAAGATGGGCGACTGCAAAGACCATGCAACCTTGCTGCAGGCCCTGCTGTCCGCGGCCGACATTCGCAGCGAGCAGGTGCTGATCAACTCCGGTGGTCTGTATGACCTGACCAAGATTCCCGTGGTGTCCCTGGTCAACCATGTGATGAACTTTTTGCCCGACCTCAATCTGTACGTGGACGCCACGGCCAAAGAAGTGCCCTTTGGCTACCTGCCTTGGGGCAGCTATGCCAAGCCCGTCCTCCATGTGGGCCGAGCCAACGCCATCGCCAAAACACCGGACCAGCAGTACGAGAAGTCCGAACAACGCGTAACCATCAAGCAACGCATTGAGAAGGACGGCAGTGCCACAGGCGAGTTGCAGGTCGCTCTGCGCGGCTTGTCCGCCGCAGACGCCCGCGCCTACATGCGTGACCTGGACAAAGACGCCGAGCGCGACTTTGTAAAACGCGCCCTGAGCGCCTACGGTTTCAAAGGCAAAGGTACTCTGTACAAGGGCAACACCGATGGTTTGTCGGACCAGTACAGCTTCCGCCTGAGCTATGAAGTGTCCAATTACCTGGAGGGCGGCGCCTCGGGTGCCATGGTGTTGTCTCCCGTCATCTCGACACCCTTGCCGGTGATGGGGTTTGCGGACATCAAAGGCCGCATTGAACCCAACCGCCGCCACTCCTGCCACGGCTTTTCCAGCTACGAGACCTATGACATTACGCTCGCCCCCGGCATCAAGTTTGTGTCGCTGCCACCCGCCAGCAAAGTTCGGTCTGCCTTGTTTGACTACACCTCCAAATTCCAGCGCACCAAAACTGGCGTCCAAATTGAGCGTTCGGTGCAAGACAAGACCCCGGTAAGCATTTGCTCGGCACAGATGGCCGCTGAACAGCACAAACAAGCACTTCCTGCCGCCGAGAACCTGCGCACCCAAATCCTGTACCAACGCCAAACCCGCTAAAACCCACCATGGCCTCTTTCGAAACCGAATTCCTCGACAACTACCTGAAGTTCGGCCTGGGGGCCATGCCCAAGGCGGACATTGATGCGCTGGTGATGCACCTGCTGGACCAGCATGGCTTGGGCGGCTCGGGGCCCATGGCGCGGCTGAACAACCAGACCGTGAGCGAGCGGCTCAAGACCCCGGTGGTCAAGGTGAAAAAGCTGCGCTACGAGGCCGCGCTCAAGTTTGGTGGCCGGGTGGAAGACCAGGCCGCCGGGCGCCTGCTGGCCGCGCTGGCCCATGCATCGCTGGAGCCGCAGGGCGACAAGATCTGCCTGATCATCGAAGACACCCTGGCCAAGAACTGGTTGCAAGGCCAGCTGAAGATCCACCAGCACATCTTCGACCACCCCTTCAGCACCGAGATCATCCGCGTCTCGGCCGATGGCCTGTTCCAGGTGCTGGAGTCCTTGTTTGCCAAGAAGGAGCTGGCGGCTTTTCGCGTGGGCTACAACAAAGCCAAGGACGTGAAGGATGCGGCCGAACGCAAGAAGCTGTTCAAAGGCATTGCTATGGACTTTGCCAAAGACGCCGCCAAGGCGGCCGGTGGCACGGTGCTGGCGGTGGTGAAGGGGCAGCTGGGGTTGTAGACCCGACGCAGCCTCACCCCGCCAACGGCAGGTAGATGTCGGTCAGCAGATCGGCGGGGGCGGTGTTGCCGGGGTGGTTCAGGTAGTCCTCGAACACGGGCAGGTTGGCCGCCTCGTGGCCGGACTGGACCAGCCACTGGCCGTAGAGCCACTGGTAGGCCGCGCGCATGGTGGCGTAGGGCCCCTGGTGGCGCAATACCGCGCACGGGCCGCCGCCCAGGGTGAACGGTTCCAGCGGCGCGGCCACCGCAGCGTGGTGGTCTGGCGGCAAGCTCAGGCCTGCGCGGCTGTGCAGCTGCGCCTCGGGCACGGCGTAGGGGTCGTCGTAGTACACGGCCATCCAGCGCGTGTCGGGCCGCATCAGGCCCTGTGCCGCCATGGACGCATGCGTCTGCCCAAAGGCCTTGCCCATGCGCATGTATGAGCCCACATGCGCCACACCCGCCAGCTGCACCGCAGGCACGTGGCGCACCTGCACCGTGTGGCCTGCAGCCTGGGCCTGCGCCAGGCCCTGGCGAAACACCGTGTGCCCGCCCTCGGCCCGGTAGCGCGAAGGGCTGGTGCCATACAGCCCGCTGAATGCACGGGTGAACGACTGCACATTGGGGTAGCCACACTTGCGCGCCACCTGCTCGATGGGCAGCGCCGTGTTGGCCAGGTACCCCGTGGCGCGGTGCAGCCGCAGGCGGCGCACCGTGGCGGCAATGGTCTCGCCATAGAGCGCGTTGTACACGCGGTGCCAGTGGTAGGGCGAGAGGTGGGCCACCTCGGCCAGGCGGGCCAGGTCCAGCGGCTGGTCCAGGTGGTCGTGGATGTAGGCCTGCACCCGGCTCAGGCGCTCCGCGTAGTCTGTCCAGCCATGGGCTTTGTTCATGCCTTAGTGTCGCTCCAGCCCGATGGAGATGCTGATGTCGCCATTGGCGGCATAACGCTCGTACTCCGCCACAAAGGTCTTGGGCAGCGTGGTCTGCGCCCACACAGCGCCCCAGGCCGGGCCCACCCTCTCAAAACTGGCTGGCAGCACCGGAAAGATGGCGCGGCGCGATGCTGGCACCACCACCCGCACCATGCCCGCAGGCACCGGCGCATCGGGCGCCACCTGCGCCCCAATCACCAGCGAATACAGGCCGGTGTTGTCGCGCCCCGCATGGGCAAAGTGGGTGTACACGGCCAGCACATCGCCATCGAGCCGGCCGCTGATGCGCTCCAGCACACCCTCTTGCCCAAAACGCTGCCAGTGCGGCGGAATGGTCTGCATGGCCTCCGGGTTGGTGGTGCGCAGCTCGATGCCGACGACGGTGATGGCCTCGGGCTGGACTGCAAAGTGGTGGGGAAACTCGGTGGAAATGTGGGGCGTAGACATGGTGCGGTGGCCTGCGGGGTTGAACACAGGCTGCAGTCTAAGAAGGTATGTCTGACATTTCTTGCGGAGTTGCGCCTGCCGTTGTTTGCTATGTTTTTGGTAGCTGCTTGCGCAATATCCACGGGCGCTAGAGGCATATTTGGCTCAAGAACCCGCCAACACCGCCTGGTTGCGCCCCTGGGCCTTGGCCTGGTAGAGGGCAGCGTCGGCCTGGCGCAGCAGGTCTTGGGGCGTGACGCCAACGCCGGGCACCACGCTGGCGGCGCCGCAGCTCACCGTCACCACCCCAAAGGGCGACTGGGCATGCGTTGCCCCCAGCGCCAGCACGGCCTGGCAGGCGCGCTGCGCCAGCAGCAGGGCGCTGGGCCCGTCGGATGCCGGGGCCACCATCACAAACTCCTCGCCGCCGTAGCGGGCCAGCACATCGGTGGTGCGGCCCACGCTGGCCATGGCCCGTGCCACCTTGCGCAGGCACTCGTCGCCCGCCTGGTGACCGTAGTGGTCGTTGTAGCGCTTGAACATGTCCACATCCAGCATCACCAGCGCCAGCGGCTGGCCCAGGCGCTCCAGGCGCGCCCAGGCCTTGCGCAGCTCCTGGTCAAACTGGCGGCGGTTGGCAATGCCGGTGAGGCCATCCACCATGCTGAGTGCCTCCAGCTTTTCATTCACCGCCTGCAGTTCGCGCGTGCGGTCGTCCACCCGCTGGGCCAGCTCGCGCTCCGAGGCTTGCAGCGTCTCCACCAGCTTCTGCTTGGCCAGCACCAGGTCGCTCTGGGCCTTGAGCTTTTCGCGGCGCATTTGGTTGAAGCGGTCGGCCAGCGCAAAGGCGAGCAACAGCATCTCCAGGGTAGAGCCCGCCTGCAGGCCGTCCACCGTGAGCACATTGGTGGGCAAGATGCCCAGCGCCCGCAGCAGCGTCACCAGCGAGCCCGCCATCAGCACCGCAAACGCGCCCCCAAAAAAGTACGCCGCTCGCATGCGCATGACCATGCACCAGGCCACCACACCCAGCAGCAGCAGGCATGAAACCACGTACATCCAGATGGTGAAGCGCGCCACCGACTGCACCATGGTCCAGTACAGCACCGGCATGAGCCCATGCAGCCACATGCCCGCCCGCAAACCCAGGTCGACCCGCGGCAGGTGCTGGGCCGTGCCCAGCATGCTGCGCATGAACGCCATGAAACACAGCAGCCCCCACGAGGTGGCCATGTAGTAGTTGGGGTTGGCCCAGGTCAGGTGTTGCGGCCACAAAAATTCGGACGCCATGCCCGTCTTCTGCCCCAGCGCCAGCACCGAGAACACCACAAAACACACATACAAACCGTAGGCCCGATCGCGCAGCGCCACAAACAGCATGAGGTTGAACAAGGCCATGGCCAGCGCCACCCCAAAGTACATGGCCTGCACCATGTAGTCGTGGCGCTCGTAGTGCCCAAAGTCGGCCTGGGCCCACAGCCGCGCCGGCACGATCAGGCCAATGGTGGACTGCACCCGCAGGTACAAAGTGAGCGTGCCCCGGGCCGGCACCTGCAGCGGAAAAACAAAGTTGCGGTTCTCGAGCGCGCGGGTGGCAAACGGCATGTCGCTACCGGTGGCGGTTTCCACATAGCTGCCATCGGGGCCGGGGGCGTACAGCGTCACATACGAAATACGCGCATTCACCACATCCAGCAACTGGTGCACCGCCTCGGGCGCGGTATTGGAAAGCTCCAGGCGCAACCAAAATGCAGAGCGCGTAAACCCCAGCGCCAAGGCGTCTTTGCTGTCGGCCGTGCTGGTGAACTTGCCATCCACAAAGGCCTGCTGCGCCTGGGCCAGGGTGAGCTTGGCGCTCGGGTCCTCCAGCAGCTCCAGGTGCGCTGTGGCGTCTTGTGCGCCGTGACCCGGCAGCGCCACCGGCATGGCGAGGGCCGCCCCAGCCAGCGGCCACAAGAGCACCAGCGCTACACGCGCAAGCCAATTTGCAAGCCAAAGAAAACACTTCACCGCCGTTACTCCCGAATTCATTGTTTTTAGCCTTTGGGCCAAGAGCTTACGCGCTTTCTGTTTTGCTCCGATTCGGCGCCCCGCGCTTGGCAAACCGGGCCCGCTTGGGCATGATGCTTACATAACGATACAAATCTCCAGGGTGGAAATTTCTGAATGGCGACTCTCATTCCTTCTATAGGCACGTCTGCGTTTGACTCCACGGGCGAACGACGGCTGGCCGAGCGGCTGGAGCAAAAGCTCGATGCCGACTACCTGCTCTGGCACAACGTGCCCATAGGCCCCAAACAAACCCACCCCGACTTTGTAGTGCTGCATCCACGCCACGGCCTGCTGGTGCTGGAGACCAAAGACTGGCGGCTGCAATCCGTGCAAAAGGCTACCCGGCAGTACTGGGAAATACTGGACAACAACGGCCAGACCAAGGCCGTCAAAAACCCGCTGGCACAAGCCCGCCACTGCGCCATCCAGGTGGTGAACGCGCTGGAGCGCGACGCTCCGCTGGTGCAAGCCAGCGGCCCGCACCAGGGCAAGCTGGCGTTTCCATGGGGCCACGGCGTGGTGTTTACGCGCATCACGCGGGGCGAGTTTGAAGCCTCGGGCCTGAGCGAAACCATAGACGCCAACTACGTCATCTGCCAGGACGAAATGCTGGAGCACGTCGACCCCGAGGAGTTTCAGGAGCGGCTGTGGAACATGTTTCCGCACCGCTTTGGCGGCGCCATCACCCTGCCGCAGCTGGACCGCGTGCGCTGGATCATGTTCCCCCAAGTGCGCGTGCAAACCACGGGCGACCTGTTTGACGACAACGACGCCGACGCCCAGCTGCCCGACCTCATGCGCGTGATGGACCTGCAGCAAGAGCAACTGGCCCGCAGCCTGGGCGACGGGCACCGCGTCATCCACGGCGTAGCGGGCTCGGGCAAGACCATGATCCTGGGCTACCGCGCCGAGTATTTGGCCAAGGCGTGCACGCCCGCCAGCAAACCCATCCTCATCCTCTGCTTTAACGAGCCGCTGGGCGTGAAGCTGGCCAGCGTGATGGAGGCCAAAGGCCTGAGCGACCGCGTGCATGTGCGGCACTTTCACAAATGGTGCCGCGACCAGCTGGTGGCCTACGGGCAAGCGCTGCCTGCGCAGTCCAGCAGCCAGCGGTATGCCGAAGAGCTGGTGGACCGCGTCATCCGCGCCGTAGAGCGCAGCCAGATCCCCGGCGGGCAATACCAGGCGGTGATGATCGACGAGGGCCACGACTTTGCGCCCGAGTGGCTCAAGCTGGTGACGCAAATGGTGGACCCCACCACCAACAGCCTGCTGGTGCTGTACGACGACGCGCAAAGCATTTACGAGCGCGCGCGCAGCAAACAGTTCAGCTTCAAGCGCGTGGGCATCCAGGCGCAGGGGCGCACCACCATCCTCAAGATCAACTACCGCAACACCCGCCAGATATTGCACACCGCCAGCCTGGTGGCGGCGGACCTGCTGACGGCGGACGACAAAGACGATGACGGCATCCCATTGCTCAAACCCATCAGCTGCGGGCGTGAAGGCGAGGCGCCCATCGTCATCAAGCTGCCCACCCTGCGCGACGAAGCTTTTGCCATTGCCGACCACCTGGCCAGCGCCCACAAAGAAGGCTTTGCCTGGAGCGACATGGCGGTGCTGTGCGCAGACTGGAAAACCATGGACCTGTGCGCCGAAGCATTGGCCCAACGCAAGCTGCCGCACAGCGTGCGCAAAAAGAGTGGCGACTACCAACCTGGCGCAGACGCCATTCAGGTCATGACCATGAAGGTCAGCAAAGGCCTTGAATTCCCCGTGGTGGCGCTACCCGGCGTGGGGCACATGCCTGCGGCGGGGGAGGATGAGAAGGACGCGGCGCGGGTGTTTTATGTGGCGGCGACTCGGGCGACGCAGAGGCTTGTGCTAACCACAAGTGGGAATGGTGGGTTTGGGGCTGCGATTGCAGCGCCAATCAATCTAGGCTTTCGAGCGTAACGTGAACTTGATGGCGGCTTGTTTGTTTCGCAGATATAGGAAAAGGCATTGAACATGTACGACCAATCATTCAGTAAGAAGACGCTGGCGCGCGTCATCCAGAAGCGCGATTTCAACCACGTGCCTGTTGCAACCAGAGACGCCTTCCGCGAAGAACTTTTAGATAAAGCACTTGTATCTGCATTAAGCAATTTCAATTCACCAAGTCCTCCTTTAGCAACATTCCCGCTCTTTAACAAAAGCGTATATCAACTACCCAAACTAGAGGACGAGTTAGTTGCTCGAAAACTCACCCAAAATTTAAGACGCTTTGCGAGCTCTTCTGCCGAAGGACGATCCCAAATTGTTAGAAATCTCGCCCTGCTTCTAAGCGAAGGAGTGCCTTATCGGGTTTACAGGCTTGACGTGCGGAGTTTTTATGAGTCTTTCCAAAAATCTGAGGTGATCAGAACGCTCCACCAATTACGACATCTCAGTCCGCAAAGTAAAAGCCTAATTGAGACACTCTTGAACTCTCACGCCGCCATGGGTGGATCTGGCGTTCCGAGGGGACTTTCGTTGAGCGCAATACTTTCGAATCTCCTCATGCGAGATTTTGATAAAACGATTCATTCAAATCAAGAGACCTTTTATTACTCTCGCTATGTAGATGACATCGTGATCATTACGTCCACTCGCGAAAAAGCAGAGCGCTTCATTACGCAAGTTAAGCATTCATTGCCAGAAGGGCTCGAACTCAATCCCAACAAACGGCAAATAGTCGAGGCAGAGGGCCGTGTTAAGCCGACGAAGCCCACCGACCCCAAAGTTTCACTATTTGAATTTGAATATTTGGGCTATAGATTTATCGTGAGCGAGCCGATTAAGCAAAGAAATAATGTGTCTGCCGGTGATCAGCATCGCAATGTGATTGTGGACATTGGGCTGAGCAAAGTTAAAAAACTCAAGACCAGAATTGTTAGATCATTTCTAGACTTCAGTCGTAATGGCGATTGGGAGCTGTTGCACGACCGTATTGCTTTTTTGACCCAAAACTTCAGCGTTCATAACCCCAAAGCTGGCGACAAAAAGCTGGCTGGTATTTTTCATAGTTACCCACTTCTGACTGACGCCGCCGCTGCACTACATGAACTTGATCGGTTTTTGAGAAATGCGATTCTTTCCAGAACTGGCCGAACGTTCTCGAGCAGTGCAACTTCGCTAAGTGCCAGCAAAAGAAAACAACTCCTTACCTATAGTTTTGTCAGAGGTCATGCACATAAAGTTTTCGCTCACTTTCACTCGACTCGGATCTCCGAGATTCAGCGCTGCTGGGTGAACTAAAAATAAGAATCATGAAGACAAATCTAATCAAACGCAAAGATTACAACCGCGTACTAATTACAGATACCCTGCCATTCGAAACCCCAATTATTTTTTCGAATGACGGTTTGTATGACTTGATCAGCTCAATCGAAACCACTGATGAGTGCTTGAGAGTTGTAGTCAGCGCGTTGGTATTCGGAACGGAGCTACCAAAGCCAGTCCACTCAACAGAACCCTATTTATATAAGGTCAAAAAAGACTCCAAAGAGTTTCGTCGTCTGGCATTGCTCCATCCATCTTCACAGTGGCAATTGAGGCGTTTCTATGAAAAGTATGAGCAGTTGATGCTGCACTATTGCTCTATTAGTCCAGCGTCGATTCGCTCACCAAGTCGTGTTGCTGGCAGCTTCTACAGCAAAAGCTCTTGGGAGAACATTAACCAATATAAGAATGGCTCTGTTGCAACGACTGCATTGGACAAATATGTAAAGCACACGCCCTCGTACTTTGCCTATAGAGGCTACGACCGACTTTACAAATTTTTCAATTCACGAGACTACTTCTCCTTAGAAAAACAATTCTCAGTGTTGACCACATTGGATGTTTCAAAGTGTTTTGACAGTATCTACACGCATAGCTTGTCGTGGGCCATCAAAGACAAATCATTCACTAAAGCGAACGTTCAAGTTAGCTCCACGTTTGCACAAGAGTTTGATGAGGTTGTTCGTCATGGAAATCATAACGAAACAAACGGAATTCCAATCGGGCCAGAGACCAGTCGGATCTTTGCGGAGATGGTTTTTCAGGAGATTGACCGTCGGACCATCCAATGCCTATCCGATCTTGATGAAGTGTTTGGGGTCGACTACACGTTCCGTAGATATGTTGACGATGTGTTTATTTTTACCAGGGAGGAGAAGGTTGGCCGCAAAGTCTATGCTGCTTATGCTGATGCCTTGACTAGTTTTAATCTGCATGCGAATACTTCGAAATCACATGTCATATTGAGACCATTTCTGACTTTAAAGTCTCGATTAATTTTTGAAGCTGGTCACCAAGCCAATACTTTCTTCGAGAAGTTTCTCAACTCCGAAAATCGTCAATCTCTTGTCCCCAAGGAGGTGTTTTCTCAATGGAGTTTGACTAAAAGTTATATAGATTCAATTAAGTCACTTTGCTCCTCCTCTGCAGCCAACTACGATGACGTTTCATCATTTTTGATATCTGTAGTAACCGAGCGAGTCAAAAAGCTCGTTACTAATGGAATAGAGGAAATTCCACCTGAAGAACAAATCAAATACTTAGCCGCCATCGAGGTACTGCTCGATGTGCTGTTTTTCCTTTACAGCGTATCCCCTTCTGTAAGTGCATCTTATAAACTGAGCACTTCAATTATTCTTTTGATTCGGTTTAGCAAGCGATACCTGCAGCACCACAGCGAGACGGTTGCGCAGCGAATCTATGATCTCCTTGCAGCAATGCTGATTGATCAATGCGGAGTTAGCTACGCCGAAGGCGTTGATGGCTTTGTTCGTCTTGAATATTTGAACGTCGTCCTCGCGACCAGAGAGCTTGGCCCTCAGTATTTGCTGCCTCTTGATGTCGTCGAAAGGATGTTCATCAATGAAAAGCTCACATACTTCACAATCATTTCTTGCCTTTTTTACATACGCGACGAGCAACGTTATGCATCTTTGAAAAAGACTCTTCTTAAGGCAGTTCGACTAAAGCTCATCAATCTAGCTGATGTCTTTCATAACAGTGAAAAAGCACATATGCTTCTAGATCTTCTTTTTTGTCCATTCGTATCCGATCAACAAAAGACGATTTGGATGAAGGGTGTTTTTAAGGCTCTGAACAAGCCCGTACCGGGGACTGCGGCTACGTCGGCATTTGTTACAGCGCTCAACCTGAAGCGCTCGCAAGTGGACTGGGCAGACGTGGACTTACTCAATTCTTTGGAAAAGAAAGAACTTAAACGCGCCTACTAACGTATACTTTTTTCTGAAGGATAGTTAACCCCTCTTCAGCTGCTGGGCAACTAGTGGCGGCAACTGGACCTCGTAACAAAGGTCTTTTCGATATCCGAGTGCTTTTTGAGTCAGCAATGATGAATTGAGCAAGAGATATTTGAGCGGTGACTGTTTGAGTTTTCGGATTCTTGCGGGCATCCACACACTCAGTGGGTTTTCTATCCTTCACCCCTTTACATATCCGCTTTGCAAAGGGTGGGCCATTGGCTTCAGCGTGTATTTGCTCAAAATTCTCGTGTGTAGCATCTCGCCACGCGATTCGACGCTACGTATTTCATAGCATCTCGTGCTTATTTAGCGCGGTGTACAGCGGAATTTTGGTACTCGCCGCTGCGCTGACTGCGCCCCAAGTTGAACTGCAATACCAGCGGACACGGCTTTGACAGCGGTCGCTTAGCTTTGGCTGCCTCTTTCACCCAGTACCTTGTAGAACCCTTCTCGGGTGTCGCGTGCAATTCTGTTGTTGCACACGGCTCTCGTGACCTAGGACAGTATGCTCAAGCTGCTAACAGCCCAACCCAAAAAAAGAGCGCCCACTCCCCATGCATGAAATCATCTGCCCCCACTGCAGCAAAGCCTTCAAGATCGACGAGGCGGGGTATGCCGACATCCTCAAGCAGGTGCGCGATGGCGCGTTTGAGCAACAGTTGCATGAACGCCTGGAGCTGGCCGAGCGGGAAAAGCGCGACGCGATTGCCCTGGCCAAGGCCGATGTGACCAGTGCGCTGCAAAAGACTGCGGCTGCCAAAGACACCGAGATTCAGGCACTCAAAGCCCAGCTCGACGCGGGCGAGGTGGCGCGCAAGCTTGCGGTGGCGGAAGCATTGGGCACGGTAAGCAAAGAGCGCGATGCGCTGGCCAACGAGCTGAAGAACGAATTGGAGAGGGCCCGCAGCGCGCAGCAAGCGGCCGCCCAGTTGGCCGAGGCCAAGCTGACAAATGCGCTGCAAGCCGAAGCCGCCAAAAAGGACGCCGAGATTCAGGCGCTGCACGCCAAGCTGGCGGCCAGCGACACCGCGCGCCAGTTGGCAGTGAACGAGGCCGTGGGCGTGGTCGCCCAAGAGCGTGATGCGTTGAGGAATGACCTCAGCCTCATCACCGTCAAAAACCAGCTGGAAGAGAAAGCCATCAAGGAGCAATACGCCTTGCAGCTGCGCGACCGCGAGGGCGAGATCGAGCGCCTGCGGGACATGAAGGCGCGGCTATCGACCAAGATGGTGGGCGAGACGCTGGAGCAGCACTGCGAGATTGAGTTCAACCGCATTCGTGCGGCGGCCTTTCAGCGCGCGCATTTTGAGAAAGACAACGACGCCCGCACTGGCAGCAAGGGCGACTACATTTTTCGCGACATGGATGAGTCCGGAGTCGAGATCGTTTCCATCATGTTTGAAATGAAGAACGAGAGCGACGAGACAGCTACCAAAAAGCGGAACGAAGATTTTCTGAAAGAGTTGGACAAGGACCGCACCGAGAAGGCGTGCGAGTACGCGGTGCTGGTGTCCCTGCTGGAGCCTGAGAGCGAGTTGTACAACAGCGGCATCGTCGATGTGTCGCACCGCTACCCAAAGATGTATGTGGTGCGGCCGCAATTCTTTGTGCCCCTGATCACGCTCTTGCGCAATGCCGCGTTGAACTCGATGAAGTACAAGTCCGAGCTGGCGCTGGTGCGCTCGCAGAACGTGGACATCACCAAGTTCGAGACGCAGCTCGACGAATTCAAAACGGCATTTGGGCGCAACTGGCGCCTGGCCTCCGAAGGCTTCGAAGAAGCCATCAAACGCATCGACGAAGCCATCAAAGACCTGGAAAAAACCAAGGAAGCGCTACACAAGTCCGCCAACAACCTGCGCCTGGCCAACGACAAGGCCGACGATCTGACGATCAAGAAGCTCACACGCGGCAACCCCACGATGGCGGCCAAGTTTGCGGAGTTGCAGGGGCCGGGCGGGGGCTGAGGCTGAGTAGGCTTGGCTGGGGTTTCGAGTAGGGCGCTAGATTGCTCTTGTTTTGATAGCTCCTTGCGCAGATTCCACCGGGCTAGAGGCTCGTTTCATTCAGAATCCACCCCAACCAGCTCCGCCGTGCGCTCCGCCACGAAGTCGCGCAGGCTGCGCACCAGGAGTGTGAACAGGCGCTGGCCATGACACGCTCCCTGCAGCCCAATGTGCCGCTGGACTTGGGGCTGCGGCAGTTGGATGGTTTGGCTGTGATACAGGCCTTGTTTGCAAGCCCGGCAACCCGATCGCCGACCAAGGTCGTGATGATGACCGCACGGCTGGATCTGCACTCGATTCGCACTCCACTCAGCATGGGGCTGCAGGTTATCTACCCAAAGACGAAGACAGTGACGAGCTACTGCTGACTATCCGCCGCGTGGCGCAGGGTCAGTGTTCGAGGGGATTTTCTCAACTTCACACTGCATCAGGTTTTCAAGGAGGCTTCAGCGAGAAATATTGCTTTTCATACGCACAAGTGTGTATGAAAAGTACTGGGTATACGCCCGGGTGCGTATTGTGGAGGCCGCCCCTCCCCCATACCCTCTGGATGTACGCACAAACAGTATGCGCATATTCAGCTATTTCTTGATAGACCAAGTCTTGGGCTTCCCGCATGAAACTTAGAAAAGATCAGATCCACCATTTGGCATTTGAGGGCGGTGGTGGCAAGGGCGCGGCCTATCTAGGAGCTCTTGGTGTTATGGCCGACCCGAAGGTAGGCCTCCTGAAGCCAGCGAATGATGGCACTACCCAGGGCGCAGTTCTCGATAAGACTAAGGTTGCGCGGATCTCTGGAGCCTCTGCCGGAGCCATCACCGCAACACTCCTAGCTTGCGGATACTCGTTGCAGGAAATCCTACAAGTAGTTACGTCCAGCGAGCTCCTCAAGTTCTACGATCCTCCGCGGTTTTATCGCCCTCGGATAGGTAAATCTCGCGCTATTTCCGAGTTTGAAGAGCCGAGCCTTGCTGGCCGCGATGGAGAGGAGGCAAGAAAGCGCTTCGAGGTTGCAAAGGGAATTGCACACGCTGTTCGCGTTGCAGCCTCTTTAATTAAGCAGATTCTGAGCCTTATAAAAATTCCTATCGCGTCGTTTCCAACTGCGTTTCAGACAAGTATTGATAGTCCAGAAATATGCGAACGATACGTCCTCAGTCTGTTAACTGACTATGGCATGTACTCCGGGGCGGGTGCGCGTCGGTTCTTCGACGACATGATCGCCCGAAAGACAATTATTGGCAGGACAGCAACTCATGGCGTGACCTTCGCGCAATTCCTAGGAACACACCAAGTTGATCTCCAACTCGTCGGCACGCGCTTAGAGACAGGCACGGCCCATTATTTTTCGGCAGTGCACACGCCGGATTTTCGCGTCGCAGATGCCGTTCGTATCTCGATGTCCATCCCCCTACTCTTCAAGCCTGTCGTAATCCGAAAGGGAGATTTTCCCGACGATCATGACTTAGTTGGGACGTGGGTGGACGGGGGCCTGATAAACAACCTTCCCATTCATGCCTTTGACGACAACGACGTAATCAGCCCCCACGTCCTTGGGGTGAGACTTGGCGTCGATGGCTGGACACCTATCCAATCATTCGGCGATTTCTTGGGTCGCCTGGTTGATGCCGCTCTGGCTGGAGGAGAGAAGGGACAGATTCGCACACAGCAGGAGCAGGATCAGACCCTCGAGTTGCCGATCGGACGATTGAGCACATTCGAGTTCTCAGCGCCCCGTGATGTCATAAATGAGGCAGTAAAACAATCTGCCAGTGCCACGATGGCGTACTTCGGCCTCGACCAGACGACTAGTAGTTTCCTCAATAAAGAATTCAACATCACAAGACGGTAACTGCCTTCCCTTATTTCCCCTATCCGCTAAGCCATTTTTACCAAGGGAGTACTCACATGAGCAATGAGCTTTTTCGATTTGTCGCTGTTAGACCACCTTACTCAGTTCCCTCACATCAGCTGGTGATGGGTTCTGAACTACTCGGAAAGTCGGCGTTCGCCAACAGCCTCAATGAGGCGAAGAGCGCCAAGGAACGGGCGAATATCGCTTACAACTACCGAAGCGATGCACGATTTGTAGACGACCTACAGACGCTCCGTTCACCGATTTTGATCGTGGCAAGGGCGGTAAGTGGACTCGATGACGACGAATTGATCAGCGTGCGAGAAGTGATTCGTGCCAGCGCGAACGTTGATTCGCACGACATCGCATCCAGTGGCGAATTCGCCGACGACATCCTCCGACTCTTGGAGTCGATGTTGGCGCTACGCCAATTGACCGCTTCATCCAGTACGATGTACGAGGCTTTCGGGCGGCTTCTTGGGATCACAAAGCTTATTGAAGACGCGGCTTCCCTTTCCCATCTCGATCGGGGACGTCTTGTGAAAGCTTTTGTGCGCAGTATTACTGTCAAGCTCCCGCAGCTTCTTAGCCGCGACGCCACACCGGCTAGGTCGCAACCGCAGGTTCCGGAGACCGCGACAATTGGTACTGCCCTAGCGCTGAGACAACGCGAACTTGCCGACGCGCACGAGTCGCTGATTGCGCTGAATAGTCTGCTTGTCTCTAGTCAGGATGACAACGACTCTCTGGACAACGATGAGTCGGAAGGAGGGGATCTCACGCCGGAATTGCTTCTGGTGAAGCAAGAAGATGCGCGGAAAAACGTCGCCGCACGCAAGGCAAAGGTCGCCGAGGTTCGAAGGGGTCTCCGCACCCTAAATGCGACCGCTAAGGCTTTGATTGTCCGCGCTGGCCTTCAACTCGACGAGGAGTCGCTGATGGAGGCGATCGGCGTAATCAGCGCTCGCATTGCATCGCCGGAAATGCGCACTCAACAGGCATCTGTCCCAGTCAACTCATTGCCTGCAAAACTGCCATCTTTCCCGGGACGTATAGCGTTCGCTGCCCCTCCCGTGCTGGACGTTCCTGAAGGTGTGGGATATGCACGCATCTTGGGAATGGGGGACCTAATGCTGGTGCAGGAGGAACTGAAGCGATATGAGCTTGGAGAGATCACACACATTGAAAACGTGATGCTGTCTGAGCGACGCAGCCGCAGCCACCGGCGCACCGAGAAATCTGAGGAGTTCTACAGCACGATCACGGAAAGTGAGACAGAGACGGAGCGGGACCTTTCCTCGAATGAGAGATTCCAGCTCGGACAGGAGGCGAGCGCGGTAATCAAGGCAGACTCTTCCTTGGAAGCTGGCGTCAATGTCAGCGCGACCTACGGGACGATGTTGAGCGTAGGCGTTAGTACTAGCGCTTCGGTCTCGACTAGTTCCGAGACCAGCAAGACTTCCGCCTCTGACTACTCTAAGGAAGTAACCGACCGTGCCCGCAACCGGGTTATGGAGAAGATGCGAACTGAGCGTTCGCGCAGGCTTACGCAAGAAATCGAAGAAGTCAATGAGCATGGCTTTGATAACACCTTGGGCGGTGATCATATCGTCGGCATTTATCGCTGGGTGGATAAGGTCATGCAAGCCCGCTTGGTCAACTATGGGCAGCGCTTACTTTTAGAGTTTGTGATTCCGGAGCCTGCTGTCTTCTTGCTGCAAGCGCAAGCCGGTGGGTTGCCCAAGGGCGTCACAGCGCCAAAACCGGATCCACGATTACAGACTCTGACTGCCGCAGACATCACGGATGACCCGGGCAGCGAGAATTACTACCTCCACCTAGCCGCACTGTATGGCGTGACCGATTTGGAGCCGCCTCCAGTCGAATTTGTGCAGCAGGCAGACAATTTTTCTTTTACTGGTGACCCATCCCTGTCCCAGACTACCTCGAAGAAGATCACAATCGCGCCAGACTACTCCGCCTACAAGGTAGTCTTCACGCGCAACGCCATTAATCGCTCCTCAATGCGCTTTTATGCGACGGTTGCGTCGGCTGCTGGTGAAATGACGAGTTACAAGCGAGTTTTTGAACTTACTGCGTTTGTCGGCGAGTTGCCGATCTCATTCACCTTCTCAGGGGCCAAAGCCGCAAGTGTTCATGTGACTATTTTCTGCCAACGCACCGACCAGGCGATGACGCGCTGGCAGATCAAGACATTCAAGGCGCTGCAAGAAGGCTTTCAAAATTTGCAGGCCACATTCAACAATCAGGTAGCGGCTGCCGGGGTGCGCCAGAGCAGTGCCTTAGAGGCATTTCCGCCCGCAAGGAACCGAGACATCGAACGTGCCGAGCTGAAGCGCAACGTGATCGCGATGCTAACTGGCCAGCACTTCGATCTCTTCGGATCGATTCTGGAAGACGCTATTCCGCAGGTCGACTTTTCACAAGCGATTATTGAAGGGCAGTACATCCAGTTCTTCGAGAATAGCTTCGAGTGGGCCAACATGACCTACACCTTCTATCCCTACTTCTGGGGTCGCAAATCAACTTGGGGTGAAAAAATCACCTACGACAACCCTGATCCTACTCATCTCGCTTTTCTCCAGGCAGGGGCAGCGCGAGTAGTGGTACCGGTAAGTCCCGAATACAACCAGGTACTGGTGCATTACCTAGACACGGGCGAGATATGGAGCGGCACCGATGCGCCGGAGCTGCGCGGAGTCAGCGGCGTCTACGCAGATATTGCGGCTGAGATTCGCGCGCAGCAGGGCAATCAACCAACGTTGCCAACGGTAATGGGCGACGAATGGGAAGTCCGAGTCCCGACCTCACTGGTGATGCTACAAAAAGGCACCGAGCTTTAAGGCTTCGCTGAATAAGTACTGTCAAAACTCGGACGCGCCTGTCTGGTGGGGCAATCACGCAAATGCAAGCTCAAATGTGCCCCTCGCAGCCCCTTGGGGCTGTTTGTCGGGCTGCCTAGATTGCCGACTGAGGCGCATCTTTGAAAATTCGCCTCACTTTTTGAGTCGTATGGCTCTGCCCTACGCTAAAGACTTTCGCCCCGCCCCAACTTCCCTAATATCTCCGCGATCCGCTTGTGCCGCGTCTCTGGCCGCTTGGCGCTATGTAGCCGGTGGTAAATGGTGAACAACTGCTGGCGCTTCAGGGTGGCGTAGAAAACCAGGGCAGCGGGGTCTTGCTGCAGCGCCGCCAAAAAGTCCTCCGGCATCACCATGGTGGCGCTGCCGGCGTAGGCGGTGGCCCAGCGGCCATCGGCGCGCGCGGACTCCACCTGCGCCAGGCCAGCGGCCTGCATGTGGCCTTGCGCGATCAGCTGCTCGGCATGCTGCACGTTCTTTTGCGACCAGTTGGATCGTGCGCGGCGTGGCGTCAGGCGTTGCAAGAACGCGGTGTCGTCCAAGGACTTGCGCTGCCCGTCGATCCAGCCCCAGCGAATAGCGGCCACCACGCAGTCGTCCCACGTCACGCTGGGCAGGCCGGTGCCCTTCTTGTAGATGCGCACCCACAGCTCTGTCTCGCTGGCGTGGTTGGCCTGCAGCCAGGCGTGCAGCTGCTCGGGTGACTCGAACGTTTGGTGCGCTTTATCGCTCATGTATTGATAGCTGTTCGCGCATATTCCACGGGCGCTACAGCCCCATTCTGCTTATAAAACTCACTTCACCGGAATCGGCAGCTCCGCGGGCACGGGCACTGCCGTCACGCTGTTCTTGGGGCTGCCGTCGATGATCTTGTCGGAGTACACCAGATAGACCAGGGTGTTGCGCTTCACGTCCACCATGCGCACCACGCGCACGTGTTTAAACAGGAAGGAGGCGCTGGCCTTGAAGACTTCGTCTTGCTTGTCGATCTTCTCTTTGAAGCTGATGGGGCCGACCTGGCGGCAGGCCACGGCGGCGTCGGATGTGTCTTCTGCCAAGCCCAGCGCGCCAGCGTAGCCGCCGGTTTTGGCGTGCGACAGGTAGCAGGCCACGCCGTTCACGGCCGGGTCGTCAAACACGTCGACCACCACTTTGTCGTTGGGGCTCAGCAGTTTGAAGGTGGTGCTGACACTGCCAACCGTCTCGGCGCTGGCGGCCAGCGCAAGGCTGCTGAGCAGCAGCGCGGCAAATGGTTTCTTCATGACAAACTCTCTTGGTAAAAATGGGGCGGGTGCTGCATTGTGGGCCCATGCACCCACGGGGCCCGCAGCGTATCGTGCGGGTATGACAAACCAAAGGGAACCTTGCCATGCAACTCGGCTACACCATCCTCTACGTGCCAGACGTGCCCGCCACGCTCAAGTTTTACGAGGCGGCCTTTGGGCTTGCCACGCGCTTTCTGCATGAAAGCGGCGACTACGGCGAGCTGGAAACCGGCAGCACGGCGCTGGCGTTTTCTGCCCACCGGCTGATGCAAGAGCTGGGCAAGAACCCGCAGGCCGCCAGCCCCACCGCGCCCTGCTTTGAGATTGCGCTGTGTACGCCCGATGTAGCCGCCGCGCTGGAACGCGCCGTGGCCGCCGGGGCCACACCCATGCGCCCGCTGGAGGTGATGCCCTGGGGCCAGACGATGGCCTATGTGGCCGACATCAACGGCTTTTTGGTGGAGCTGTGCACGCCCATGGGGTAAATGCGCCGCGTATTTGCTTCGCTTTTGATAGCTGCCCGCGCATATTCCATGGGCACTGGCGGCACATTTAGCCCAAATGTTTGCCAAAGAAGCGCAACGCCCGGTCCCACGCCTGCTGGGCCCACACGGGGTCGTACTGCGTGGCGGCGATGCGGCCGGGGCCTACGGCGGTTTCGTTGGCAAAGGCGTGGTGGGCCAGGTAGCGGTGAAACTCATACTGCACGCCAGCAGCCGTGAGCTTGGCTTCCAGGCCGTCCACCGTTTCAATGTTGAAGAACTGGTCTTGCGTGGCCCAGTGGCCTTGCAGGGGGATGTTGATTTTGCTGGCGTCGATGTAGTCCAGCGGCGGGCAGCCGTACCAGACCACGGCGGCGTCCAGCTCGGTCGCCTGGGTGGCGGCCAGCAGGGTCAGGGCGCCGCCCATGCAGTAGCCGGTGAGGCCGACCTTGGGTGCGCGGCCTTTCAAAAATTGCACGGCACCACGGATGTCCTGCCCCGCAGCGTCGCCAAAATCCAGGCCGGTCATGAGGTGGTGGGCTTCTTCCTCTTCCACCGTGGCTTTGCCGCGGTACAGGTCGGGCACCAGGGCCTGGTAGCCGGCAGCGGCCAGGCGGTCGGCCACGCCCTTGATCTGCCCATTCAGGCCCCACCACTCCTGGATAACGACGATGGCAGGCGCGTTGGCGGCAGCGGGCTCAGCCAGGTAGCCTTGCACGGTTTTGCCATCCGGGCGGTTGAAGGTGACGATGCTTCCCATGGTGTGCTCCTCAGTGGTTGGTGTTGCCCAGTATTGTGGGCACAAGACGCGGGGCTTGGCGTACCATGCGCTTCGATGGGGCCGCCCCCTCACCTCACCCGCATGCGCCGCCGCCCCCTTCTCACCTTTGCCCTGTGCCTGCCGCTCACCCGGCTGGCAGGGGCGCAGGCTTCCGAACCGGAGGCAGACGACGCGCCCGCCGGTCTGCCACAGTACAAGGTGTCTGCCGCGGCGCTGCAGGCGGCGGTGGGCCAGCGTTTTCCGCTGCGTTACCCGGTGCCGGGGCTGCTGAATCTGGATGTGCAGCTGCCCACCCTGCACCTGCTGCCTGCGCTCAACCGGCTGGGCGCCGAGATGGCGGTGGAGGCCGCAGGCCCCGCACTCAACCGCAGCCACCAGGGCACGCTGGATGTGGAATTTGCACTGCGCTACGAGCCCACCGACCGCACGGTGCGCGCGCACCAGTTGCGCCTGAAGCGCCTGCAGTTCCCCACGCTGCAGCCTGGCGTGGTGGCGCTGCTCAATACCTATGCGCCAGCCCTGGCCGAAGGTGCGCTGCTGGAAGTGGTGCTGCACCGCATGCGCCCGCAAGACCTGACCCTGCCCGATGGCTTGGGCATGCAGCCGGGCAGCATCACCGTCACCCCCGAAGGGCTGACGATCGGGTTTGTGCCCAAGCCTTTGTCGTAAGCTGCTGCACCCTCCGCTGGGGCAGAAGCCACGGCACAAGACACACATTCATGAACACCATTGACATCGCCAGCGGCGTCACACCCCATGCCGTGGCCCGCCTGCGCGCGGAGCGGCTGGCGCGCAGCAGCAAGCCCTTTCTCGCCCGCGGCGGCATGAAGGGGGAGCGCTGCCCCCACTGCCGCATCCACCCCAGCCACTGCATTTGCGCACTGCGCCCAAACCTGCCCACCCAAGCCGGGGTGTGCCTGCTGATGGCGGACATTGAGCCACTCAAACCCAGCAACACCGGCTGGCTGATTGCCGATGTGGTGACCGACACCTGGGCCTTTGGCTGGACCCGCACCGAGGTGGACCCGGCCCTGCTGACTCTGCTGGCCGACCCGCAGTGGCAGCCGTATGTGGTGTTTCCCGGTGAGTTTGTGGCCGAGGGCCGGGTGGTGCATGCGCTGTTGCCCGACACCGCCCCCTCGGGGGGCAGCGACCCGCAGAGCGGCGCAGCGGGGGGGCCATCCCGCAAGCGGCCACTCTTCATCCTGCTGGATGCCACCTGGCCCGAGGCGCGCAAGATGTTCCGCAAGAGCCCGTATCTGGACCGCTTTCCGGTGCTGAGCCTGCAGCCCGAGCAGATCTCGCGCTACCGCCTGCGCCGCAGCCGCCGCGACGACCACTTTTGCACCAGCGAAGTGGGCGCGCTGTGCCTGGAGCTGGCCGGTGAGACCCGGGCCGCACAGGCGCTGGAAGCGTGGCTCCATGTGTTCAGCCTGCACTACCTGCGCGCCAAGCACCAGCTGCCGCCGCTGTGGGACAGCGAGGCGCATGCGCGGCTGCAGGCGCTGGGCCGGCCGCGCTGAACACGCACCCACCCCACAAACGCTCCTGATTCAGGAGCTGCTCACGCATATCCCATGCGGGCTAGAGGCCTATTTGGCTTGAAATTTGGAGCCTCAGCCCACCTTGCGAAAGGTGAGGTTGATGCGCCGCCGCCCCACCAGCGGGTGGTGGCCATCGGCCACGGGCAGCACCCCGTGGAAGGCCAGGCGCGCCGGGCCGCCCCACACCACCACGTCGCCATGGGCCAAGCGGTAACGCTGGGTTTGGCCGGTGCGCTGCAAGCCGCCGAACAAAAACGTGGCGGGCAGGCCCAGCGAGAGCGACACCACGGGCGCGCGCAGGTCGCGCTCGTCGCGGTCCTGGTGCAGGCCGAGTTTGTTGCCGGGCAGGTACTGGTTGATGAGGCAGGAGTCGGGCACAAAGTCGGGGTAGCCGGCCTGCGCAGCGGCGCGCACGGCAAAGTCGTGCAGGCAGGGCGGGATGTCGGGCCAGGGCTGGCGCGTGCCGGGATTGCGCGGGGCGTAGCGGTAGCCACCGGGCTCGGACACCCAGCCCATGCTGCCGCAGCGGGTGGTCTGGATGGACATGGTGTGCCCACCCGGCGTTTGCAGGTGGCGCAGCGGCAGCTGGGCAATGACAGACTCCGCCGCGGCCAGCATCTGCGCATCGTCCGCCCGGCCCAAGCCGCGCAGCAGCACGGCACCGGGCGCGATGGCGGTGCGCAGGTCCTCAGAGGCTAGGGGCAGGTTGTCAAACAGGTCCACGGGGCGGGGCAGGGGCAGGTTGTTGGTACTGTATTTTTACACAGCACCACCAACCACACCAGCGCCCACCGGCCTTACAGACGCCCCTGCTGGCGCAGCAGCTGCGCGCGCTCGCGGATACCGGCCTGGCCGCGGTGCAAGGCTTCTTCGCTGGTGTGCACGGAGTAAGGCCCGGTGAACAGCGCGTGCGGGTGCGGTACGCCCGAGCCAAGCACGAAGGCGGTGTCGGTCTGCGCCTCAAATTCAATCGCGCCACCGGCGTCCTCAAACACGGCCAGGTCACCGGTGCGCAGTGCGGCGGGCGCGGTCAGCACGCCTTCGCCCACGGCAGCCCAGGCCACGGTGTGGCCGGCGGGCGGCTCAAAATGCCAGGTCTCGCCGGCCTGCAGGTGCACGCCCAGGTAGCTGATGTTGGACGGCGCGGGAATCGGGCTGGTCTGGCCGCCATAGCTGCCCAGCAGTACGCGGGCCGGGCCCGCCTGCGGCACGTCCTGGGGGCCGAGGTAGAGGCTGTGCGCCTCGGCCAATTCAAGTTCGGGCGGCATGGCCACCCAGAGCTGGAAGCCCAGCACGCGCGCGTGGTTGTCCAGCGTGCCGGTGTGCCACACACCGCCGCCAGCCATCATCCATTCCACGCCGCCATGGGGCAGCACGCCGCGGGCGCCGTGTTCACCGGTGGTGTCTTCGTAAGCGGTCTGGCCGCTGATCAGGTAGGTGAGCGTGGCAATGCCCGAGTGCGGGTGCATGCCAAAGCGTGGCGGTGGGCTGCCCGCGGCCACTTCAAAGCGGTCCAGAAAGATAAAGGGCTTGAGCACTTCGCCCAGGTCGCCGGGGCTGACCAGGCGCGTGATGGGGCCGTGGCTGCTGCCGCGGGTGTGGTGAACGATGGAACGGGTAGGTGCGAGGGTTTGCATGCGGGAACTCCTGATGCAGAGGGGGCCGCCGTATGCGAGCCGATGTACCAAGGGTAAGGGCGGGCGCGCACTTTGCCAGGGCCGGAGCTTGGCTTTCACTGTCCCATTTTTGGGGTGAATCGGGCACCAGGGAACGGCTACAGCCCTTGCTCCACCATGCTGAGCAGGCGCTGGCCAAACATCTCGTAGTGCGGGCCCACGGGTGTGGCCAGGGGGCCGTCGATCACCAGCATGGCCAGGCCGTGCACGGCAGACCAGGCCAGCACTTCGGCACCGGGGCGGCGGGCCGCGGGCATGGCACCGGCCTGCACCAGCAGGTCCAGCGCGTCACACAGCAGCTCGTGGGGGTTGCGGCCGCTGTCGCCGGTGGTGGGCCACTCGGGGGTGGCCTGGAGCAGTTTTTCGGACAGCGCAAAGGCGGTGCGGAACAGGCCCGGCTCGGCCCTGGCATAGCGCAGGTAGCCGGTGCCCACGGCGCGCACGCTGGCGCGGGCGTGGTCGGCAGGTGACAGACCGGGGGGCACGGCCGCCAGCGCCGCCTCCATGGAGCGCGCCACCCCCGACAAGGCGCTGGCGCGCACGCCCAGCAACAGGTCTTGCTGGCTGGCGAAATGGCGGTAGGCCGCGTTGGGGGCCACGCCCACGCGGCGGGTGGTTTCGCGCAGCGTGACCGCGGCCGGGCCGCCCGCCCGGGCCAGCGCAATACCGGCTTCGAGCAGGGCACGGCGCAAGTCGCCGTGGCGGTAGGTTTCACGGGCGGGCGGTGGAGTAGCGGCAGGCATGTGGCGATCGAATGTGGACAGTGTCCATTATGTTTGCTATTCTTTGTGGACGGTGTACACAAGTGACACCGTCGCCCTGCTGTCCACCAAGGAGGTCCCCATGAAAGTTGAGCCTTATCTGTTTTTCAACGGCCGCTGTGACGAGGCCATTGCCTTCTACCAAGAGGCCTTGGGCGCAGAGGTGACGTTTCTGATGCGCATGAACGACGCCCCGGACCCGCCGCCGCCCGGCGCCATTCCGGCGGGGTTTGAGCACAAGGTGATGCACGCCAACCTGCGCATTGGCGAGCTGGCGCTGATGGTGTCAGACGGCAACAGCGACATGCAGCCCAGCTTCAAGGGCTTTTGCCTGTCGCTCAGCGTGGCCAACCCCGAAGAGGCGGCGCAGCGTTTTGCCGCGCTGCAACCTGGCGGCAAGGTGACCATGCCGCTGGGTGCCACCTTTTGGTCTCCGGCGTTTGGCATGCTGGAAGACCGTTTTGGCGTGGGCTGGATGGTGATCGCACCCTGAAAGGAACCCGGAATGAACCAGACCTACCAGGGAAGCTGCCACTGCGGGCAGATCGCGTTTGAAGTGGAGGGCGAACTGACGGGTGCCGTCGACTGCAACTGCTCCATCTGCCAGCGCAAGGGCACGCTGATGTGGTTTGTGCCACGCGCGCAGCTGCGGCTGCTGACGCCCACGGAGAACCTGCGCAGCTACACCTTCCACAAACACGTGATCCGCCACCACTTTTGCCCGACCTGCGGCATGCACCCGTTTGGCGAAGGCGTAGGGCCGGACGGCGCAGCGATGGCGGCGGTGAACATCCGCTGCCTGGAGGGGGTGGATATCTACGACATTGCGGTCCACCACCACAACGGACGCGCACTCTGAGTCGCGGGCAGCGACAATCGGTACCTACACAACCGACGGCGCTGCCAAAGACTCTCCCCCATGACCGATAGATACAAAGCCGAAGCCGAAGCCCGCGAAGCCGCCCTGTGCGAACCCTGCCGCGGCATCCAGCGCAACTGGCGCCGCGCCCCCGGCCACGCCGAACTGGTGCAGGGCGAAAACCGCAAAGAGGAGCGCGGCGGCCAGGTCGTCACCGTGACCCGCTACCGCTGCGACCGCTGCGGCTCGATCTGGGACTACGAAAACAACAAAAACAACCAGAAGGCCGGTTGGTCCCTGCCACGCCGCTAAGCACGGCAGGCCATGAAAGCTCCCCCCAGACTGCAGTCCCTCGTGGAAGAGGGCCTGATCGACACCGTGGTACGCCAGCTCATGAGTGGCAAAGAGGCCATGGTGTTTGTGGTGCGCGCGGGCGAACAGACGCTGTGCGCCAAGATCTACAAAGAGGCCACACACCGCAGCTTTCGCCAGGCAGTGGATTACACCGAGAACCGCAAGGTGAAGAACTCGCGCTCGGCCCGTGCCATGGCCAAGGGCAGCAAGTTTGGCCGGCAAGAGCAGGAAGCCGCGTGGCAAAGCGCCGAGGTGGATGCGCTGTACCGCCTGGCCGCCGCCGGCGTGCGTGTGCCCCAGCCGATCAATTTTCACGACGGTGTGCTGCTGATGGAGCTGGTGACCGATGCAAACGGCGACGCGGCCCCGCGCCTGAACGATGTGGCCTTCACGCCGGAGCAGGCGCTGCAACACCACGCCACGCTGGTGGCCGAGGTGGTGCGCATGCTGTGTGCGGGCGTGGTGCATGGGGACTTGTCGGAGTTCAACATCCTGCTGGCCCATTCGGGTGCGGCCGACGGCGAGGACTTCCCGGTGATCATCGACCTGCCGCAAGCGGTGGACGCTGCGGGCAACAACCACGCCCAGCGCATGCTGATGCGCGACGTGGCCAACCTGCGCGACTTCTTTGGCCAGTTTGCGCCCGCGTTGCTCACGACCGACTTTGGCCCCGAAATCTGGAGCCTGTACCAAGGCGGCCTGCTGAGCAACGAGACCGTGCTGACCGGTCACTACGAACGTGCCAACGCCGATGTGGACATGGAGGGCGTGCTGCGCGAGATTGACGATGCACGGGCCGAAGATGCTGCGCGGCGATTGCGCATGGCTACGGCGGCTTGAACGGCGCGAATTGCTATTAATACAATAGCTTCTTGCGCATACAGAACGTGGGCTAGCGGCCTGTTTCTTGTATAAACCGAGCTCCCCTCAAGGAAACCTGCCATGCCCCACCTGGTCATTCTGTACACCGCCAACCTGGACCGCGAGACCGACATGTCCGCCCTGTGCCGCACCATGGCTGACACCATGCTGGCGCAGCGCGACGAGGCTGGCAAACAGGTGTTTCCCACCGGCGGCGTGCGTGTGCTGGCCTACCCGGCAGCGCACAGCGCGGTGGCCGATGGCAAGGGCGACTACGGCTTTGTGTACCTGAACCTGCGCATTGCGCGCGGGCGCAGCGCGGCACTGCAGAAGCAGATGGGCGACGCACTGACTGCCGCCGTGGGCGCACACTTTGCCACGCTGCTGGCGCAGAAGCCGCTGGGCATCACGCTGCAGATCGACGAAGGGCATGAGGTGTTTGACGGCAAACACAGCACGCTGCACCCGCTGTTCAACAAGGTGCTGTGAGTCGCCCAATGCGCGAACGCGGGCTGCAGCTCAAGATTGCGGACACCGGGGACGAGTTTGACCGGATTGCACGGCTGAACTACGCCACCTTTGTGGAAGAAATTCCCCAGCACCAGAGCAACCCCGACCGGGCGCTGGTGGACAAGTTCCACCGGGAGAACACTTACTTCATTGCCAAGGACGGCGAGGCCATTGTGGGCATGCTGGCCTTGCGCAACCAGCGCCCTTTTTCGCTGGATGCCAAGCTGCCGGACCTGGATGCCCATGTGCTGCCGGGCGAATCGCTGTGCGAGATACGGCTGCTGGCCATTGAACCCAGCCACCGGCACAGCCGGGTGCTGCGCGAGTTGTTCCGGGCCCTGTTTGCGCACTGCGTGGCGCAGGGCTTTGACCGCGCACTGATATCGGGGCGTCTGGAGAACATCCCCCTGTACACCAAGTTGGGCTTTGAGCCTTTTGCCGAGCCGGTAGGCAGCGAAGGGGCGCGTTACCAGCCGATGTACATGACACGGGCGACGGCCAACCGCAATCTGCGCACGCTTCCTGTGCGGGCCGCCATGGAGGCAGCGCCCGCGGGTGCCCGCCATTGCTTTTTGCCTGGCCCGGTGGCCCTGCACCCGGAGGTGGAGGCGGCATTGCGCCACCCCGTGTACTCACACCGCAGCGCGCGGTATGCCACGCTGCTGGACGCGACCAAAGAACGGCTGCGCGCCCTGGCCCAGACCCAGGCCGTGGAGGTGCTGGTGGGCACGGGCACGCTGGCCAACGATGTGGTGGCCGCACACATTGCCCGGCTCGGAAGCAAGGGCCTGATCGTGTCGAACGGCGAGTTTGGGGAGCGGCTGCTGGCACACGCGCAGGGCTTTGGCATACCCCATGTGGCGCACCAGCTGCCCTGGGGCCAGGCCATCCAGCCCGATGCCATTGCGCAGCGCCTGCACGACGACCCCGACATCCGCTGGCTGTGGTGTGTGCACTGTGAAACGTCCACCGGGCAGGTGAACCCGGTGGAGGCGATACAGGCGGTGTGTGATGCGCGGCAGGTGCTCACACACGTTGACGGCATCAGCGCACTGGGGGTGCTGCCCTGCGACTGGAGCCGGGCACGCATGGCCAGCGCCGTCAGCGGCAAAGGCCTGGGCGCACTGACCGGGCTGGCACTGGTGTTCTACAACCCGGCGCTGCTGGAGCCGCCAACACCGGCGCCACACCGCCCCCTGCCCGCCTACCTGGACCTGCACAGCTATGCCCGCAAGCAGGGGCAGCCCTACAGCGGCTCATCGCTGCTGCTGGAGGCCCTGGCCAGCGCCTTGCGGCGCCCGCAAGCGCCACGTGGGGCAGCCCGCGCCATGTGGGGTGACTGGCTGGAGCCGCGCTTGCTGCAGCTGGGTGTGCACCTGGTGGTGCAGGGCGCAGCACGTTCGCCGGGGGTGTTTACCTTGGCGCTGCCAGATGGGGTTTCGTCGCAGGCGCTGGGGGATGCCCTCTTGGACGCGGGGCTGGAATGCAGCTACGCCAGCGGCTACCTGCTGCAGCGCAACTGGCTGCAGATTTGCCTGATGGGCGAAGTCAGCCAGGCGGGGCTGGCGCTGCTGTGTGAACACCTCGCGCAGCATCTCGAATAACAGAAGAAAGCAGGCACCATGTCTCGTTTGCGCGCTTGGGGTTTGCTGTTGGCGGTGGCATTGCCACTGCTGATTTTTTACAGTTGGTCGCGCCTGGGGAACGAGACGGCGCGTATCGCCCTGGAGCGCTACGAGGCCTGGGCCGGCAGTGATGCCGCTGCGCTGATGCGGCCCTTGCAAGCGCACTACCTCAAGCAAGGGCAACCCGCGGCCCACGGGGATCTGGAGTTGCCCGCGGTGCCACCGCAAAGCGGCGTGAAGAGCTGGGCACTACAAGCCGACAGCACCGTGCTGGTGACGCTGGACGCCAAGGTCGATGGGCGCGTGGTGCAGCTGCGGTATGTGCCGGTTGTGCGCAGTGCTACCGGCATTTTTTACGATTGTGTGAGTGACACTTCGCCCGTGCAGGTAGGGCGTTTTTGCCGGGGCGAAGTGCTGAAGGTGACGACCGATGTGGCCGCCCAACTCGCCGCGAATGCCCAGGTGCTGGCCACGCTGCCAGCGGTGCACACGGCGTCCGGCACGGCGCTGCCTGCGGGCACACCCACGGGGAGTGTGGTGGTGGTTCCTGCGGTGGCCAAAGACCTGAATCACTGCGGCTTTCAGTGTGTGCAGTCACAAAGCTGTGTGACCCCACGCCCGCTGGCTTGCGCCAAGCAGGTGACCGAAGGCAGCAGTGGCTACCAGGATGTGCGTGCCACGCCCGACGATGTGCGCGGCAGCCAATTCGACACCCGCAGCGCGGCTGATGCGGCCTGTGCGCAGGCGCTGGGCGCGGGGTACCGCGTGGCCCAGGCGGGCGGTCTGGGTGGCGTGTTCACGCTCACCGGTGGCAATGAGTACTGGGTGCACAACGACGTGCGCACCGAGCAGAACTGCTGGGCCCCGTGACAGTGCGGCTTTACTCCACACCCGCCTTGCGGGCGCAGGGCTTGGCCCTGTGGACCGCCGTGGCCGTGTTGGCCATGGTGGCGCCCTGGCTCAGCCCGGTGACCTGGGGCCCCAACCCCGAGATGGTGCAACGCCTGCTGTCGGTGGGCTGTGGTGCGGTGCTGCTGGTGGCCTGGGTGGGGTATGGGCCACGTGTCAGTGCCCGCACGCTGGCCCATACCTTGGCATGGGGCTGGCTGCTGGCCGCGCTGCTAAGTGCGTGCGCCGGCGTGTTGCAGTACTTTGGTGCCGAGGGGCTGGTGTTTCACGGCTGGATCAGCGCCTCCACGCCGGGGCAGGCCTATGCCAACTTGCGCCAGCGCAACCAGTTTGCATCGCTCACGTCCCTGGGGCTGGTGGCCCTGCTGTACCTGGCCGCCGAGCACCCGCACCAGGCATCCCGACAACGAGCCCTGCGCTGGCTGGGTGTGGTGCTGGCCATTGCCGTGCTGGCGCTGGGCAACGCCGCCAGCAGCTCGCGCACAGGCGTGCTGCAATGGCTGGGCCTGTTGGTGCTGGCTTGGATATGGGGACGCCATGGGCGGCGCAGCATGCGGGGCTGGACCCTGCTGGCAGTGGCCCTGTATTTGCTGGCGGCCTGGGCGCTGCCGCGGGGCCTGGAGACCACGACCGGGCAAGTCGGCACAGGGGCGCTGCAACGGTTTCAGGAGAGCTCCGGCTGCGGCAGCCGCACCATTTTGTGGAGCAATGTGCTGGAGCTGATTGCCCACCAACCCTGGCGGGGCTGGGGCTGGGGTGAGCTCAAGTTTGCGCACTTCATCACGCCCTACCAGGGCGAGCGTTTTTGCGAGTTGCTGGACAACGCCCACAACCTGCCGCTGCACCTGGCGGTGGAGCTGGGTGTGCCGGCCGCGCTGTTGCTGTGTGGCGGCGCGCTGGCAGCGGTGCTGTGGGCCACGCCCTGGCGCGACACCGACCCCGCGCGGCAGATGGCCTGGGCGGGATTGGCCACCGTGGTGCTGCACAGCCTGCTGGAGTACCCGCTGTGGTACGGGCCGTTCCAAATGGCCACGTTGTTGTGCCTGTGGCTGCTGTGGCGCACCCGGCGCGGCGCACCCGCGGCGCCCCGAACAGCGGCCCAGCTGCCGCTGAGCCTGCTGGTTGCCAGCGGCCTGCTGGCTGCAGTGGCCTATGTGGGCTGGGACTACTGGCGCGTGGGCCAGCTGTTTATGCCACCCACGCACCGGGCGCAGGCCTACCGCGAGGACACCCTGACCAAGGCTGAAACCTCCTGGCTGTTCCGCGACATGGTGCGCTTTGCCCGCGTGACCACCACCAGCCCCACCCCCGACAATGCCGCGGCGCTGTATGCCGACGCCCTGCAGGCGCTGCACTATTCGCCCGAACCCCGGGTGATTGGCGCGCTGCTGGAAAGCGCACGCCTGCTGGGGCAGGAGACGTCGACCACCGAACACATCCACCGCCAATGGCAGACCGTGTACGGGCAGCCACCCACAGACGCCCCTTAATTTGCTATTAATTCAGTAGCTGTTCGCGCAATATCCACGGACCCTAGAGGCCATTTTGATACTCAAGTGCGGCGGCTGTTCCACCAGCCCTCCAGGCTGTAGACCCCCAGCGCCGCCCAGATCAGCCCAAAGCCCAGGGCACGCACGGGTTCAAACGCCTCGCCGTACAGCCACACCCCGATGAGCAGCTGCAGCGTGGGCGAGATGTACTGCAGGATGCCCATGGTGGACATGCTGACGCGCCGCGCGCCCGCCGCAAACAGCAGCAGCGGGATGGCGGTGAGCGGCCCGCCCAGCAACAGCCAGCCGATGGTGGCGGTGTCTGCCTGCACCAGTGCACCCTGCCCCTGCCAGCCCCACCACAGCAGGCAGCCCGCGGCCACGGGACTGAGCACCAGGGTTTCCAGCGTCAGGCCTTCCAGCGCGCCCAGGGTACCCACCTTGCGCAGCAGGCCGTAAAAACCAAAGGTGATGGCCAGCACCAGCGCCACCCAGGGCAAGCGCCCGGCCTGCACCGTGAGCCACAACACACCGGCTGCGGCCACCGCCACGGCCAGCCACTGGCCACGGCGCGGGCGCTCGTGCAAAAACACAAACCCCAGCGCCACATTGACCAGCGGCAGGATGAAGTAGCCCAGGCTGGCGTCCAGCACATGGCCGTTTTGCACGGCCCACACATAGGTACACCAGTTGACGGCCAGCAGCGCGGCCGAGAGCACAAAGGCGCCCAGCACACGCGGCGAGCGCAGCGCCGTGCCCAGCCAGGCCCAGTGCTTGCGCACCGCCAACACACCGAGCAAAAACACCAGCGACCAGACGGTACGGTGCATCACCACCTCGAAAGCGTTGACCGAGGCCAGCTGCTTGAAAAAAATGGGGAACAGGCCCCAGGCCGTGTAGGCCAGGGCCGCGTACAGAACGCCAGCGTGCATGGAGAGAGGATGGGTGGAACGGGGAAGCCAAGAGCTTACCCGCCCCACGCGGCGCGGGCTCAGGCCGGGGTTTTGCGGCGCAGCACCAGGAAACCAAATGCCGTGGCGGTGAGGTACATGCTGACCGAGTAAATGGCCGCCGGCAAGGCGAGCTGGAAGTTGGCCAGGACCGACAGCGCCACATAGATCGCCAGGGTGGAGTTGTGGATGCCGATCTCGAAACTCACGGCGGTGGCCACGGCCTTGTCGAGCCCGGCCCAGCGGGCCAGGTAGTAGCCCGAGAACAAGCTCAGCAGGTTGAAGGCCAGCACCACCGGCCCCAGGCTGCTGAAAGATTCGGTCAGCGCCGTCCATTCCTTGGCGATGGCGATGATGGAGAAGGTGGCCAGCACCAGGGCGCTGAAGGCCTTCATGGGCTGGCCCATGCGCTGGGCAAAGGCCGGACGCTGGCGGCTGACCACCATGCCAATGGCCACGGGCACCAGGATCACCCCCACCACCTCGAACACCTTGCCAAACTGCAGCGGCACCACCTGGCCGGTCTGCACAAAGGTGGCAATCGCCCAGTTGGCAATCAGCGGCAGGCTGATGATGGAGAGCACGGTGTTGATGGCGGTGAGCGAGATGTTCATGGCCACATTGCCGCCAAACAAATGGCTGAACAGGTTGGCCGACACCCCACCGGGCGAGGCCGCCAGCAGCATCAGGCCCACGGCATACACCGGCTCCACGCGCATGACCACGATGAGCAGGTAGGCCACACCGGGCAACAAAAACATCTGGATGGCCAGGGCCAGGGCCACGGCCTTGGGGTTCTCGCGCAGACGGCCGAAGTCACCCAGCGAGAGGGACAGGCCCAGGCCAAACATGACCAGGGCCAGCGCGATCAGCAACAGCGCGGGCAGCGCCGCAGTAAAGCTCATGCCGCCACACCGGCGGGGGCCGGCACGGAGCCCAGGCGGCGGCGGATTTCGTCACGCACGTCGGTGCGCATGTTGAAGTGGAAGGCGGTCTCGGCCACCAGGAACAGCGGGCCCACCAGCAAGCCCACCAAATCGTCCACAAACGCGGGCTTTTTGCCTTCGTAGTAGTGGCCCAAAAACTGGATCGCCCAGCCCAGCACAAACAGGCCGATGCCCCAGCCCAGCCAGACGCTGGTGCTTTGGGCCGCAAACCACTGGCTGGCGGCCAGCGAGTCGGCTAGCAGCATGGCCATGGCGATGCCAAAGCGCGCATCCAGCCGTGCGTAGAACCAGGCGGAGCCCAGCGCCACCAACACGGCGGGGCTGAGCAGCAGCGCACCCATCTGCCACTGCGGGCGCGACAACAAAATGGTGACGGCCAGCACAATCATGGGGATGCCCACAAAGTGGGTGGCGACGTTGCGGCTGTCCTGGTGGTAGGCCGCGTACTGCGTGAGGTGGTCGGTCAGGGTTTTCATGGCGGTCTCCTGCATGCTTCTGGATTGACGAAGCGCAATCATGGGCTTAGCCTCGGGCTTGCGTCTGTCGGGTAGCCGACACATGGCGCGTCATCCGTACAAACCACTAGGCCCCCCGCCATGCCCGACCCGTCCCGCTATTTGCCCGTGCTGCACTCAGGCCGCTGGTTTGCCCAACTGCCCGCCGCGTTTGCGCAGGCCCTGCTGCAGATGGCCAAGGTGCGCACCTTGCAAACCGGCGACGCCCTGTTTCTGCGCGACAGTGCACCCTGCGGGCTGTATGCGCTGGTGAGCGGCGCCATCCGCATCTCGGGCCAGAGTGGGCAGCGCAACGATGCACGCGAGGCGCTGCTGGTGGTGCTGACACCGCCGCAGTGGTTCGGGGAGATTTCGGTGTTCGACGGTTCGGCACGCACCCACCACGCCCACGCGGCCGAGCCCAGCACGGTGCTGCAGGTGCCGCATGAGGAGTTGCTGGCCTGGCTGCAGGCCCACCCCCAGCACTGGCGCGATCTGGCTGTGCTGATGGCCGACAAGCTGCGCATGGCCTTTGTGAGCATGGAAGAGCAGACCGTGCTGAGTGCGCCCTTGCGCCTGGCGCGCCGCCTGGTGGGCATGGCCCAGGGCTACGGCCAGCGCACCGAAGACGGCAGCTCCCGGCGCGTGCTGGCCATCACCCAAGAAGAGCTGGCGCTGATGATTGGTGTCTCGCGCCAGACGACCAACCAGATCCTCAATGCCCTCAAGGCGCAACACATCGTGCGCATCCAGCGCGGCGAGCTGGAGATTCTGGACCTGCCGGCACTGCGTGCGCTGTGCCAGTAACCAGGGCCTAGTCCCAGCGCGGTGCCAGTCCCTCGGGGTTGACCAACCGATCCCCACGGTCCAGGGCGGCGATGGCGGCCATCTCGGCATCGCTCAGCCGCAGTTGCTGCGCTTGCAGGTTGCTTGCCAAATGGGCGCGCTGGGTCGATGAAGGGATCACCGCGTAGCCGAGCTGCATGGCCCAGGCCAACGCCACCTGGGCGGTGGTGGCGCCATGGTCGTGCGCAATTTGCACCAACACCGGGTCTTGCAACACCTTGCCGTAGGCCAGTGTCATGTAGGACGTGGTGGGAATGCCGTGGCGCTGCGCAAACGCCACCACCGTGCGGTTTTGCAGATAGGGGCTGAGCTCGATCTGGTGGGTGGCGATCTGCGCGGCGCCGACCGCCGTGATGGCCTCTTGCAGGAGCGCGGTGTTGAAGTTGGAGACGCCGATGTGGCGCGTGAGGCCTTGTGCCTTGGCTTGCAGCAGCGCCTCCAGTGTCTCGGCCAGCGGCACCGCGCCGCCCGGCGAGGGCCAGTGGATCAGCGTGAGGTCCACCTGCCCGGTGCGCAGGCGCGCCAGGCTCTCGCGCAGGCTGGGGATCACACGGTCGCCGGCCAGGTGCTCGGTCCAGATCTTGGTGGTGAGGAACAGTTCGCTGCGCGGCACACCGCTGTCGGCAATGGCCTGGCCGACCGCGGCTTCGTTGCCGTAGATCTGCGCGGTGTCGATAAGGCGGTAACCCAACTCCAGCGCGTTGCGCACGGAGTCGATCACCACCTGGCCTTGCAGGCGGAAGGTGCCCAGGCCGAAGGCCGGGATGGGAGAGGCAGAAGGGATTGCGATCATGGAGAGCTTTCTTTCAGACAGGGGAGAGACATCAATGCGCGGTGGCGCGCTGGGGCGACAGGGTGGGGGCCGGCATGCGGGCGCGGCGGTCCAGGCGGCCGCTCCAGAAGGTGAGCGCCAGGGCACCGAGCACCACGACGGCGCCTATCCATGGCGTGTGCATCAGGCCCATGTGCGTGACCACCAGGCCACCGGCCCAGGCGGCAAACGCAATGCCCACATTGAAGGCGGCGATGTTCAGGCCCGAGGCCACGTCCACCGCGTCGGGCGTGTGGCGCTCGGCCTGGCGCACCACATCGAGCTGCAGCGCCGGCACATTGCCAAAGGCCACGGCCCCCCACAGCAGCACGGTGGCCACCGCCAGCCAAGGGTGCGGCGCGGTGAACTGGAACAGCAGCAGCACGGCGGCCAGCAGCGCAAAGATCAGCTTGAGCGCAGCCACCGGCCCGCGCGTGTCGGCCAGCTTGCCGCCCCAGAGGTTGCCCACCGCCACCGACACGCCGTACACCAGCATCACCCAGCCCACCGCGCTGGCGCCAAAGCCCGACTGCTGCAGGATGGGCGCGAGAAAGGTGAACGGAATGAAGGAGCCGCCGTAGCCCACGGCCGTGGTGGCATAGACCAGCAGCAGGCGCGGCTGGGCCAGCACCTTGAGCTGCTGCGCCAGCGAGGCCGGTGGCGTGTGCGCAATGGCACTCGGCACAAAGAAGAAGCTCACCACAAAGGCCAACGCGCCCAGGGCGGAGACGGCCAGAAAGGTCTCGCGCCAGCCGAAGTGCTGGCCGATGAAGGTGCCCAGCGGCACACCGGTGACCAGCGCCACGGTCAGGCCGGTGAACATGATGGCGATCGCGCTGGCGGCTTTTTCCTTGGGCACCAGGCCGGTGGCGATGGTGGAGCCGATAGAGAAGAACACACCGTGGGCCAGCCCCGTGAGGATGCGGGCGGCCACCAGCGTGTTGTAGCCCGGCGCCTGCCAGGCCAGCAGATTGCCCAGTGTGAACAGGGCCATGAGGCCCAGCAGCAAGGCCTTGCGCGGCAGCTTGCCGGTCAGGGCCGTGAGCACGGGCGCGCCAAAGGCCACGCCGAGTGCGTACAGGCTGACCAGCAGGCCGGCCGAGGGAAGGGTGATCTGCAAATCGGCCGCCACCGTGGGCAGCAGGCCCACGATGACGAACTCCGTGGTTCCGATGGCAAAGGCGCTGATGGTCAGCGCGAGAAGGGCAATGGGCATGAAGGGCTCCGGCAATCGAGTGAACAAGAGCGCCGGAGTGTGCGTGCTTTACCTTTGCAGAAAAAGCCTCTTGTCGGCAGAATACTGTTGACTTCAATTCAACAATACAAACCCATGAAAACCACGCTTGAAGAACTGCTGGCCTTTCGCGCCGTGGTGGACACGGGCTCCATCACCGCAGCGGCCGAGCAGCTGGTGCAGACCGTCTCGGGCATCAGCCGCGCTTTGAGCCGGCTGGAGAAAAAACTGGGCACCACCCTGCTGCGCCGCACCACACGCCGGCTGGAACTGACCGAGGAAGGCCAGGCCTTTCTGGCGCGCACACGCGCCATCCTCGACGCCATAGACGCGGCCGAGGAAGAGATGGCCGCACGCCGCGAAGCGCCCAGCGGGCTGTTGCGCGTCAACGCGGCCTCGCCCTTCATGCTGCATGCCGTGGTGCCGCTGGTGGCCGAGTTCTACCAGCGCTATCCGGCCATTCACCTGGAGCTCAACACCGACGACCTGAACGTGGACCTGCTGGCCCAGCGCACCGACATTGCCATCCGCATCGGCACGCTGCGCGACTCCACGCTGCATGCGCGCCCGCTGTGCAGCAGCCGCCTGCGCGTGCTGGCCAGCCCGGTCTACCTGGCGCAGCACGGCAAGCCCAAACGCGTGGCCGACCTCTCGCAGCATGCGCTGATCGGCAACAGCCAGGTGCCTTCGCTCAACGACTGGCCGCTGCGCGGCCCGCAGGGCGACCACTACCGCGCCACACTGGCCTTCAGCGCGTCCAGCGGCGAGACCATGCGCCAGCTCGCGCTGGCCGGTCTGGGCATCGTCTGTCTGGCCGACTTCATGACCGAGACCGACCGCAAGCAGGGCGACCTGGTGCAACTGTTTCTGCGCGACACCGTGGACGTGCGCCAGCCCATCAACGCGGTGTACTACCGCAACACGGCGCTCTCGGCACGCATCACGGCGTTTCTGGATTTTCTGGCGGCGCGGCTGCAATAAAAAACGCGCCCGAAGGCGCGTTTTTTATTGGGCATGGGGGTCTTAATTACTTCGAAACTACACGGGCCATCTCGAGCACCTTGTTCGAGTAACCCCATTCGTTGTCGTACCAGCTCACCAGCTTGACGAAGGTACCGTCCAGGGCGATAGAGGCTTCGGCGTCGTAGATGGAGGTGCGGCTGTCGCCACGGAAGTCGGTGGCAACAACCTTGTCTTCGGTGTAGCCCAACACGCCCTTCAAGGCGCCTTCGGACTGCGCCTTCAGCTCGGCGTTGATCTCGGCCAGCGTGGCGGAGGTGTTCAGTTCCACGGTCAGGTCAACCACGGACACATCGCTGGTGGGCACGCGGAAAGACATGCCGGTGAGCTTCTTGTTCAGTTCCGGAATCACGACACCCACGGCCTTGGCAGCGCCAGTGCTGGAGGGAATGATGTTTTCCAGAATGCCGCGGCCGCCGCGCCAGTCTTTGTTGGAAGGACCGTCCACGGTTTTTTGCGTGGCGGTGGCTGCGTGCACGGTGGTCATCAGGCCGCGCTTGATGCCGAACTTGTCGTTGATCACCTTGGCCAAAGGCGCCAGGCAGTTGGTGGTGCAAGACGCGTTGGAGATGATGGCCTCACCCTTGTACGTGGCGTGGTTCACGCCATAGACGAACATGGGGGTGTCGTCTTTGGAGGGAGCGGACAAGATGACCTTCTTGGCGCCTGCGTCGATGTGCTTCTGGGCGGTTTCCTTGGTCAGGAACAGGCCAGTGGATTCGACCACGATGTCGGCACCGACGTCGGCCCACTTCAGGTTGGCAGGGTCACGCTCTTGCGTCAGGCGGATCTTTTTACCGTTGACGATCAAGACGCCGTTGTCGACGGACACTTCGCCCTTGAAGCGGCCGTGCACGCTGTCGTATTGCAGCATGTAAGCCAGGTAGTCAGGCTCCAGCAGGTCGTTGATACCAACGATCTCGATGTCATTGAAATTCTGAACTGCGGCACGGAACACCATGCGGCCGATGCGGCCAAAGCCGTTGATACCAATCTTGATTGTCATTTGCTTCTCTCTTCAATTAAAAAATCGTAGGACACAGAAACCAGAATTACTTGCGGGCCAGTGCGGTCTGCACGGTGTCGGCCACGTTCTCGGCCGTGAAGCCGAAGTGCTTGAACAGCACCGGTGCGGGGGCGGACTCACCGTAGGTGTCCAAGCCGACCACGGCTGCGGTGCCGTACTTCCACCAGCCGCTGGTGGAGCCCATTTCCACCGCAATGCGGGGCACACCGGCCGGCAGCACGCTGGACTTGTACTCGGCGCTTTGCAGGTCGAAGGTGGTGGTGGATGGCATGGAGACCACACGCACGGCGATCTTGCGCTCAGCCAGCAGTTTTTGGGCGGCGATGGCCAGTTGCACTTCGGAGCCAGTGGCGATGATCACGGCCTGGGCCTTCTTCTTGATACCGGCGTCGGCAGGTTCGGCCAGCACATAGGCACCCTTGCTGATGGCGTCCAGACCCGAGGCGTCGGGCGCCACGGCGGAGTCGCCCTTGGCGATGTAGGCAATGTTCTGGCGGCTCAAGAGCAATGCTGTGGGCTTGGCTTTGTTTTGCAAAGCAACCGTCCATGCCACGGCGGTTTCAGCCGTATCGGCGGGACGCCACACATCCAGGTTGGGGATCAGGCGCAGGCTGGCAGCGTGCTCGATGGACTGGTGGGTGGGGCCGTCTTCGCCCAGACCGATGGAGTCGTGGGTGAACACGTGCACCACGCGCAGCTTCATCAGGGCGGCCATACGGATGGCGTTGCGGCTGTAGTCGCTGAAGGTCAGGAAGGTGCCGCCGTAGGGGATGAAACCACCGTGCAAGGCCACGCCGTTCATGATGGCGGCCATGCCGAATTCGCGCACGCCGTAGTTGATGTGGCGGCCGCCCTGGCCGGCTTCGTTGGTCACCACGTCACCCGTCATGGCGTCAAAACGCAGGTTGGGCGTGCTCTTGGTGTTGGTGAGGTTGGAACCGGTCAGGTCGGCCGAGCCACCCAGCAGCTCGGGCAGCGCAGCGGTGAAGGATTCCAGAGCCAACTGGCTGGCCTTGCGGCTGGCCACGGTTTCGCCCTTTTGGTGGGCCGCGATGACGGTGTCCACGGCGGTCTGCACAAAGTTCTTGGGCAGGTCGCCCTTCATGCGGCGCACGAATTCTTTGGCCAGCTCGGGGAAGGCGGCTTTGTAGGCGGCGAACGTGTCGTTCCAGGCAGCCTCGGCGGCCTTGCCCTTTTCCTTGGCGTCCCAGTCTGCATAGACTTCCTTGGGGATAACAAAAGGTGCGTGGCTCCAGCCGATGGCTTCACGCGTGAGCTTGATTTCTTCGGCGCCCAGAGGCTCGCCGTGGGCCTTGGAGGTGTTGGCGCGGTTGGGGCTGCCCTTGCCGATATGGGTCTTGCTGATGATCAGGGTGGGGCGGTTGTCGGTGCTGGCCTTGGCTTGTGCAATGGCAGCAGACACGGCGGAGGCGTCGTGGCCGTCCACCGGGCCGATCACGTTCCAGCCGTAGGCGACAAAACGCTGGGCCGTGTTGTCGATGAACCAAGGCGCCACCTGGCCGTCGATGGAGATACCGTTGTCGTCGTACAGGGCAATCAGCTTGCCCAGCTTCCAGGCGCCGGCCAGGGCGGCGGCTTCGTGGCTGATGCCTTCCATCAGGCAACCGTCACCCATGAACACATAGGTGTGGTGGTCCACGATGGCGTGGCCTTCGCGGTTGAACTCTTTGGCCAGCAGCTTTTCAGCCAAGGCAAAGCCCACGGCATTGGTGATGCCCTGGCCCAAGGGGCCGGTGGTGGTTTCCACGCCGGGGGTGATGCCGAATTCGGGGTGGCCCGCGGTCTTGCTGTGCAACTGGCGGAAGTTCTTCAACTCGGCGATGGGCAGCTTGTAGCCGGTCAGGTGCAACAGTGCGTAGATCAGCATCGAGCCGTGGCCGTTGGACAGGATGAAACGGTCGCGGTTGGCCCATTGGGGGTTGCTGGGGTTGTGGCGCAGGTGCTCGCCCCACAAAGCCACTGCCATGTCGGCCATGCCCATGGGGGCGCCGGGGTGGCCGGAGTTGGCTTGTTGCACAGCGTCCATGGACAGTGCGCGGATGGCATTTGCCATGTCTTGGGTATTGGGGGTGGGGGCCATTGAGGGCAACTCCGGGGTAAGGTTGGAAAACGGTGGGAAGGGTGAAACTCCCCCGATTTTACCGGGCCGCGCCAAAGGGACGTTACAGCGCGGTACCGCGCGGAATTTGAACCATGGGCTATGCTTTTGTGCATGAGCCAACTCTTCACCCCCCTGACCCTGCCATCGCCGCGCGGTGGCCTCACGCTGCCCAACCGCATCGTCATCGCGCCGATGTGCCAGTACCAGGCCGTCGACGGCTCTGCCACCGACTGGCACCTGATGCACTGGGCCAATCTGCTCAACGGCGGCGCTGGGCTGTTCATGATTGAGGCCACGGGTGTGCTGCCCGAAGGCCGCATCACCCCCGCCTGCCTGGGCCTGTGGGACGACCGTACCGAAGCCGCGCTGGCCGACAAGCTGGCGCGCGCACGCAAACTGGCGCCCCGGGTGCCCGTGTGCATCCAGCTCGCCCACGCGGGGCGCAAGGCCTCCAGCCACATCCCCTGGGAAGGCGGCCAGCTGATGGCGAAAAACGACGGCGGCTGGGAAACCTTTGGCCCCTCGGCGCTGCCACAGCTGCCCGGTGAAACCCCGCCCACGGCACTGGACACGGCCGGCATGGAACGTGTCAAGCAGGCCTTTGTGGATGCTGCGCGCCGTGCGGACCGCTTGGGGCTCGACGCGATTGAAGTCCACAACGCACACGGCTACCTGCTGCACGAATTTTTGTCACCGATTGCCAACCAGCGTGACGACGCCTATGGCGGCAATTTCGAAAACCGCATCCGCTTTCCCCTGGAGGTGTTTGCCGCAGTCCGTGCCGTGTTTGATGGCGTGCTGGGCCTGCGCCTCTCGGCCAGCGACTGGGTGGACGGCGCCTGGGATGTGGAGCAAAGCGCCGAGTTTGCCAAACGCCTGAAGGCCCTGGGCTGCGACTTCATCCATGTGTCCAGTGGCGGCGTGTCGCCCCAGCAAAAGATTACCCTGGGCCCCAACTACCAGGTGGATTTTGCGCAGCGCATCCGCGAGGTGAGCGGGCTGCTGACGATTGCCGTGGGCCTGATCACCGACCCGCAGCAGGCCGAGGCGATTTTGCAAAGCGGCGAGGCCGACCTGGTGGGCCTGGCGCGTGCGTTTTTGTACCAGCCCCGCTGGGGTTGGCAGGCGGCTGCCGCACTGGGTGGGCAGGTAGAAGCCCACCCCACCTACTGGCGCAGCCTGCCGCGCGAGGCGCAGCAGGTCTTTGGTGCCGTGAAGGTGGGCGGGCGCTGAGCCAGGCATGCAGGGCCTGCACCTGACCGCGGACTTGTACGGCTGCCGTTGTGCCATGTCATGGTTGACCGAGGCCACGGCCCTGGGTGCCTTTTGCGTGCAGGCCGTGGAAGCCGCCGGGCTGCAGGCCGTGGACCAGCAGTTCCACACCTTCCCCGCCACCGCCCTGGGCCCGGGCGGTGTCACCGCGACCGTGCTGCTGGCCGAGTCACACCTGTGTGTGCACACCTGGCCCGAACAACGCGCGGTAACGCTGGATGTGTACGTGTGCAACTTTGGCGCAGACCATTCGGACAAGGCGCACGCGCTGCTGGCCGCGCTGCTGCAGCGTTTTGACGCCACACAGGTGCAGCAGCACCAATTGCTGCGCGGCACGCCGCCTGGCGGGTAAAGGGCGCAGCACCAAAACAAAAAGGGAGCCTCTGGCTCCCTTTTTGTTGGCAGGCCACAGGCCGATCAGGCGCGGTGACGCATGCGACGGCGGCTGATGGTGCCGATCAGGCCCAAGCCTGCGAGCAGCATGGCATAGGTTTCTGGCTCGGGCACGGCGGTCACCACGTTGGACTGCAAAAACTCCACGCGCAGGCCGGCGGGGTTGCCACTGCCTTGGGCGAAGTTGGTCAGCACAAACTCCAGGGTGTTCAGGCCGGCGTTGAAGCCGCTGTTGGCCGCAAAGCTGGCGTACTGGTTGAAACTGCCTGCGCTGCCGATGGTCACACCATTGAGCTTCACGATCGCTTGGTTGTCTGCCGCAAACTGACCAGCAAAACTGGCCGTGCTGGCATCAAAACCGCTCAGGTTGAAGGACAGGGTCCAGGAGTAGGTACCCGTGTTCACGGGGTCCAGCGATGCGGCCTGGTTGGCGGTGGGGGTGATCCACTTGGACGCCGACGTGTTGGCAAGCCAGGGGTTGACGGGCCAGGCGTTGTCGTAGCTCACATAACCGTAGCCATTGCCGTTGAGCACGTAGTTGGTGTCCTGCAAGCCGCTGGCGAAGCTGCCGGTGTTGACCAGGCCGGAAATAGACGCGGCCTGGGCCGAGAGGAAGGAGCTGGCGGCCAGAACGGCGGCGATGGCTATTTTTTTCATGGATTCCCTGGAAAGAGGCCTGCTACGAACAATGCCTTAATTGTAAAGAGGCAGGCGGGTTGGCACGGGTGGCGCGCGGCGCCATCCGGCGGGCTGCGTGTGACAAAAATCACACTTTGCGGCCCGGATTAGCCCCCGGGCGTCGCAGCGGGGGGCTCGGGGGCCCAGGTGGGGTGCACCGCCAAGGCTGGGCTGATGGCCTCGCCGTCCACGCCCAGGCTGGGAATAAAGCCCCCCCAGCTCCACTCGGCATAGCGCCACTCGCTGCCTGCGCGCACCACGCCGTCAGGCGGCTGCACCTCCTGCACCGGCACCCCCTTCAGCGCAGTGGCCATGTAGTCGATCCACGCAGGCAGTGCCAAGGCCGAGCCGGATGCGCGCGTGCCCAGGCTGCGCGGCGTGTCGTAGCCCACCCACACCACGGCCACCAGACCCGGCTGGTAGCCGGCAAACCAGGCGTCCACCACATCGTTGGTGGTGCCGGTTTTGCCATACAGGTCGGGGCGCTTGAGCGTAGCCTGCGCGCGCGCGGCGGTGCCGCTGCGCGTAACCTCTTGCAGCAGGGTGGAGACCATGAAAGCGTTGCGCGCAGGAATGGCACGCTGGGTTTCGTCCACCACCGGGATGGGCGCCTCGAACACCACCTCGCCACTGGCGCGGGCGATGCGCTGGATCAGCAGCGGGCTGACACGGTAGCCACCATTGGCCAGCACGGCATAGGCACCCGCCAGTTGCAGCGGCGTGGTAGCACCGGTGCCCAGGGCCTGGGTCAGGTCCGCGGGCTGGCGTTCGGCCTCGAAGCCAAATCGGCTGGTCCAGTCGCGGGCCCCCTGTGGCGAGAGCAACTGCAGGAGACGGATGGACACCAGGTTCTTGGAGCGGGCCAGCGCGTGGCGCAGGGTGATGGGGCCGTCCGCGCTGCCGTCGTCGTTCTCGGGGGCCCAATCGCCCACGTTCTCCAGCGGCGCATCGTTGACCAAGCTCTCGGGTTGCATGCCGTTCTCAATGGCGCCGGAATAGATGAAGGGCTTGTAGCTGGAGCCCGGCTGGCGCCAGCCCTGGGTCACGTGGTTGAACTGGTTGCGGTGAAAGTCAAAGCCACCCACCAGCGCGCGGATCTGGCCATTGGCCGGGTCCATGGCGACGAGTGCGCCCTCGGTCTCGGGCCACTGCACCAGGCTCCAGGCCTTGCCCTGCTGCAGCACGCGCAGCACCGCGCCCCGGCGCACGCGCAACTTGGCCGAGGCGTTGTCGGCCAGGCCGCTCTGTGCCGGGCGCAGGCCGGAACCTTCCACCGTCACCACCTCGCCCGAGGCGAGCACCACGGTGACGGACTTGGTGCTGGCGCGCGTGACGATGGCCAGGCGCAGGTCTTCGTCATCGTCGTAATCGGCCAGCGCCTGGGCGACCGCGGGGTTGTCGTCCTTGAGGGAATCCGCCAGGCTCTCCTGCCCCTCGGGGCCGCGCCAGACCTGGCGCAGCGAGTGCTCCACCAGCGTGCGACGCAGCGCCTTGTAGGCGGCCTGCTGATCGGCTGCGCGCAGCGTGGTGGTGACGTTGAGGCCGGTGGTGTAGCTGAGCTCGCCAAACTGGGCGTAGACCTGCTGGCGCACCATCTCGGCAGCGTATTCGGCGTGCACATCCACGTCATTGGGCCTGCGCACCACCAGCTTTTCCAGCAGGGCCGCGGCGTACTGGCCGCCGTCGATCACCCCCTGCGAACGCATGCGCCCCAAGGCAATCAGCTGGCGCGCACGCGCGCGGTCCAGGTTCTGGATGGGGTTGGCAAAGTAGGGGTTTTGCGGCAGGCCGGCCAGCATGGCGCACTCGGCCGGCGTCAGGGCTGCGAGCGTTTTGCCAAAGTAGGTTTGGGCCGCAGCCTCAAAGCCGTACGAGCGCGCGCCCAGGTAGATCTGGTTCATGTAGAGCTCCAGAATCTGGTCCTTGCTGAGCTGCGACTCGATCTTGAAGGCCAGCATCGCCTCCTTGAGCTTGCGCTCCAGGGTGCGCGAGCGGCTCAGGAAGAAGGTGCGCGCCACCTGCTGCGTGATGGTGGAGGCGCCCTGCATGCGCCCACCAGTGGTGATGGCGAGCAGCGCCCGCGCCACACCGATCGGGTCCAGCCCGCCGTGGCTGTAGAAGCGCGCGTCTTCCACCGCCAGCAGGCTGTCCTTCATGAGCGGAGGGATCTGGTCGATGCGCTGGTAGACGCGGCGCTCTGCGCCAAAGCCGCCTATGGGCACACCATCGGCCGTCAGCACCCGCAAGGGCTGCTTGGGCTGGTAGTTGGAGAGTGAGGAGGTGTCGGGCAGCTGCGGGTAAAAAAACGCGGCCGCTGCCAGCAGAAAGAGGGCGAACACCACCACCAGCACCAGGCCGGTTTTGAGGACGCGCATGGGCCAGGGGCCCCAGGAGTTGGTGTGCATAAGAAAGCGTGGCTGAGGGCGGATTATGGGCAGGTCTGCCGCGCAGACACCGCCAGGGGCTGTGTCACAAGTGTGTCCAGCTGTTGCTCAGGCCCCGGCATGGTGGCCCTGCGTGAAGGCTTCTTCAAAGATGGAGTAACCCGCCCAGTCGCTGTGGGCGAAGCGCAAACGGCCATGGGCCAGCACAAAATGCTCTTGTTTTGATAGCTGTTTGCGCATGTTCGGCGGGGGCTGGAGGCCGATTTGACCACTCATTGACGGGATGGGGATGGCCATGGCGTGGCCGTAGCGGGTCAGCTCCACGCGGCTGGCTTTGGCGGGCAGGTCGGGGTGGGCGGTGGCCAGTTCGGCCAGGATGGTGTCGCGCCAGTGCGTCCAGGGCTGCGCCAGCAGCTGCTTACGCCCAGCAGCCGGACCACCGGGCACATCGCCCAGCGCGCGGTAGTGGGTGAGCACCGTGGCGCCGGGCACGGGCTGCAGGCTTTGGTGCATGGCGTCCACATAACCCAGGCCACCGCCGGTCTCGCTGTAGATCACATTGTCCCAACTCGGTGCCGGGCCTGGCCGGTCATGCAAGGGCGCGCGGATGTGGATGTTGGCCACCAACCAGGGGGCGTAGACCACACGCTGCGCCGCTTGGCGCAGAAACTCGGGCGCGCCCTCCACCACACGCGCAGCCACAAAAATGGGCAGCGCCACGATGGCTTGCTGTGCCTGCCAGCGCTCTGCCTGCTGGGTGGCGGTGTTGAAGGCATCCACCTCCACGCCGTGGCGGCTCTGTGCCACGCGCAGCACCACGCAGCCGGTGCGCAGGCGCTCGCCCAAGGGCGCGGCCAGGCGACGTGTGAGCCAGGCATTGCCCTCGGGCCAGGTCAGCAGGCCCTCGCGCTCCACCGCATCACTGCCCGGCGCATGGAAGCCGTGGCGGCTGGCAAAGTAGTGGATGCCGGCCCAGGCCGACACGGTAGCGATGCCGGCGCCGTAATCGTCGCGGCAGCAGTAGTCCAGGTACCAGCGCAGCGGCGGGTCGGTCAGTCCGTTTTGCTCCAGATACGCTATAAAAGTCATAGCTGACAGCGCACGTTGCACGGGGGATAGGGTCCTATTTCTTATAGGAATGGCCCACTTCGCCGCCTGGCGCGCCTGCTCCACCAGCACCGCAAAACGGCGGTACTGCGCCAGCGTGGACGCACCCACGCCCTGCACTGGCAGCAGACCGTCCTGCCAGGCACCGTGAAAGTACAGGCGCTCTTGCGGGCTGTGGCACAGGTGGCGTTCGTCGTACTGCCAGCGCCCGGCCACCCGTTGGCGCAGGCCCAGTTCCTCCAGCAGGTCTTGCACCTCGGGCGCGTCATCGCTGGGCAGCGGCAGGTAGTGCGCGCCCAGCGGGCAGGCCATGCCGCCCACCGTGCCGCCGCGTGCATTGCCACCGGCACTGTCTTCCAGCTCCAGCAGCGCAAAGTCGTCCTGCCCGCGCAGGCGCAACGCACGCGCGGCAGCCAGGCCGGCCACGCCACCACCGGCAATAACGGTGTGGGTGCGGTGCGTGACGGCAGGGGTGGGCCAGGTTGTGGTGTCGCGCAGCCGGTGGCCGCGTTCGTGGGCGATTCCGGTGAAGCCGCCGGTGATGTGGGTGGTGTCGGGGGCAGACGGCGCGCAGCCCAGCAAAGGCAGGGATGTAGCCCCGGCGAGAAAATGGCGGCGTTTCACGGTGCAGTCGGCACGGTATCCGTGGGTTCCAGCCAACCGCGGTACTGCACAATGCGCCCGGCCAGCGGGTGTGCGACCTCCACATCGAAGTGAAAACGCCCGTTGGACGCGTATTCCCGGCTGTCCCCGCTGGGGAGTAGCCGGGTGGGCAGTGGGATGGTCCACAGGGTGCCGCTGCGCACCGTCCAGTGCAGGGCACCATCCACCACCGCCAAAGCAATGTGAATGCGCAGAGGACCAAAACGCTCCACCAGCAACCCCTGCTGCGCGCCATGGCCCGAGCTCAAGCGGCTCTCGAACCGCTGCGTACCAAAGCACCGCTCCCATCGCTCCCCGGTGCCTTCCACCTGCATATGCACACGCACCGGCACAGCATCGCCCGCCACGGGAAAGCCGATAAGGCGGCACAGCGCACGCGCCAGCAGGCTAGACCCACGCCGCACCGAGGCCTGACCCGATAGCAACAGGGCCAGACCCGGCTGGTGGCCACGCTGCACAGCAGGCGCAAGCTGCACAAACGTGCTGCCCAGCACGCGCTGGAACAGACTGGCGGAAGTGATGCCCTGAACGCTCACAAACCATCCCCCGCCACAAAGCGGTCCACATCCTCGGGGGCCGGCAGGTAGCACACCTCCCCTCGGCCAAACCATCGGATACGGTTGCGCGCCACACCGTCGTACAGCCAGTCACGCCAGGCCAAGGGGAGCAAGCGAAAGACCGCGGCGATGCGCCAAGGCCAGCCCAGGCCTTCGGCCATGCGGATGCTGCCTTCCGACTTGATGAAGACTTGGCCGGACTGGATCAGCAAGTTGCTTTGGTAATCGTCGCCCCCCAAACCGTAGTGGGCATACAGTGCCTGTCCCACAGGGGTTTGGGCTGCCAGCAGACGATAGGCCCTGCGCTTGTCATGCTTGAGCACAAAGTTGGCCCAGCCGGAACACAGCACGCAGTGGCCATCGAACACGATGATGGGTTTGTCGTCCGCAAAGCGGGGGACGCGGACATCGCTGCGGTAGCTGTAGGCGGCAGGGGTCATTTCGCCACCCTGCCCCATTCCTCTTCGTACGTCGTCACCAGCACCTGGTTCGACAGCCGGTTCACCTCAGTGGGCACACGGCCCATGTCTTGCGGAAAGTCAAACAGCAGCGGCAGGCTGGGCACGTTCAGAAAGCGCAGGCCTGCGGGCAACGCGGTAGGCATGCGCCAAGGGCGGCGGCTGGCCAGCACAAAGCCCCATTCGCCAAAGCTGGGCACATGCGCGTGGTAGGGCGTGGCGGTCAGTCCCACGGACTCGATGGTGGTGACCACGGTCCAGAAGCTCTTGCGCGCAATCAGTGGCGAGGTGGTCTGCACGACAGCGTAGCCGCTAGCGGCCAAGTGCTTGTCCAACAGGGCGTAGAAGGCGTTGGTGAAGAGCTTGCCGACCGAGAAGTTGGTGGGGTCGGGGAAGTCCACCACCACCACGTCAAACACCTCGTCCGTGCCCTGCAGCCAGGTGAAGGCGTCGGTGTTGATGACCTTCACCTTGGGGGAGCGCAGCGACTCGCTGTTGAGCGCGGCCAGCTCCGGCGTCTGGGTGAACAGCGTGGTCATGGCCGGGTCCAGCTCCACCAGCGTGACGCTCTCTACACCGGAGTACTTGAGGACCTCACGCACCGCCATGCCATCACCACCGCCCAGTACCGCAACCTTTTTGGGCGAGGCGCCGGTGGCTGAAAACGCGGCCATGGCGGGGTGCACCAAGGCCTCGTGGTAGCGGTACTCGTCGCGCTGGGCAAACTGCAGGTTGCCGTTGAGGAACAGGCGGTAGCCCAACTGCCCCTCGCCCGGCGAGTGCGTCACCACGATGCGCTGGTAGGGACTGGACTGGGCGATGATGGCCTTGTCCTGGTAGAGCCGGTCTTCGGCCCAGGTGGTGATGTGGTCGGCCGCGACCATGCCCACACCCAGCAGGGCCAGCACCACGCCACAGGCCCAGGCATGCGCGGCAAACCGACGCAGCTCATGGCGGAACAGCCACAGCGCCCACAGGGCCACCGCTGAATTCAACAGGCCGAACAGCAGCCCGGTGCGCACCAGCCCCAGCTTGGGCACCAGCAACAGCGGGAATGCGACCGATACGGCGAGCGCGCCCAGGTAGTCAAAGGTCAGCACCTGCGAGACCAGGTCCTTCAGCGCCACATTGCGCTTGAGGATGCGCATGACCAGCGGAATCTCCAGCCCCACCAGCATGCCCACCAGCAGCACCATGGCGTAGAGCACAAAACGGAAGGAACCCGGCACCCAGGCGTGCGCTACAAAAAGAATAGCTGGTAGCGAACCACCAGCAAGGGCCACCATCAGTTCTATGCGTAAAAAGTGAGCGGTGAGCTGGCGCTCGAAAAAGCGCGATAGCCAGGAGCCAATGCCCATGGCAAACAGGTAGGCTCCGATGACGGTGCTGAACTGCAGCACCGAATCGCCCAGCAGGTAAGACGCCAGCGCCCCGGCCGCCAGCTCGTACACCAGCCCGCAGGCCGCCACCACAAACACCGAGGCAAGCAGCGCGACTTCGACCGGGCGCGGCCCGACAGCGTGTGGGGACACAGGTTTCACCGCCGGGCCGCCCCAAGGTGTGGACTTGGGGTTTTGCCAAACGCGCCCCCGCGGGGGGCAGCGACCCGCGCAGCGGTGGAGCGTGGGGGCATCAATGGATGGCAGCCGCCACGATGATGCAAATGCCCAGCGACATGGCCGCCACCACCAGGGCCAGCGCCTTGTTCTGCTTTTCCACAATCTCCAACCACAGGTTGTAGGGCGTGATCTTGTCAATGATGAGGAAGCAGATCCAGAAAATCAGCACCCCCATGACGGCATACAACGCTGAGCCCAACACCACATCCGGTTTCAACCATTCCATGGTCATCTCCTTGAAAATTCCAACATCTATTTGTGCCCACCGCCCGATGAGAAGCCGCCGTACGATCCGCCCGAGGAACGGTAGCTGCTGCCGGAGCAGTTCTCCACGTTCGGGTCACAGTCGGGTGAGCAGCGTGTCATCGCCACGAAGAACAGCACCACCACGATAAACACCCAAAACTCCTGGCGCATCAAGGGGTTGGTGCCGGACACCAGCGGCCCCACGTCGGCGCGTTTGAGCAGGTCTTGTTTGTCCTTCAACTTGAAGGCCATGGCCACCGTCGCACTGTCAATCGTGTTGCCCACCGACCAGGTCAGCTCGTTGGCCGTTTGTTCCAGCGACAGCAGGTTTTTGCCGCTGCTGTAGTCGCGGTTTTCCGTCACCTGGTCACGTTGCACCTGCCAGTAGAACTCGCCCACCACATAGTTGGTGCGCGCGGTGTAGCTTTCCTTGAGCTGGTAGTGCGTGCCCAGGTATTTGGCGCTTTGCCGGTTGTCGCTCACCACCGGCGCCCCGGTCGCAGGGCGCACCACGCTCCAGCCCTCGGTGGAATCCACCAAAAAAATGAAGCCGCGTTTGGCGTTGTACAGCAGGTACTCCTCCCAACCGAAGTGCTCGTCGGGGTCGGACGGGTCAGTCCCCATGCGGTGCTGAAAGCCCACCACCTGCCACTGCGCGCCCTGCAGCGTGCCTGTAGTGCCCAGCGGGATCAAGGGCTGCACCGGCTCGTCCTGGATCGCGTGTTTGAGTTCGCCGCCGATGCCCTGCGACAGGTCGATGATGCTGTGGCACGACCCGCAGCTCATGCTCTGGCTGCCGGCCAGTTTCACGGTCAGCGTGGCGCCGCAGTTCGGGCAGGCAAACTGCCGGCCCTTCTCATCCTTGGCCGATTCGTCTTTCAGACCCGTGAGCTTCAGGTCCTCCAGCAGCACCGATTGGCCCATGCTCACGCTGGGCGGCTGGCTGCTGTAGTCCACGCTGAGCACCTCGCCCGCGCCCTTGGCGTCCACCGCCTGGCTGCGCAACTCCACCATCGCAAAGCTGGTGCCCAACTCAGGCAGGCGCGGCAACTCGCCCTGCGCCGCGATCAGTGCGACCGACTGGTTGGAGGCGACGGTAAACGACTTGCCATTGATGGCCGTGGTGGCCCCCACACGGAAGCGATCGGCCGGCGGCATCTCGCGCTGCACGGCCTGCGCTGTGGTGAAAACATAGGCGCCGTTGTCTTCGCTCAAGTACGCACTGCTGCCGTCACCCAGCACTGCATGCCACTCGGTCCAGGTGCCTTCGCCGTACTTGTATTGCAGCCGCCCCAGCAGCGTGAAGCTTTGGCCGTTCCAGGTGCCGCCGGCACCCAACTGCAACAGGCTGTGGTCGTCGAACAGCTCGGCCATCTTGCCGATGCGCTGCAACACGTCGCCATTGCGCACCACGGTGCTCTGGCAAAACGCACAGACGGCATGTGTGCTCTGCGCACTGAGGAAATTGACCGGCGCACCACACCCCGGACACGGAGCCCGGTAGGCGCGTTGGGTGTTGCTAGTGTCGAGTGCCAAGGCGTGAAGAGGAGTCTGGGTGACCGAGGGTTATGCGGAGGTAAAGGAGGAGCCCGAAGGGCGGGGGACACGCAGCAGAACGCTCGGTCACCCAGACGCTTCGCCGATAACTACACCAGCTTCTTCAGCAGTTCCACCTTCTTGGCGTCAAACTCTTCTTGCGTCAGGATGCCCTTGGATTTCAGGTCGCCCAGCTTCTCCAACGTGGCCATCACGTCTTCTGGCTTCACACCCGCAGCCTGCGCCACTGCGGCTGCAGCAGGAGCCGCGTTGCCCTGCAGTCCAGCGGCCAGGTTCTGCGCCAGCACCTGGCCCAAGGCCACGCCAGCCCCCAGACCCATGGCATCGCCCGCAATGCCACCACCGGAGCCTGCGCCTTCGGCAAACTTCGGGATCGCCTGTGCGGTTTGGTACTGCATGAACTTGCCCATGTCGTTGCCGACCATGCCCATGCCTATTTTTTGATCCAAGATTTTTTGCAGCTCTTCGGGCAAGGAGACGTTTTGCACCGTCATGCCTTCGAGCTTCAGGCCAATCTTTTCAAACTCGGGCGCCAGCTGGCGCACCAGCGCCTGCGCAAAACTCAACTGGTTCGCCGCCAGGTCCAAAAAGGCAATGCCGCTGCTGGCCACCGCGTTGCTGATGTTCTGCAACACCAGGCCACGCAACTGGCCGTCGATGTCGGCCACGGTGTAGTTCTCGCGCGTGCCCGAGATTTCGGTGTGGAACAGCTTGGGGTCGGCAATGCGGAAGTTGTAATTGCCAAAGGCGCGCAGGCGCACGGCGCCAAAGTCCGCATCGCGGATGGTGATGGGTTGGGGCGTGCCCCACTTCTGGTCGATCTGCTGGCGCGTGCTGAAGAAGTACACATCACTCTTGAAGGGGGACTCGAACAGCTTGTCCCAGTTCTTGAGGTAGGTCAGCACCGGCAGGGTCTGCGTGGTGAGTGTGTGTGTGCCGGGGCCAAACACATCAGCCACCTTGCCCTCGTTCACAAACACCGCCAGCTGCGACTCCCGCACGACCAGCGTGCCGCCGTTCTGGATTTCCATACCCGCCATGGGGAAGCGCCAAGCCAGCGTGCCATCGTCTTCCTCAGTCCATTGAATGACGTCAATAAACTGTTTCTTGATGAAGTCCATCAGTCCCATGGTGCCCTCCTGAATATGTGTGGGGAAGATGATAGCCGCAGGCCGTGGCACTGGGCTATGCTCTGCGCCCATGTCTTCCCTGTCCTCCGCCATCGTGCTCGCCGCCGGCCGCGGCGAGCGCATGCGCCCGCTGACCGATACCTGCCCCAAACCTTTGCTCGCCGTGCAAGGCAAACCCCTGATGCAGTACCACCTGGAGGCGCTGGCCCAGGGTGGCTTTGGCAGCGCAGTGGTGAACACAGCGTGGCTCGGTGAGCAGATAGAGGCCCGTTTTAAGCATGTTTTAGGCCTCAAGCCACCGTTCAATCAGCGCGAGCAGCTATCAAAAACAGAGCAAATCTCACTTTCCTACTCACACGAAGGGCAGGACTTTGGTGGCGCACTGGAGACGGCGGGCGGCATTGCCCGCGCGCTGCCGCAGCTGGCGCCGGTGTTCTGGTCGATGGCGGGTGATGTGTATGCGCCCGACTTTGTCTTCACCCAGGCTGCGGTCGACCGCTTTGCCGCCAGCGGCCTGCTGGCCCACCTGTGGCTGGTGCCCAACCCGGCACACCACCGCCGTGGCGACTTTGGCCTGGACTCCCCGGACGCACAAGGTGTGGGCATTTGCACCGACCCACCCGCCGACAGCCCCACGCCGCGCTACACCTTCAGCACCTTTGCACTGTTCCACCATGCCCTGTTTGCCGCGCCCTGGTGCGACATCCCGCCCGGTAACCCGGAAGGTGTGAAAGCACCGCTGGCCCCGCTGCTGCGCAAAGCCATGGCGCAAGCGCAGGTGAGCGCTGAGATTTACACTGGCCGCTGGACCGATGTCGGCACGCCCGAGCGGCTGGCAGAACTGAACCACTGACACCATGACACACCCCCTATCCGCCCACTACGCCGCCCGCCGTGCAGCCTTGGCCGCGCGCATTGGCAAGCACGGCGTGGCCGTATTGCCCACCGCACCCGAGCAACAGCGCAACCGCGACAGCGACTTTCTTTTCCGTTTTGACAGCTACTTCCATTACCTGAGCGGCTTTGCCGAGCCCAGGGCCTGGCTGGTGATTACGGGGTATGGCAAGACCACCTTGTTTTGCCAGCCCAAGGATATGGAACGCGAGATCTGGGACGGTTTTCGCCTGGGGCCCGATGCAGCACCGGCTGCACTGGGCGTGGACGCGGCCTACTCGGTGGATGAACTGGACCAGCGCATGCCCGCGCTGCTGGATGGGGCCGATGCGGTGTGGTACCCCTTCGCCACACACAAGGGCCTGGAGACCCGGGTGGACGGCTGGCTCAGCGGACTGCGCGCCCGGGTGCGCTATGGCGCGCTCACCCCCGAACAGGTGCGCGACCTCTGCGGCCCGCTGGACGAAATGCGGCTGATCAAAGACGCCTACGAGCAAGACACCATGCGCCGCGCCGCGCAGATCAGCGCGCAGGCCCACATCCGCGCCATGCAGCGCTCGGCCCGCATGCTGCGCGCCGGCCAGGACGTGCGCGAGTACCACCTCGACGCCGAGTTGCTGCACGAGTTCCGCCAGCAGGGCTCGCAGTACCCGGCCTATGGCTCCATCGTGGCCGCGGGAGCCAATGCCTGTGTGCTGCACTACCGCGCCGACGCCGGCCAGGTGCGCAATGGCGAGTTGGTGCTGATTGACGCAGGCTGCGAGCTGGACGGTTACGCCAGCGACATCACCCGCACCTTCCCGGCCAATGGCAAATTCAGCGGGCCACAACGCGCGCTGTACGAGTTGGTGCTGGCCTCCCAAATTGCCGCGATAGACGCCACCAAGGCGGGCGCCCGCTTCACCGACCCGCACGAAGCGACCGTGAAGGTGTTGGCCCAAGGCATGCTGGACCTGGGACTGCTGGACAAAAACGCCGTGGGCGGCCTGGACGATGTGATCGAGAGCCGTGCTTACTTCCAGTTTTATATGCACCGCACCGGCCACTGGCTGGGCATGGACGTGCACGACTGCGGCAGCTACACCGAGCCCAGCGAACTGGGCCAGGGCAGCGTGCGTAAGGACGCGTTGACCGGGGCCGACATCGTCAACCGCCCGGCGCGCATTTTGCGCAGTGGCATGGTGCTGACGATCGAGCCTGGCATGTACGTGCGCCCGGCGCCCGGCGTGCCGGAGCAGTTCCACAACATCGGCATCCGCATCGAGGACGATGCCATCGTCACCGACACGGGTTGTGAACTGATCACCCGGGGGGTGCCGGTGGAGCCGGATGCGATTGAAGTGCTGATGCGCGACTGACATGGCCGCCTCCGCCCGCCCCACCAGCAAAGACAGCAGCCCCCAGCGGGCCGCGCTGGCCTTGCGGCTGGAGCGGGGGCCACTGACCGTCTCACTGCGGCGCAATGCGGTCAAGGCTTTTGTGATTGCCAAGAGTCCGCATGTGGTGATTGGGGTGGTGCGCTGGGGCCAGGAGTATGGCCTGCTCGCCATCTCGCCCGCGGGGGACTATCTGCGCGTGAATGGCTCGTACGAAGAGCTGCTGGACACCCAAGAGGTACGCACCGCCATCGTCAAGGTGTTCATGAGCGGCGAGTTGCCTCCGGGCCGCTCACGCGGGGATGGCCCGCCGGTGTGGGGCATTGAATTTTTGGATGGCGCATTGCGTCAGGCACCACGCTGATGCCTGAGGGCCACCGCCCGCTACGGGCGTGACGCGTCCCCGTCCTCTGCAGCGCGCTGCACCTCTTCCCAGTGGCGCTTGGGCAGGTGGCCAAGCAGGCGCTCCATCACCGTGTCCATCACCGCATCATTGATTTCGTGGCCCAGGAAGGGGATCACGTCGGCGGTCACGTCTGCACCCAGGCTGATCAGGTGCTCTGCACCGGTGACGGTATAGCCATAGTGGATGACGGCATCGCTCTTGCCGTGCACCAAGTGCAGGGTGGTGTGGGGGTGGGGTGCCTGCGGTAGCGCGGCAAAGCGGCCAGACAAGGCCACCACACGACCCACCAGATGCTGCGGCAACTGCGTGGCTTCCAGCGACATGATGGCGCCCTGGGAAAACCCAATCAGCGCAGTGGCCTCGGGCCCCACGCCGCTTTGGCGCTGCCAATCCTGAACCATAGCCACAAAGGCGGGCATGGCTTCGGCCACGCGTGCGGGCCGGTCTTCCTCGGTGATGCCACGCACCGAAAACCATTGGTAACCCTGCCCCAGGTCCGAGGGATGCGGCGCCTGCACACTGACCACCAGGGCATCAGGAAAGGCCTGGGCCAGGCGTTGGCCCAAGGGCACCAGCCCCTGGGGGGTCGCACCCACGCCGTGTTGCAACAGCATGAGCTGCTTGGCTGGCCCCGCAGGGCGCTGCACCACAACGGCTTCAGACATAGGCTTTCTCCTCCAAACGCTGGGCATGGCCCAGGGTCAGCCGCGCCAGCACCAGTGCCACGATGGCCGAGCCCGCGATGCCCGCCACCATGGGGCGTGCGCTGCCATCAACAAACAGACCGGTGAGCGCCATGACCACCGCACCGGTGACGAACTGCAGCGTTCCCATCAGGGCCGAGGCCGTGCCTGCAATGCTGCCATGCTCTTCCAGCGCCAGCACCGCGGTGGTCGGCACCACCAGGCCCAAAAAGCCGTAGCCCACAAACAGCACACCAATCATCACGTCCAGCCGGTCCACACCGGCCAGATTGATCGCCAGCAGCAGCGTCATCATGGCGGCATAACCCACCACCGCAAACTTGACCAGGCGCACCAAGCCAAACCGCGCGCTGAGCTTGCCGGTGAACTGCGAGATACCAATGAAGGACGCCGCGTTGGCAGCAAACGCAAGGCTGTATTGGCGAGGCGTCAGCCCGTAGTGATCGATCAGCACAAACGAGGAGTTGGCCAGGTAGGCAAAGAAGCTGGAGATACCAAAGGCGCCGATGAACACCAAACCGAGGAAATGCCGGTCACGCAGCAACACGCCGTATGCGGCAATGGCGCTGCCCACGCTGCTGTTGACGCGGTCTTGGGCGGTACGGGTTTCGGGCAGGCTGGTGGCCAGCAACACAATGCCCAGCAACGCAGCCACCATCACCGCCCAGAACACGCTGCGCCAGCCCACAGTCTCGATCAACACACTGCCCGCCAGCGGCGCCAGAATGGGCGACACGCTGAACACCAGCATCAACAGCGACATCAGGCGCGCGGCGTCGTGGCCGGTGTGCAGGTCGCGCACCACGGCACGTGGCACCACCATGCCAGCGCAAGCGCCCAGGCCCTGGATAAAACGCAGCACCACCAAGGTTTCAATGTCCGGTGCCAGGGCGCAGCCCACGCTGGCCACGGCAAACAACACCAGACCAAAGTACAGCGGGGGTTTGCGTCCCACCATGTCCGACACGGGCCCGTAGATGATTTGGCCGATACCCAGGGCGATGAAGAAGGCCATCAAACTGGCCTGCACGGCCCCCATGGAGGCCCCCAGGTTCTGCCCGATGGAGGGCAGGGCGGGAAGGTACATGTCGATGGCAAACGGGCCAATCGCCGACAGCAGACCGAGCACCAGTGCGGTGCCAAAAAACGAAGATTTCATGGCTTGGAGAATACCCTTCACCCCCCAACCTGTGGGGGCATAGGGATACTTTGACGTTCGCACAAAAGCGGCCGCCAGGCGCCCCGTCGGCTTGGGCTCTAATACGGCGTTGAGTCCCTCACTGCAAAGCCCCATGACTGATACATCCCCTTCGACCGCCCCTCTTCTCATCATTGGGGCAGGTCTCGCCGGTTGGACCACCGCCCGCGAATTCCGCAAGCTGGACACCACCACCCCGGTAGTGCTGGCGACCGCCGACAGTGGCGACTTTTACGCCAAACCCACCCTGTCCAACGCCTACGCCCAGAAGCGCACGCCCGCCCAGCTGGTGAGCACGCCTGCAGCCAAGATGGCGGAGACCCTGAACGTCACCTTGCTGGCCCACCACCGGGTGCAATCGCTGGACACGGCGGCGCGCAGCGTGGTCGTGTCCCATGAAGGCCAAAGCCAGACACTGCACTACAGCCGACTGGTGCTGGCCACGGGCGCCCAGCCCATCCGCATCCCGATGGGCGGCAATGCAGCAAGCCAGGTGAAGTCCATCAACACCCTGGACGACTTTGCGGTCTTCCACCAAGCACTGGGACTGGACCCCGGCGCGACCGGAGTGGCCTCCGGCAAAACCGTCGTCATCATGGGTGCGGGCCTGATTGGCTGCGAGTTTGCCAACGACCTGTTGCTCGCCGGCGCCACGGTGCATGTGGTGGACCCATCCCCCCGCCCCTTGGCCCTGTTGCTGCCTGCTGAAGCCGGCGAGCAACTGCAGGCCGCCCTGCTGGCGCGCGGTGTGGTGTGGCATCTGGGGACCACTGTGACCCACCTGGACCAGCAACAAGGCGGGCTGCAGGTGCAGTTGGCCGATGGCAGCACGGTAGGCGCCGACATGGTGCTCAGCGCTGTGGGCCTGCGTGCCGACACCACGCTGGCCGCCGCCGCGGGCCTGGCCTGCGAACGTGGCATTGTGGTGAACGACCTGCTGCAAACCTCGGCCGCCGGTATTTATGCGCTGGGCGATTGCGCGCAATACGCCTCGGCCGGGCAGCGCACCTTGCCCTACGTGATGCCCATCATGAACGCCGCCCGAGCCCTGGCCGCCACACTGGCCGGCACGGCCACACCCCTGGTGTTTCCGCTCATGCCCGTGAGCATCAAAACCCCGGCTTTGCCTACGGTGGTGGCCGCACCACACCCCGACCAGCCAGGCACATGGAAAGCCGGGGATGGCGAGGGCTTTTGGCAGTTCGTGGATGCCGACGGCGTGCAGCGCGGTTTTGTATTGACGGGCGCAAGCACGGCCCGCCGCATGGAACAAAGCAAGGCCACACAAGCCTGAATAACCCCATTCTTTATGCGCATAAAGTTTCATGCTTCTGCGACAAGGGATTAGGTAGCCAGGTCTACAATCCACAACCCATGACCGCACTGAGGGGCATGCAACTGTGCAAGGCCCCTCGTCCAGAGGACCTTCAATGCCCCAGCCACCCGCCGCTCTTGTTCCCCACCCGCCAGTGTCCAACTCGGTCGAAAAAAAGGCCCAGTTGCGCCAGGCCGCGCTGGAGTACCACGAGTTCCCCACCCCCGGGAAAGTTGCCATCTGTGCGACCAAGCAGTTGATCAACCAGCATGACCTGGCCCTGGCTTACTCGCCCGGCGTGGCTGCGCCCTGCGAAGAAATTGTCAAAGACCCCAACAACGCCTTCAAGTACACCAGCCGGGGCAACCTGGTGGCCGTCATTACCAACGGCACTGCCGTATTGGGCCTGGGCGACATCGGTCCGCTGGCCTCCAAGCCGGTGATGGAAGGCAAGGGGGTTCTGTTCAAGAAGTTCGCCGGCATTGATGTGTTCGATATCGAAATCGATGAGAAGCACGACCTGGACAAACTGGTCGACATCATTGCCTCGCTGGAGCCCACCTTCGGCGGCATCAACCTCGAAGACATCAAGGCACCCGACTGCTTCTACGTGGAGCGCAAGCTGCGTGAGCGCATGAAGATTCCGGTGTTTCACGACGACCAGCATGGCACTGCCATCTGTGTGGGCGCGGCCATCCTGAACGGCCTGAAGGTCGCCGGCAAAGACCCCAAACACGTGAAGCTGGTGACCTCGGGCGCCGGTGCTGCCGCGCTGGCCTGCCTGGGCCTGCTGGTAAAGCTGGGGATTCCACGCGAGAACATCTATGTCACAGACTTGGCCGGTGTGGTCTACGAGGGCCGCACTGAACTGATGGACGAGGACAAGATCCAGTTCGCCCAAAAGACCGATGCGCGCACGCTGCGCGAAGTGATAGTGGGCGCAGACATCTTCCTGGGCCTCTCCGCAGGTGGCGTTCTCAAACCTGACATGGTCAAGTCCATGGCAGACAAGCCCTTGATCTTCGCCTTGGCCAACCCCACGCCGGAAATTTTGCCGGAAGAGGTCAAGGCCGTTCGCGACGACGCCATCATGGCCACCGGCCGCACCGACTACCCGAACCAGGTCAACAACGTCCTGTGCTTTCCTTACATTTTCCGTGGTGCGCTGGATGCAGGGGCCTCCACCATCACCCTGGAAATGGAAATTGCCGCGGTGCACGCCATTGCGGAATTGGCGCAGGCCGAGCAGAGCGAAGTGGTGGCAGCCGCCTATGTGGGCGAACAACTGGCGTTCGGCCCCGAATACCTGATCCCCAAGCCGTTTGACCCGCGCCTGATGATGAAGATCGCCCCAGCCGTCGCACAAGCGGCAGCGGACAGTGGCGTGGCGCTGCGCCCCATCACCGACATGGACGCCTACTGCGAGCGACTGCAGAGTTTTGTCTATGCCTCTGGCACCACGATGAAACCCATCTTCAACGCCGCCAAGAAGGCCCTGCGCAAACGCGTGGCCTACGCAGAAGGCGAAGATGAACGCGTCCTGCGCGCTGCCCAAATTGTGGTCGACGAGCGCTTGGCGCTGCCCACACTGATCGGTCGGCCTGCGGTGATTGCCGAACGTGTGGAGAAGTTTGGCCTGCGCCTCAAGGAAGGCGTGGACTACAACGTGGTCAACGTCGAGCAAGACCACCGCTACCGCGACTTCTGGCAAACCTACCACCAGATGACCGAGCGCAAAGGCGTGACGGTGCAGATGGCCAAGATCGAAATGCGCCGCCGCCTGACCCTGATCGGCTCCATGCTGTTGCACAAGGGCGATGTGGATGGCCTGATTTGCGGCACATGGGGTACCACCGCGACCCATTTGCACTACATCGACCAGGTCATCGGCAGACGCCATGGCGGCAGCCCCAGCACACCGCAAGACGTGCAGATCTATGCCTGCATGAACGGTCTGATGCTGCCCAACCGTCAGGTATTCCTGGTCGACACCCACGTCAACTACGACCCGACGGCCGAGCAACTGTGCGAAATCACGGTCATGGCCGCCGAAGAGATGATGCGCTTCGGCTTCAAGCCCAAGGCCGCCCTGCTCAGCCACTCCAATTTCGGCAGCAGCAACGAGCCCAGCGCGATCAAAATGCGCCGAACCCTGGAGCTTCTGCGCGAGCAAGCTCCGTGGCTGGAAGTGGATGGCGAAATGCACGGCGACGTGGCACTGGATGGTGCCGCCCGCAAAGCGCTCATGCCCAATAGCACCCTGCAAGGTGATGCCAATCTGCTGGTGCTGCCCAACATCGACGCAGCGAACATTGCTTACAACCTGCTCAAAACGGCTGCAGGTGGCAACATTGCCATTGGCCCCGTGTTGCTGGGCGCCGCCAAGCCGGTGCATGTGCTGACCGCCAGCACCACCGTGCGCCGCATTGTGAATATGACGGCCTTGACGGTGGCGGACGCCAACGCGACCCGATAGACATTGCCCTAACAGTTAGTACACACTTTAGTCTGTAAAAACCCGCAAGGCCTTGCTCATTTCTTGAGCAAGGCCTTGCTTTTTTGTGCCGGATACGCGACACTACGCGCTTGCTTTTTCGGGTTTACCCGCAGTAAACACACAAGGATTCAGGGTGCGCAAGGGTGATTCCAAGTTAGTACTCACTGGCTTGTTCTTGAGCCTGGCACTGGTTGCCGGCTCCCTCTTTGCCAAAGATGCGCGGTCTTTGCCGCCCGGTACCGAAGTTGCACTGGGTAGTCTGCCAGTCCAGGCCCAAACCACTTACGCGCTGGTCCGGCAAGGCGGCCCCTTCCCCTACGCCAAAGATGGCGTGGTCTTCGGTAACCGAGAGCGTCTGCTGCCCCTGAATACCCGTGGGTATTACCGCGAGTACACCGTCAAAACCCCGGGTGCATCGACCCGTGGCGCACGCCGGTTGGTATGCGGTGGCCCGGCCACCGTGCCAGATGCCTGTTATTACACGGCCGATCACTATGCGAGTTTTCGCAAGATCGTGCCTTGATTTGAATTTTGTACTTTGAGAAAGAGAATCGGGGATGGATATGCCACTTCGAACTGTCAGAACGAACATCGTTCAATCGATCCGCGCCTTCCGGGTGTCGGATCTGCAGGAAGCCGCCCAAGGCTTGGGACACCACTTTCTGTACGCCAACCTGGCCAATGCCCAAACCAAGCAGGATGTGCTGGACATGATTGGTCAGCAGTTCATGCTGCCCACCACGGTCAGCAAAAACTTCGACGCCTTGTACGACAGCATGACCGACCCGGTGCACAAATCGGGCCCACAGCCCGGCTTTATTGCCGTGCTGGAGCACATCCCTGCGAACGTGAAGTTCGACAAGGAAGCGCGTGAACAGCTGTTGGACATCTTCCGCGACACCGCCGATTACTGGGGAGACCGGAAGATTCCATTCCGATGCTTCTATTCTTTTCTGTAGCCCGTTCTGCACACACCAGCCAAGCAGAACGGGCGAACGAGGCAAGTAATGAAGCCGCACCTACCGAGGTGGTGGGCGTGGAGTTGGGCACCGAAGCCGGAGAGAAAATGCCGACCGACAAGTTGTTGGACGTTTCTCCCTTGGCACTGCGCATGAGCAGCCCCTTCAACGCAGGGTACTGGCTGGCCGCAGCCTGAGCGACTGACGCCCCACGCGGAACCCATTGGTTCCGCGGCAAAGCCTGTCCCCGCGACAGGCTTTTGCGTTTTTCAGCGCTGTACTATTGCACCAAACACATAGACACTCGTTGGCATGGGCATCCTGGCAAGGCTTATCCCCAAGGCGTTGAAGCGCCGGATTCTGAACGCGCTCTCGGATGGAGAGGACATGTTCTCGCGGATCTTCAATACCAGTGCTGACTGGATTGTGATCACCCGCCTGAGTGACAGCACGATTGCCAGGGCCAACTCCGGTTTCGAGGCCATCAGCGGCTACCGCCAGGAAGAGGTCTTGGGACGGCGCATGCTGGACTTCAATGTCTGGGCCCATCCCGAGCAGCGCACCGCACTGGTTGCAGACATGATGCGGGAAGGCTCGGTCCGCAACCGCATGGTCACGCTGCGCCGACGCGATGGGGCCCTGCGCGACTGCGTGGTCAATTGCACCCTGATCGCCTTGGACGGCCCGGAACACTCGCACGCCGTCTGGATTGCCCGCGATGTGACCGAACACAACATCGTGCATGAACAGTTCAAGGCGGCGTTCCAGCTCACGCCGGATTTCATGTCCATCTCGCGCGTCACCGATGGACGGTATGTCGAGGTGAATGCCGCCTTCGAACGCATCACCGGCATTGCCCGGGCAGACGCGTTGGGCAAGACATCCACCGAACTGCGCATCTGGGCTGAACCGGACAAGCGCCCCAGCCTGATCCAGCTGCTGGAAACGGAAGGTGCGGTGTACGACTTTCCGATGGCCTTGAATGCCAAGGGCCAGGTCCGCGAAGCCCTGCTCAATGCGGTGGCGTTTGAATCCCGGGGCGAGCACTACATCATTGCCCTCCTGCGCGACGTCACAGATGAGCGCAAGGCTGCTCGCGCCCTGCAAGAGAGCGAATCCCGCTTTGCACGCTTGTTCGACCAGTCGCCGCTGCCCATGTGTTATTCCAGCGACGAGAACCAATACCAGACCACGCAGTGGAATCTGGCATGGTTCGAGGCCTTCGGTTTTGACCCGGTGGAAGACCAGGGCAAATCGGGCCTGACGCTCAATGTATGGGTAAACCCGCAGGAGCGGGTACGGCTGCTGCGCCAGACGGCAGAAGGTACCGCCTTCACGGATGTCGAGGTGCAGATGCGCCGTCGCGACGGCGAGTTGCGCTGGATCTCACTGTCCACGCGTCTGTTTGACGAGTTGCGGCGCACCATGGTGCTGTTCACCTACTTTGATATCACCGAACGCAAACACGCCCAAGAGGGCATTCTGGAGCTCAATGCACAGTTGGAGGCTCGCGTAGCGCGGCGCACGGCGGAACTGCAAGGGGCTAACGAAGAGTTGTCCCAGGCGTTATCCACTCTGCAAATCGCGCAGAACCAGCTGGTTCAAAGCGAGAAACTGGCAGCACTCGGTGCCTTGGTCGCCGGGGTGGCCCATGAGCTGAACACGCCGATTGGCAATGGCCTGACCGTGGCCAGCACACTGGAGCACCGCATTGAGAGCTTTCAAGGGCTGATGCACAGCGGTCTGCGCAAGTCGGACCTGCAAACGCTGCTGACCGACATGCAACTGGCCTCCGAGATTCTGGTGCGCAACCTGGGCCGTGCTGCCGCCCTGGTGGCCAGCTTCAAGCAAGTGGCGGTGGACCAGACCAGCTCCCAGCGGCGCAAGTTTGACCTCGGCGCCGTGGTCGCAGAAATTCTGGTGACGCTGAACCCGGCGCTGCGCAAAACCGCATGCAGTGTCCACACCCACATCGAGGAAGCCCTGGTCATGGACAGCTACCCCGGCCCGCTGGGGCAGGTGCTGACTAACCTGATCAACAACGCGGTACTGCACGGCTTTGCACCCGGTGATGAGGGCAAGATTGAGGTACAGGCGTGGGCCCAGGATGGCAAGCAGGTGGTGATAGAGGTACGCGACAGTGGCCGCGGCATCACACCCGAGAACCTGCACCGCGTATTCGACCCCTTCTTCACCACCCGGCTGGGCCAGGGCGGTTCAGGGCTGGGCCTGCACATCGTGCACAACCTGGTGCACAGCGTGCTGGGGGGCCATATCGAGGTCCACAGCCGCCCCGGGGCCGGTGCCACGTTCAGCATCACCCTGCCAATCACCGCGCCCGAGCGTGTGGAAGGTGCCGCCAGTCTGCACCTCAGCGACGGCTGAGGCACACCGCCCCTTCAGGCTGCGGGGTGCAACTGCTGAACCAGGTCCAGGTAATCCTGCACCGGCACTTCTTGGGCACGGCGCTGTACGTCGAAGGTACCGGCGAACCCTTTGTCCTCCAGCCAGCGGCCTAGGGTGTGGCGCAACAGTTTGCGGCGCTGGCTGAACGCCACCTGCACCATCTCGGAGAACAGGCGCTGGTCGATGGCTGGCGGCTGGGCCAGCGGCACCATGCGTACCACGGCGCTGTCCACGCGCGGCGGCGGGTCGAAGCTCTCCGGTGGCACAAACAGCACATCCTCCATGGCGTAGCGCCACTGCAGCATCACACTCAGGCGGCTGAAGTCGGAGGTATCGGGCTGCGCCACCATGCGGTCGATCACCTCTTTTTGCAGCATAAAGTGCTGGTCTTCGATGCAACCCACATGGTCCAGCAGGTGGAACAGGATGGGGGTGGAAATGTTGTACGGCAGGTTGCCCACCACGCGCAGTTTGGGGCGCGGCACGGGCATCGTGCTTGCTATTGTTTTAATAGCTGCTGGCGCAGTATCTATAAGGCTAAAGTCCACATTTAGCACATCAGACTCGATCACGGTCAGCTGCCCGTGGCTGCGCAGGCGCTTGGCCAGGTCGCGGTCCAGCTCGATCACCGTGAGGTGGCCCAACCGCTCCACCAGCGGCTGCGTCAGCGCGGCCAGGCCGGGGCCAATTTCCACCATGGGGTCGCCCGGCTTGGGGTCAATGGCCCGCACGATGGCATCGATGATGCCGCCATCGGACAGGAAATGCTGGCCGAAGCGCTTGCGGGCAATGTGCGGCTGGGTCATTGGGGTAACTCGCGCATTTCCACATAGGCGCGGCCGCGCACATCCTGGGCCCAGTTGCGGTAGGCCTCGTCGTAGCGGCTGCGGCGCAGCTGGTTGCGTACCGACTCGCGCACCTGCTGCGGGCTCAGCTCCACGCGGCGGCGCTCCAGGAGCTGTATCAAGTGCACACCAAACCGCGACACCACGGGCTGGCTGACTTCAAGTTCCTTGAGTCCATTCATGGCTTCCTCAAACTCTGGCACAAACATGCCGGGGTTGGCCCACCCCAGATCACCGCCTTGCTCGGCGGACGTGTCCTGGGAAAGGCTGCGCGCTGCATTGGCAAAGTCAGTTTTGCCACCCATGATGCGCTGGCGCGCATCGGCAAGCTTGGCGATCGCCTGGGCCTGCGAGAGTTGGGGGCTGCTGCGCAGCAGAATGTGGCGCGCGTGGCTCTGGACCACGGTTTGCACCAAGCGGGGGGGAGGCCGTTTCTCTATGACTTTGAGGATGTGGAAACCGGCACCAGAGCGCACGATCTCGGACACCTCACCCACCTTGAGTGCCTGCGTAGCTTCCACAAAAAGCAGGGGATAGCGGTCGGCGCGGCGCAGACCCAACTGCCCCCCGTTGTTGCGGTCGGCCGCCGAGGCTTCTTTCACCACACGGTCAAACTCTTCCCCCGCACGGACGCGATCGAGCAAGCGCTTGGCCTGCACAAAAATGGCGGCAGCCTGCTCAGCAGTCGCTTTTTCGGGCACCGCCACCAGAATCTGGGCCAGGTTGATGTCAAAGGTCAGCGGGTCGGTGTTGGCTGCCAGCTGGGCTTGCATCGCGCGCTCCACGTCCACATCGGAAACCTTGATGGTGGACTCCACGTCGCGTTCGTGCAGGCGGTTGAGCATGAGCTGGTCACGCAGACCATTGCGGAAGGTGTCCACACTCACACCGTCTTTGGCCAGGCGCTCGCGCAGGCCGGCCACATCCACTTCGTTCTGCGTCGCCACGGCTTGTTCGGCCCGGTCGATGGCCGGAGTGTCAATGCGGATACCGGTTTCCCGGGCCAGCTGCAGCTGGGCACGGTCATTGATCATGCGCTCCAGCACCAAGCGGCGCAGTTCGGCAGCGGGCGGCATGGCTTGGCCCTGCTGCACGATTTGTTGCGCCACGCGCTTGATGTCACGCTCCAGTTCCTGGTGCGTAATCGGTTCGGAATTGACCAGCGCCACGATGTAATCCAGTGACTGGCTGGTTTGCGCGTGCAGCGATGGCAGAGCCAAACCGCACACACAGGCAAGGGCCGTGGCCCACAGGCGAAATTTCATGGTTTTCAATCGTAGTTACTGAAGCGGCTGTTGGAGCCGCCGGCGTCACGCAAGTTCTGGTAGCGCGAAATATTGGATTTCAGTGTTGACAAGGGGCTCACGCCCAAGCGGGTGAAGCCCACGAATTCCAGCTCGAATTTGATGCTCTCGGTGGCCGAGGAAGTGCTGGTCTGTACCCGTCCCACCACCACCCGTGCCAGCCAGCAGCCCGCATCGTACTCGACACCCAAAATGGTGTCGACCAGGCGACGCTCGTTCATGCTGTAGTTCATGCGACCCACGGCGTAGTAGCGACCTTCCCCTTGGCCACGGCCGGTGCCCAGGTCCTGCCCGCGGTCTCCCCACAGGTCGTTGAGCGGCCACTGCCAGCTCACATCCACCTGCTCGCTCACATCGCGCTGAAAACGGTAGGCTGCATTGAGCACCCGGTAGCTGCTGGGGCTGTAGCGGGCGCCGATGGTGGAGCGCACCGACTTGTCGGTACGGGGGTTGTACTGGACCGTGGAATCCAGTGCCCAGCGCTCATTGACATTCACACTCGCCCCCAGCAGCACATCACTGAAGCCCGCGCGGGCTGGCTCCGTGGTGGGCGTGAGGGTAACCAACTGGTCTTCAAACCGGAAACGTTGCGCAATGCCGAAGCGGGCCAGTTGCGCGCCGCTGCTGGCATCCAGAAAGCGCGTCGTCAACCCGAAGGTGAGCAGGTTGTTGTCCGAGATCTTGTCGTGCCCGCCATAGGCGTTTTCGGTGAAGATGGTGGCAAAGTTGAAGTCATTGGCACCGGTGTCGTAGTTGGGCAGCAGGCTCTGGTTGCGGTAGGGCGTGCGCACATAAAACAGGCGCGGCTCCAGCGTCTGCACCATGCTTTGGCCCCAGTAGCTGGTGTCGCGCTCAAACACCAGGCCCGCATCCAGGCTGAAGGTCGGCACCGTGCTGTCGGCCGAGCGGGTGCCATCGGCCAGCATGGCGTCAAACTGGTAAGCCGCGGTGTGCAACTGCAGCTTGGGCACCACAAAACCGGCCGAACCCAGCCAGGGGTAGCTGACCTGGGCCAGGCCATAGACACGCTGCGCATTGGGCTGCAGCGTGAGGCTGCGGTCTGCCTCGAACTGGGTGAAGTCGCCTTCCACCGACCAGTCAAACCCGCGGTCGTTGGTCTGCGCATAACGCGCTACCAGCTGGGGTACACGGTCATAGGGCGGCACGATAGGCGACGTGGCATCTTGCAGCGTTTGCCACTTCAGCACACTGGCACTCAGGCTGTAAGGGCCCTGCGACCAGCTCACGGACCCATTGCTTTGCAGAAGACGCTGCGTCAAAGTCCCGTTCGAGGAGCTGGTGAAATCGCGCCAGTAGTTGTCGTCGCTGACGCGGTTCACGTTCAGCAGGTAGCTCACCTGGCCCACCTCGGGCCAGCCGGTGTCCACCGTGCCGGTCTGGTTGATCGATGCGCCCCAGCGGTCGGCACTGCGCAGCTTGTCACTGGGCATGTAATTGGCGCGCAACACCCCCGAGTAGGTGGGTTCAAGGTAGCGGAACTCCCCGCCCAGATCCACGCCACGCGCCGTCATCAGCGTAGGCGTGATGGTGGCATCGCGTTGGGGCGCAATGTTCCAGTAGTACGGAACACTGAGTTGCGAGCCGTTGACGCTGTCGGCGCCAATCGTGGGGGGCAACACACCAGATTTGCGCTTGTCGCTCAGCGGGAAACTGATGGCCGGCACCGGCAGGATGGGTACGTCCTTGAAGCTCAGGTAGCCGCCATGGGCCACACCTACATCTTCGCCACTGTCAAATTCGATGTTCGCTGCCTTGAGCACCCAGTCGGGCATCCAGCTGGGGCCGGGTTTGCGTCGGCAGGTGGTGTACGTGGCGTTGTGGACCACGGTGGTGTTGGCATCCACAAAGTCGGCGCGGCTGGCCTCGCCATGGGCGTCCCCCTGCAGAAATTGGTAGCGGGGCTCCACAAAGAAGCCCTCGAAGGTCTCCACCTGCAGTTCCAGCAAGGGGCCTTCAAACACATTGCCGCCGCGGTTGATGCGCACGTTGCCGCTGGCCTTGGCGCGGTCCGTGGCTGCGTCGTACTCCAGCCGGTCAGCCTTGATGACGGTGCCGGGCTTGCGCAGCTCGGCCTGGCCTTCCACCACGGTCTCCAGGTCCGGGCGACCGGAGATGCGCTCGCCCATCAGAAAGGTCGGTGCTTCGTTGCGCTGGGCTGGCGACAAAGACTCGACGAGCCTGGGGCTGGTCGTCAGGCGGGCAGGCTCAGGCTCGGGGTTGGTAGCGGGCGCCTCCTGCTGGGCCTGCGCCGCCATCTGCGCGCACGCCAAGGCCACCAAGGCAACCTGTCGGGTCAGTGGGGGCAAACAGGGGGTCGGCCTGCTGGTCAGGTCGCGCAGAGAAAAACGCATGGGGCAGGGCGCAGGGTCGGTCGGCAAATCGGTTCAAAGAAACAGCCACTACCGGGTGGGCGCATCAGGCGCTGCCAAGGGGCTTTGTAGAATGGATTATCCATGAGCCCAAGCACCGCCCTTCCCCCGAACGCCCCCACCGCCGCCAGCGCCGACATCCACTGGTCTGACCCGGTGCGCCAGGCCTTGTTTGCCACCTGGTTCGCCCAGGTACAAGCCACCCACCAGCTGGATGCCAGCAGCCTGGGCCTGGCCTCGGCCGATGCCAGCTTTCGCCGTTATTTCCGGGTGCAGGGCCCCAATGGCACGCGGGTCATCATGGACGCACCACCCGACAAGGAAAACTGCCAGCCCTTTGTGGACATTGCCGGGCTGCTCACCCAGGCCGGACTGCACGCACCCGAGATTCTGGATTGGGACCCGTCGCATGGCTTCATGCTGCTGAGCGACCTGGGCACGCTGACCATGATGCAGTTCATGGCCTCGCGCGGCGACCTGGACCCCGCCATCAGCGTCACCGGCCAGGCGCTCAGCGCCCCGCCGCTGGACCTCTACCTGGGCGCGGTGGACACACTGCTGCAGTGGCAACTGGCCTCCAAACCCGACGTGCTGCCGCCCTACGACCACGCGCTGCTGCTGCGCGAGCTGGAGCTGTTCCCGCAGTGGTACATCGGTGCACACCGCCAGGTCACCCTGGATGCGGCCCAGCGCAAGGTGCTGGACGACACCTTTGCCCTGCTGATTGAAAACAACCTGTCCTGGCCCAGTGTCTATGTGCACCGCGACTTCATGCCGCGCAACCTGATGGTTCCCCTGGCAGGCCTGCCGCCCAAACTGGATGCCACCACGCTGGGCGTGCTCGACTTTCAGGACGCGGTCTACGGCCCCATCACCTACGACATCGCCAGCCTGATGCGTGACGCCTTCCTGAGCTGGGACGAAAGCTTCTGCCTGGACGTGACCATCCGCTACTGGGAAAAGGCCCGCAAGGCTGGCCTGCCCGTGGGCGACGACTTTGGCGAGTTCTACCGTGGCGTGGAATGGATGGGCCTGCAACGCCACCTCAAAATTGCCGGTATCTTTGCCCGCCTGACCCTGCGCGACGGCAAACCCAAGTACTTGGCCGATACGCCGCGCTTCATCCACTACATCCGCAGCACCTGTGGCCGCTACATGCAACTCAAGCCGCTGCTGCGCCTGGTGGAAAGCATCGAGGGCATCGAGATGCCCAATGTCTTTGCATTCGGTCGTTCGTAGCACCAATTTATAGCCAAATAGGCCTCTAGCCCCCGTATATATTGCGCGAGCAGCTCCTGATTTAATAGCAAAACCTGCCGCCATGCCCCGCTTTTACTGCCCCACCCCCCTGGTGCCCGACGCCCTGCTGGAGCTGCCCGCCGGTGCGGCACGCCATGTCCAGGTGCTGCGCCTGCAGCCCGGCGACACCATCACCCTGTTCAACGGGGAAGACCTCCGCGAGTTCGATGCCACCGTCACCCGCATGGGCCGCAGCGATGTGCAGGTGCAGGTGGGCCAGGCCCGCGCCACCGCACGTGAACCGGCCCGCCGCGTACACCTGGCGGTCGGCATGCCGGCCAACGACCGCATGGACTGGTTGGTGGAAAAAGCCACCGAGTTGGGCGTGGCCAGCATCCAGCCCCTGATGACGGAACGCAGCGTGCTGCGCCTGAGCGGCGAGCGCGCCGAGAAAAAAGTGGCGCACTGGCACAGCGTGGCCGTCTCGGCCTGCGAGCAGTGTGGCGGCAACCGCGTGCCCACAGTACACCCGGTGCAGACGCTGGCGCAGTGGCTCAAGACCTTGCCGGTGGCGGCGGCGGACTCGCAGCGCCTGCTGCTGTCGCTGCGCGAGAGCAGCGCAGCGCTGCACACCCGCCCCCTGACGCAGGAGGCCACGTTTCTCTCCGGCCCCGAAGGCGGCCTGGGCAGCACCGAGGAAGACCTGGCACTGGCCCACGGCTTTGCCCCGGTATCGCTAGGTTCGCGCATACTGCGTGCAGAAACTGCCGCCTTGGCCGCGCTCACCACCTTGGCGCTCCTGCCCTAACCCACCCTGCCTTCGGGCAATCCCCATGAACCGCAACCTCTGGCTGCTGGCCCTGTGCCAGGGACTGTTCCTCACCAACAACGTGACCTTCATCGCCATCAACGGCCTGGTGGGGCTGGCGCTGGCGCCCTATGGCTGGATGGCCACACTGCCGGTGATGGGCTATGTGGTGGGCGGGGCACTGGCCACGCCACTGGTGGCGCAAACACAGGCACGGTATGGGCGACGCGTTTCGTTCCAGATCGGGCTGGCCGTGGCTGTGGTCTCCGCACTCTTGGGCGCCTGGGCCGTGGCCGACAAACAGTTCTGGTGGCTGGTAGCCGCCACCGTGGTAGCGGGCTATTACAGTGCCAATGGCCAGCTTTACCGCTTTGCCGCCGCTGAACTGGCCCTGCCCGCGTTCCGCGAAAAAGCCGTGTCGCTGGTGCTGGCCGGGGGACTGATTGGCGCCGTAGCCGGCCCCAACCTGGCCGCGCGCACACGTACGCTGCTGGACGTACCGTTTGCCGGCGCCTATGTGGTGCTGGCCGGGGTGGCGTTGCTGGCGATGGTGCTGATGGCGTTTGTGCAGTTTCCAGCGCACCAGGCGCCCACGGCCCAGACGGTTCGGGGGCGCCCACTCTGGGACATTGCACGCCAGCCGGTGTTCATGGTGGCCGCCATCAGTGCGGCACTGGGCTATGGCGTGATGAACCTGCTGATGGCTGCCACACCGCTGGCCATGCAGCAATGTGGCCTGGGTTTTGACGATGCAGCTTTTGTGCTGGAGTGGCATGTGATCGGCATGTTTGCGCCCGGCTTTTTCACTGGCCACCTGATCAAGCGTTTTGGCACGCTCACCATCATGGGTGTGGGCGTGCTGCTGAACCTGCTGTGTATTGCCATTGCGCTTTCCGGTGTGGAGCTGCACCAGTTCACCATCGCGCTGTTTTTGCTGGGGGTGGGCTGGAATTTCCTGTTCACCGGCAGCACCACGCTGTCGCTGGCGGCTTACCGACCTGAGGAGAAAGACCGGGCCCAGGCGGCCATCAACTTTGCCGTGTTTGCAGTGATGGCACTGAGCTCCCTGGCCTCGGGGGCACTGGTGGTGACCAGCGGCTGGACCTGGCTCAACCTGGGCTCGCTGCCCCTGGTGCTGCTGACCGGCGCAGCCCTGCTCTGGCTGGCGCTGTACCAGCGCCGGCAACGGGCCTGAGGCGGTTTCAGCGCCGGGCCGCCCCAAGCTGAAAGCGCACCCCCTTGGGGGCAGCGCCCCACGTAGCGATGGCGCGCTGGGGCTTACTGGCCCAGCAGGGCGTCTTTGAGCTTGAAGTCGGCGGGGGCCGGACCCACCCAGATCTTGAGCACCATGCCGAAAAACTCGGCATCGCCCACCGGGGCGCCCTGTGCTTGGCCCTGGATGAAGAAAGTGGTGCCCTTGCCCGGCACATACTCCATGGCAAAGGTATCCCCGGCCACCAGCCTGGGTTTGCCCGAGAAGATGTCGATCAATCGGGTGCTGGATGCCGTGTGCTTCTGCACAAGTTCAGGCGAGGAGTTGCTGTTCAGGCCCTTGATGAAGGCCAGCCCCAAGTCGGTGCCGGGCACATCGCGCAGGGCCACAAAATTCAGGCGTTTGGGCCCCGCCAATGCCAACAGGGCCTCGGGCGTGCTGACCTTGCTCTGGGTGTAAAGCGCCAGGTCATAAACCTTGAAGATGGCTTTGTAGCGTGTCCCCATGCCATTGACCAGCAGCGTGGTGCCCTGGACTACCTGGGTGGGAGCAAAGGTACTGGTCACCGTGGTGGCTGCCTGCACCTGCAAGACAGCGCAAGCACAGAACAAAGCCCCAACCAACAGCGTTTGCCGAAGGGGGAATGGAATGGGTTTCATGATTCACTCTCGTTGTTGTGACGGTTTGCCATCCACGCCTCCAGGGCCTCCACCGCCAACGGTCGGGCGATGTAATAACCCTGCAGGGTGTGGCAACCGCTCTCACGTAAAAATGCCTGCTGCTCTACCGTCTCCACACCCTCGGCCACCACGTTCAGGCCCAGGGCCTCGGCCAAACCAACCACACCACGCACAATGGCGCGCGAATCACTGTCCACATCGGCATCGTTCACAAAAGAGCGATCGATCTTGAGCTGGTTGGGACGCAGGCGCTTGAGGTAGGCGAGTGAAGAGTATCCGGTGCCGAAATCATCGATGGCAATCCCGACACCAAGCTGACGCAGACGCTCGATGATGCGCTGGCTGGTTTCCGTCTCGGCCATCAGCACACTCTCGGTAATCTCGATCTCCAGCTCGTTGGGTTCAATGCCACTGGCGTCCAGCGCGGCCTGCAGGCTGTCGAGCAGGCGGTGGTCGCGGAACTCCAAGGCCGACACATTGACCGCCATATTGCCCACCTGGATGCCACGGGCCTTCCAGTCAGCCAGTTGGCGGCAGGCCTCGCGCAAGGTCCAGACACCCATCTCGGCAATCTTGCCCGACTCTTCGGCCAGACCGATGAACTGGCCCGGCAGCAACAGCCCCCGGGTGGGGTGCTGCCAGCGCACCAAAGCCTCGACGGCCACCATGCGCCCGGTCTTGGCATCGACTTGCGGCTGGTAGTACAGCACCAGTTCGCCATGGGCAATGGCGTGGGCCAGTTGCTGCTCCAGCTCCAGGCTGGCCTGCAGGCGGAAGTTGAGTTCGGAATGGAAAAAGCTGTAGCGCGCACGCCCCAGGGTCTTGGCCTGGTAGACCGCAATGTCGGCGTGTTTGACCAGGGTCTCAAAGTCCTGCGCGTCTTCGGGGAACAGCGCAATACCAATGCTGGCCGATACCCGCACCGTGGTGTTGGCCAATTGCACCGGCTCTTCCACCACGCGCAGAATGCGCTCGGCCATCTCGCCCAATGACTCCCAGTGGTCAATGTCGCTCACCATCACCAAAAATTCGTCACCGCTTTGGCGGCACACCACGTCGACCTCGCGCAAGGTATCGCGCAGGCGGCGGGCCACCTCGATCAACAACTCGTCGCCCGCGGCGTGGCCCATGGAATCGTTGACGGCCTTGAAACGGTCCAGGTCGATAAAGAAGATACCGAACTGCTGCTGGTTGCGGTGGGCCTGCAGCATTTCGCGCTGCACCAGGTCAATGAACAAGGCACGGTTGGGCAGCCCGGTGAGCTGGTCGTAAAACGCCATCTGCTGCAGCTGGGCGTTTTTGGTGCCCAACTGGCCAAACAAGGTGCGCAGCTCTTCCTGCACGCGCCCCAAGTGGCGACCCAGCAGGCCCAGCTCGTCCTGGCGGCGCCAGACAAAACGGGCCCGGTCCACGATGCTGTCTTGTCCGTGGTCCAGCAGGGCCGAGGCCTGTTCCTTGAGCCGTTCAATCGGGCGCAGCACGCGTGACACCAGCACCGGCATCAGCACCGCCAAAATGGCAAGCACCTGGAGTGCCACCAGCGACAGCATCTGGCTGCGCCGGGCCTGCAGCAAACCCTGGCCATAGGTCGCATCGAACCACACCACCAGAGTGCCCAGTACTTCGCCTGAACGCACCACAGTCTGGGTGCGCCGGGTCAGGCTGCCGGCTGCGGTTTCGGTGGCCAGGGTCTTGCCGTAGTCCGGGCGCACCCGCTCCAGCTCCGGGGTGTTGGCCAGTCCGTCTTCAATACGCACCGCCACAACTTGCGGACTCTCCAGCAAACGCACCGCCGCGGCGTCCAGCGCCACGCGGTCCACGACCCACATGGGTTCGGCGATGGAAACGCTGCCGATCTTCATGAGCGCCGTCTCGCTCTGGGCCAGCAGGGCCTTTTGCGACTTCTCGGCCAACTCCTGCTCCATCGTCAGCAGCAGCAGGGCTGGCAGGGTCACGCCCACCACCACCACCACCATCATGGTGTAACGCAAAGGCAATCCGGCCCGCCAACGGGCACGCAGGCTGGACAAGCTCAGGGGAAAGCGATTCATAGGGGCGTGTGGCACTCAGACAAGCACAGGTAATGCCAGGCTCAAAAACGCTGGTCCAACCACTGGCGCAGCGCGGCAAACACGGGCGTGGCATCCAGCTCATTAAAAATCTCGTGGTACAGGCCCTCAAAACAGCGCGTGGTGACCACGGCGGCAGGTGCCGCAGCCGCAAAGTCGCGGCTGCCCTGCGGCTGCACCAGCCGATCGTCACCGGCGTACATCAGCAAGGTGGGCACCTTCCACTGCGGCGCCAGGGCTACGGTGGCCGGGCCAGCCGTGGCAATGAAGCGGGCCAGGCGGGCGGAAATGCGGTCGTGCACCAAGCGGTCCGACTGGTACGCCGCCACCACCGCGGGGTCGTGCGAGATGTAGTTGGCGTTGAGCCCATTGCCCACGCGCAGATTGGGAAAAAACTTGGGCAGCACCGCCACCAGCAGCTTCTGGAAGCCACTGAGTCCGGGGTTCAGCGCGGGCGAGGACATGACCAGCGCATCCACCGGGCGGATCCCCAGTGACACAAAACGTCCCGCCACCAGCCCGCCCATGCTGTGGCCGAGCACGATCAACGGTGTGCTTTTTTCCATGCGGGCGCGTGTGCTGTCCACGATGTCGGCCAGATCGTCGAGCAGGCGGGTGTCGGTGGGCAGGCTGCCCGGGGCACCGCCCGATTCGCCATGGCCACACTGGTCGTAGCCCCGCACCGCAAAGCCCCAGTCATTGAGCTGGCGCGCCACATGGTCGTAGCGCCCCGCGTGCTCGCCCAGGCCGTGCACCAAGATCACCACGCCGCGCAAGTGCACACCGGGCTCCAGCGGCCAATCTTGAATGACCACGTTATCGCCATCGCTGGCCACGAAGGTGGTAAGGGTGGTATCAGCGCACATGCAGGACTTCCAGGGTTCAGGGGAAACGGGAGATCACCTGGGCCACCGCTGCAGTGAGCTTCTTGGCATAGGGGACGTGCAAAAATTCGTTGGGCCCATGGGCATTGCTCTTGGGCCCCAGCACACCACACACCATCATCTGCGCCTTGGGAAATCCCTTGGACAGCATGTTCATGAGTGGAATGGTGCCGCCTTGGCCGATGTGGCCACAAGGTGCGCCAAAGTGGGCTTGCGACGCTTCGTTGAGCGCAGCCTCGAACCAGGACGCGGTGCCCGGCGCATTCCAGCCCGTAGCGCTGGACAGCCCCTCGAACGTGACTTTGGCCTGGTAGGGCGCATTGTCTTCCAGCAGCGCTTTGAGCTCCTGCACCGCTGTGGCGGCCTCCACCAGCGGCGGCAGGCGCAGGCTGAGCTTGAAGGCGGTGTAGGGGCGCAACACATTGCCAGCGTTCTTCATCTCCGGAAAACCATCGGCTCCGGTCACGCTCAAGGTAGGCTGCCAAGTCCGCTTGAGCAGGGCCTCCAGCGGGTCTGTGGTGGTGGGTAGGGCAAAGGTGGTGGCTCCACCACAGTCGTAATGGGCCCAGGGGAAGCGCTTGAACAGTTCGTCGCCCAAAATACCCGCGGTCGCCTGGGCCTGCTGCAGTCGCTCGCTTGGTACTTCGCAGTGAAAGCTGGCTGGCAAGAGGCGACCGGTCTTGCTGTCTTCCAGACGGTCCAGTACCTGGCGCATGATGCGAAAACTCGATGGCACCAGACCGCTGGCATCGCCCGAGTGGATGCCTTCGGTGAGGATCTCCACCTTGAGCACGCCACTGGCCATGCCACGCAGGCTGTTGGTGAGCCAAAGCTGGTCGTAATTGCCGGCGCCCGAGTCCAGGCACACCACCAGCCCCACATCGCCCAGACGGGGCTTGAGGAGGTCAATGTACGGTAGCAAATCGTAGGAACCGCTTTCCTCGCATGTCTCAATCAAGCCGACCACACGCGGGTGGGCGACGTTCTGGCTCTTGAGCGCCTGCAGTGCAGCGATGGCGGCGTAGGCGGCATAACCATCGTCGGCGCCGCCCCGGCCATACAACTTGCCGTCTTCGTATTTGGGGGTCCACGGGCCCAGGTCGTTGCGCCAGCCCGAGAACTCGGGTTGCTTGTCCAAGTGGCCATACATCAACACGGTCTGGGCTGAAGCGCTACCGCTGGCCGCCACCTCAAAGAAGATCACTGGCGTGCGCCCTTCCAGACGCACCACCTCCAGCGTGAGGCCGGAGATCTTTTGCGACTCGATCCACTGCGCAGTGTTGCGCACGACGGTGTCGATATAGCCTTCGCTGGCCCAATCAGCATCGAACAAGGGGGACTTGGCGGGAATGCGGATGTAGTCTTCCAGACGGTGAACAATGTCACGGTCCCAGACTTGACTGACCTGCTCCAGCGCTTGCGGCGCATTCAAGGCGGCGGACGGTACGCGGGCGTTCATGGCGAACTCCTGAATCGGCAGAGTTGGTAAGGCGACATCATGCCATGGGCTCGGCCGCTTCCGGCCGTGGCAAACCCTCAACGCAACAGCGATTGGCGCCAGCGCAGGCCCTGACTGGTGGCGCCAGGTACAGCACCACCCCGTGGACGGTACTCGCACCCCACCCAGCCGGCATAGCCCATCTGGTCCAGCAGCTTCAGCAGGTAGCTGTAATTCAGCTCGCCCCCGTCGGGCTCCTCGCGCTCGGGCACACTGGCAATCTGGATATGGCCCACGGCGCCGGTGGGCAGGTACTGGCGCAGCTTGCTGGCCACGTCCCCCTCCGTCACCTGGCAGTGGTAGAGGTCCATCTGCACCTGCAAATTGGGCGCCCCCACCTCCGCCACCACCGCATGGGCCCGAGCCTGGTGGCGCAAAAAGTAGCCTGGCATGTCGCGTGGATTGAGCGGTTCAATCAGCAGGGTGCAGCCCAGCGCCGCCGCCTGCCCAGCGGCCCAACGCAGGTTGTGCACATAGGTGGTGTGCAGCATGTCCAAATTGGCATCCGGCGGCACCAGCCCCGCCATCACATGGATGCGCGGGCATTGCAAGGCCTGGGCATAACGCAAGGCTTCGGTGATGCCCGCGCGAAACTCCGCCTCGCGCCCCGGCAGGCAGGCGGTACCGCGTTCACCGCGGTCCCAGGCGCTGGCCATGGTGGCCAGGTCAGCGCCCCCCGGCGGTGCATTGAGCAGCACCTGCTGCAGGCCCGCCTGTCGCAGCGCGTGCGCAATCTCGCCCGCGGTCCACGCATAGGGAAACAAAAACTCCACCCCCGCAAAGCCGTCATGGGCCGCCGCGGCAAAGCGCTCCAAAAACGGGAGCTCGGGGTACAGAAAGCTCAGGTTGGCGGCAAAGCGGGGCATGGCAATGGCCGGTTCAACGCGGCATTCAGCGGGCCAGCTTGTAGACCGAGGTACCGGCGCGCAGATTCGGTGCGAAGCGGACGGTACGGCCATCCTGCAGACCAAAGCTGTCGAGCACGCGCAAGCCATTGCGCTGCGCCAAGACGGCCAGGTCGGCATGGGTGCCGACGCGAATGTTGGGCGTGTCGTACCACTGGTAGGGCAGGCGCTTGGTGACTGGCATGCGGCCTTGCAGGATGCTCAGGCGGTTGGGCCAGTGCGCAAAGTTGGGGAAGGCCACGATGCCGACCCGACCCACACGCGCCGTTTCCTTGAGCATGGTTTCGGCATTGCGCAAGTGCTGCAGCGTGTCGATCTGCAGCACCACGTCAAAGCTGGCGTCGCCAAACATGCTCAGGCCCTGGTCCAGATTGAGCTGCAGCACATTCACTCCGCGCTGCACGCAGGCCAGCACGTTGGCATCGTCCAGCTCCACGCCGTAACCACTGCAACCGCGCTCGCGCTGCAAGTAGTCCAACATGGCACCGTCGCCACAGCCGAGGTCGAGCACACGCGCACCGTGGGGTACCAGGCCGGCAATGGCGTGCAGGGTATTCAAGTCCGTCATGCCGCCACCTTCAAACCGTTGGAAATGCTATCGAAATAAGAGCGCATCACGCCCATGTAACGGGGGTCGTCGAGCAAAAAAGCATCGTGGCCGTGCGGCGCATCGATTTCGGCGTAGCTGACGTCACGCTTGTTGTCCAACAAGGCTTTCACCACCTCGCGGCTGCGTTTGGGACTGAAGCGCCAGTCGGTGGTGAAACTCACCAGCAGGAATTTGCAGGTGGCGCGTGCCAGTGCCTGGCTCAGGTCGCCGCCAAAGGGCTTGGCCGGGTCAAAGTAGTCCAGCGCCCGCGTGATCAGCAGGTAGGTGTTGGCGTCAAAGTATTCGGCAAACTTGTCACCCTGGTAGCGCAGGTAGCTCTCAATCTGGAACTCCACATCCTGGGTGCTGTATTTGTACCCACTGGCACTGGCCAGCACCGCATCCTTCAGCTCACGCCCGAACTTTTCGTTCATCACATCGTCGCTCAGGTAGGTGATGTGGCCAATCATGCGGGCAATGCGCAGCCCCCGCTTGGGGATGACACCATGTTCGTAGAAATGACCGCCATGAAAGTCGGGGTCAGTGACGATGGCGCGGCGTGCCACTTCATTGAAGGCAATGTTTTCCGCATTCAGGTTGGGCGCACTGGCCACCACCACGGCATGGCGCATGCGTTCGGGGTACTGCAGCGTCCAGCTCAAGGCCTGCATGCCGCCCAAGGACCCCCCCAGCACCGCGGCCAGGGTCTGGATGCCCAGCGCATCCAGCAGGCGGGCCTGGGCATTGACCCAGTCTTCCACGGTCACCACGGGAAAGTCGGCGCCATAGACCTTGCCCGTGTCGGGATGGGTGTGCATGGGGCCGGTGGAGCCGAAGCAGGAGCCCAGGTTGTTCACGCCAATCACGAAGAACTTGTTGGTATCCACCGACTTGCCGGGACCAATCATGTTGTCCCACCAGCCTTCGGACTTGTCCTGGCCTTCGTACACACCCGCCACATGGTGGGAGGCGTTGAGTGCATGGCAGACCAGCACGGCGTTGGATTTGTCGGCGTTCAGGGTCCCGTAGGTCTCATAACTCAGGGAATAGCCGTGGATGCTTGCCCCGCTTTGCAGCGGCAAAGGGGCATCAAACGTGATGGACTGGGGCGTGGCAATCAGCATAAAAAACAAAACCCGGCAACGCTAAACGCGGGCCGGGTTGCAATGCCAGAAGGCGGGTCCGTGTTTAGCTGTATTTATTAAGCGCCCGCAAGCTGGAGCAAATTGGCGCTGTGAGCGGGCAGTATACCAAGCGGGCCCTTTCAGGCCAGCAGCGCCACCAGGCCCAGCACCGCAAAAATCAGCGCCGATACCAGGTGCACCACACGCATCGGCACCAGGCGTGTCATGCGCTCGCCCAGCCAGACCACCGGCGCGTTGGCCAGCATCATGCCCAGCGTGGTACCTGCCACCACCCAGAAGTAGGCGTTGTAGCGGGCGGCCAGCATGACGGTGGCGATTTGGGTTTTATCGCCCATTTCGGCCAGAAAGAAGGCCACCACGGTCGTGCCAAAGACGCCCCAGCGCGGCTGTGCATCGGTGTCTTCTTCGTCGAGCTTGTCGGGGATCAACATCCACACGGCCATGGCAATGAAGGAGGCGCCCAGAATCCAGCGCAGAGTCGTGGGGCCGATGACGGTGGTGACCCAGGCCCCCAGGGCGCCGGCCATGGCATGGTTGGCCAGGGTAGCGACCAGAATGCCCCAGACGATGGGCCAGGGTTTGCGAAAACGCGCGGCGAGGATGAGCGCGAGCAACTGGGTTTTGTCGCCCATTTCTGCAAGCGCAACGATACCGGTGGAGAGGAAAAAGGCTTCCATGAATGAAGAGTCCATGGCCGGGGACCTACCCATGACTGCACGACACCCCCGGCCGAAATCAGAGGCGTGCAGTCAAAGGTCTCGCCAAAACCCGCGAAACGGGCTCTGCTTGCGCCATGGGTGCCGTTGCCGGCACCACAAGTCTGTTGACGCAAGCCCCTCTCAATGAAGAAGGGCGGCTACTCCCCAATGACAGCCCGCATTGTACCCGCCGGCCCCTCAGGCCTCGCGGCCCCGATCTGGCGCATTTTTTGCTTTCTTTTGGTGCATGGAGCAAATTTCACATGGATTTGCACCAATAAGCAGCATTTCAATACAAGAGGAACTTATGGAAGCACTCAAACAGGGCGCGGATGCCTTGTTCATCCTGCTCGGCGCCATCATGGTGTTGGCCATGCACGCCGGTTTTGCCTTTCTGGAGCTGGGTACGGTCCGCCGCAAAAACCAGGTTAATGCGCTGGTGAAGATCTTGGTGGACTTCTCGGTCTCCACCGTCGTCTACTTTGCGGTGGGCTACGCCGTGGCCTATGGCACCACCTTCTTCGTGGGCGCAGAGCAGTTGGCCGCCAAGAACGGCTACGACCTGGTGAAGTTCTTCTTCCTGCTGACCTTTGCTGCCGCCATTCCCGCCATCATCTCGGGGGGAATTGCCGAGCGCGCCAAGTTCTGGCCCCAACTGATTGCCACCGCGGTCATCGTCGGTTTTGTCTACCCCTTTTTCGAGGGCATTGTGTGGAACCAGCACTTTGGCGTGCAGGCCTGGATCAAGGGCCTGACCGGCGCCGAGTTCCATGACTTTGCCGGCAGCGTGGTGGTGCACGCCGTGGGCGGCTGGATTGCACTGGGCGCCGTGCTGCTGCTGGGCGCGCGCAGCAACCGCTACCGCAAGGATGGCGCCATCTCCGCACATCCACCGTCCAGCATTCCCTTCCTCGCACTGGGCGCCTGGATTCTGACGGTGGGCTGGTTTGGCTTCAACGTGATGAGCGCGCAGACGCTGGACAAGATCAGCGGCCTGGTGGCAGTGAACTCCCTCATGGCCATGGTGGGCGGCACGCTGGCCGCGCTGGCGGTGGGCAAAAACGACCCGGGCTTTGTGCACAACGGCCCGCTGGCCGGGTTGGTGGCAGTGTGTGCGGGCTCCGACCTCATGCATCCGCTGGGCGCGCTGGTGGTGGGCGGCGTGGCCGGCGCCATCTTTGTGGTGATGTTCACGCTCACGCAGAACAAATGGAAGATTGACGACGTGCTGGGCGTATGGCCCTTGCACGGCCTGTGCGGCACCTGGGGTGGCGTGGCAGCCGGCATTTTTGGCAGCCAGACCCTGGGTGGCCTGGGCGGCGTGAGCCTGGGCGCGCAGGTGATTGGCACGCTGATGGGCGTAGCCTGGGCCACCGCCGGGGGCTTTGTGGTCTACGGCGTGCTCAAGGCAACCATCGGCCTGCGCCTGAGCCAAGAGGAGGAATTCGACGGCGCCGACCTCTCCATCCACAAAATCAGCGCAACCCCCGAACGCGAGGCGAACTGGTAGAACGGAACGAAGAGGCCTGATTGCTCCTGATTCAGGAGCTGCTTGCGCATATTCCACGGGGCCTAGAGGCCAATTTGATACTCAAGGTACCCCGCCGGATCGCGGACTCAGGTTGGCAGCGATGCCCAGCGCCGCAACACAGGCCCCAGCGACAGGCGGCCACAACCATACAAGGCCAACACCGCCAGCAGCACACCCCAGGTCACGTGCTGTTGCAAGGCCGCGGGCGCAATCTCGGCCAGTGCCAGCACCGCCACGCCATTCACCACACTGAGGCCCAGCGCCGCAAACCGCCCGGCCAGGCCCAGCACCAGCAACACGGGCAAGACCAGCTCACCCGCAGTCCCCATTGCTGCGGCCACCGCGGGCGAGAGCAGGGGCACGTGGTACTCGTCAGCAAACAGGGCCAGCGTGATGTCCCAGTCGCGCAGCTTGGTCAGGCCTGAGAGAAAAAACACCTGCGCCACATACAGGCGCGCCAGCAGCGCAGCCAGGGGTTGCAAGGCGTTCAGACCCCGCTCTACCCAGTCCCACAGCGCCAGCGCGCGGGCAGTCCTGGAAGCGGCGAGGAGGTGCCAAGAGGGCATGGAGGTAGGCGTCATCGCGGCGTGGGTGGGGTTGAAAAATCAGGGGCCTGGACGGCCAGCAGCAGTCCGCTCTGCACGGCGTCGGTGAACCAGGCGTTGATGTCGAGTTGCGGGGCGGCATCCATGGCCGCCCCCAGCGACACGCCTTGCAGCAGGGCCGTCGCAAAAAGGGCCTCGTCGGGCAAGGCATGCCGCAACCGCGGGCGGTAGCCCTGGCGCCAGACCAGGGCATTTTCCGCCTGGCCCGCATGCAGCAGGGTTGCCGCCTCGGCCAGGGTCACCCCCTCATCCCCATGCGCCAGCACCAGGCTGGCCGCGGGCCATGGGCTGTGCAGCAGTGCCGTGCCGGGGGCGAGCTGGAGCTGCAGCACGTCCAGGTCGTGGCTGCCCAGCAGGGCCAGGGTGGCGGGCTGCAGTTCGGCATCGGGCGCACTGGCACAGGTGTGCAGCGCCCACTCCACCCGGGCAACATCGGCCAGGTACGGATCGTCTGCCAGCTGTGGGCTGGCAGCCACAAAATCGGTCAGAGTGTTGCCCCACCGCGCCATGTCGCCCACCTGGGGCGGCGAGGCATGCCACAGCGCGCGCGCCAGGGCGGCAAAACTCTCTGCGCCCAACATCTGGGCCAGCACCGGGTAGGCCGCCAGCAGCGCACGCTCAGCCAGGGCACGCCCATTGGATTGGTAAGCTTTTAGGCCTCTAACCCCCATGGAATCTGCGCAAATAGCTATATTTTTTATAGCATTTTCAATGTCCAGCGAAAACAAGCCTTCCAAGAAACGCTGCTGTTGCTGTGCCAGCGCGCTCATGCCATGGCCTCTGCCGTGTCGCGCATGGTCGGCGCCGCTTGGCGTGCGATGGCCACCTCGTCCAGCAGCACGTCCAGCGCAGGTACATCGGTGTCCCACTCCACCAGCGTGGGGACCGCACCAAAGCGCGCCAGCGCATGCTGGTGCAGCGCCCACACGGCAGGGCTCACCCGGCTGCCATGGTCGTCAATCACGATGTCGCCATGCGCGTCCTGCACATGGCAGTGGCCCGCCACATGCAGCTCGCCCACGGCATCGGGCGCGATGGCGTCCAGCCAATCGCGGCAGGCCTGCACAGGGTCGCCCGCCTGGCCTGCCAGTTGGGCGTTGCGTGCATTCACGTAAATATTGTTCACATCGACCAGCAGGCCACAGCCGGTGCGCCGGGCCAGGGTCGTCAGAAAATCGGGCTCCGACCAGTCTTGCGCATCGGCACTGCACCAACGCACGTAGGCCGACAGGTTTTCCACCAGGAAGCGGCGCCGCAGCCGATCCTGCACCTGCTGCACATGGCGGCACAACAGGTCCAGGGTTTCGTCAGAAAAGGGAATGGGCAGCAGGTCCGCGCCGTGCACGCTCTGCGCTCCCAGCGTGCCGCGCGCAAAACAGGCGTGGTCGCTCACACGCACCGGGTCCACGCGTTGCACCAAGCGGGCCAGTTGGTCCAGGTGCCAGGGGTCCAGCCCCACCGCGGAGCCGAGCGACAGCCCCACGCCATGCAGGCTGATGGGGTACTGCGCCCGGGCTTGCAATAACACCGCCATTGCCGCGCCGCCATGGCCAAAGAAATTTTCGGAGTGAACTTCCAGAAAATCCAGCGCTGGGCGCCGCGCCAGCAGCTCTGCGTAATGGGGGTGCCGCCACCCAATGCCCACCTCGCCGCAGGGCGCAGGCATGGATGAAGGCGAAGGGGTGGCGGTCATGCGACGAATGATCAGCTTTTCATCTTCTTGGCATCGTCCATGGATATGCCCTTCATGTCCTTGCACGTGCCTTTGACCACGTATTTCCATTCGCCCTTGTCCATGTCCACTTTGGATTGGCCCGCGCAAGAATGGGTGCCCGAGAGGTTGGCACAATCGTTTTGTCCCGCTTTGGCGATACCAAAGCACTTTTCTTTCTCTTGCGCCGCCACGGGGGCAGAAGCCAGGGCCAAAGTCATCAGGCTGGCAGCAGTGACGACGATCAGGGCACGTTGATTCATGAGAAAACTCCTAGGTTGGAAAGGAAACAACCAGATGGGTGTGGCACGGGATTGCGCCAGAACGCTGGTTGGGGTTTAGTCCCGCGGGCAGCCTGTTTCTTACAACAGGGCGTGGCAGTTTTTGAGATCCAAGGGTTTTCCCCTGTCAGTCCCAGCGCCCCAACGCGGCGAAACCGTACACTGCGCCCACACCACCCACAGACCACCATGCCCAGTTTTGAACTGCAGGTCGCCGACCTCCGTGATTACCTCCTCAAGTTTGCACGCCTGCAATTGCGCAACGAGGTTTGGGCCGAGGATGCCGTCTCCGAGACCGTACTGGCCGCGATCGCCAAGCCCCAGGCGTTTGACAACCGCTCCCAGCTCAAGACCTGGTTGGTGGGCATCCTCAAGCACAAGATCATTGACGCCCTGCGCCACCACCGCCGCGAAGTCACTGCGCCGGACACCAACCCTGACAACCAAATGGACCCACTGGACTTGATGGCCTTCCAGCCTGACGGACACTTCAGCCAGATGCCCTCAGAGTGGGGCAACCCCGAACAAGACACCAGCCGCCGCCAGTTTTTTGAGATCCTGGAGGCCTGCACGACCAAATTGCCTGCGGTACAGGGTCGACTCTTTTTGATGCGCGAGTGGCTGGAGCTCTCCAGCGAGGAAATTTGTAAGGAGCTGCAGCTCACGCCGACCAATCTGTACGTGCAGCTGCACCGAGCCCGCCTGCGTTTGCGCGAATGTTTGGAGATGCATTGGTTTGCAAAGGCTGTTCAACCATGATGCCATTTAGAAAAAGCTGCCGCGAGGTGGCGGCCCTTCTGGTCGCCCGGGAAGACCGTGCCCTGCCCCTGGGGGACCGTATCGCCCTGCGCCTGCACCTGCTGGCATGCGCGGCATGCCCACGCTTTGAGCGCCAGATCCTCACCATGCGCAACAGCCTGCAACAGTGGCGCAACTACGCCGAGACCGAACCCAATGCAGAGGCCGACGGTAAAAAAAATAAAAATTAGACGACTTTCCAAAAAAAAGCGCATAATGATCTCGCATTGCCCTGAGTATGGGTGTGCAAGTTTGCGGTGTTTAGTCAGTTTCGCGTCTGCTTTAAGTCTTCACTGGTTTGTTGATTGCGGTTAAGGACTCCATCGCGTTTTGAGTTATTTTGAGGAGTCCCTCCATGGGCAACAAACTTTACGTAGGCAACCTGCCTTATTCTTTCCGTGACGAAGACCTGCAACAAGCGTTTGCCGCACACGGTTCCGTTTCCAGCGCCAAAGTCATGATGGAGCGCGACACAGGTCGCTCCAAAGGCTTCGGTTTTGTGGAAATGGGCAGCGATGCTGAAGCACAAACCGCCATCAACGCCATGAACGGTCAACAGTTCGGTGGCCGCGGCTTGGTGGTGAACGAAGCCCGTCCCATGGAACCCCGTCCTCCCCGTTCCGGCGGCTTCGGCGGTGGTGCTGGCGGTGGCGGCTTCGGTGGCGGCCGCTCCGGTGGCGGCGGCTACGGCGGCGGCGGTGACCGCTCCGGTGGCGGCGGCTACGGCGGCGGTGGCGGCGGCCGCTCCGGTGGCGGTGGTTACGGCGGTGGCCGTAGCAGCTACTAAGCAGCAGACAGCAAGTACACGTACTTTGCAAAAAAAGGGACCGCAAGGTCCCTTTTTTATTGCTACGTCAGCCTTTAATTCTCGTCTTCACGGCGTTTGCGCGGCCGCCCCGCCAACACCTTGTCATACAAGCCGTTCGGCAGTGCGCGCAAGATTTTTGCCACCCAGCCCATCTGCCACGGAATCACGCGGTAACTTGCACCTTGTGCAATCGCATCAAACGCCCGCGCAGCAAATTCATGGGGCTGCATCAAGAATGGCATGCTGTAGCGGTTCTGGCGTGTGAGTGGTGTGTCGATATAGCCAGGACACAGGGTAACGACCTTGATGCCGCTGCTACCCAGCTCACCGCGCAAAGATTCGCAGTAACTGATCACTGCCGCCTTGCTCGCGCAATAGGCACCATGGCCCGGCAAGCCACGAATCCCTGCCACACTGCCAATACCCACCAAAGCGCCGCTTCCGCGCTGCGCCATCGCCCGCACAAAGGGGTGAAAGGTTGCGGCCAATCCCACGTTGTTGGTGCTGAAAGTGCGCACCATGACATCCAGGTCACTGCGAACACCCGTGTCCATCCCCACGCTGATGCCTGCATTGGCAATCACCACATCGGGCACACCGAGCTCTGCGAGACAAGTTTGTCCTGCCGCCACAATGCTGTTGATGTCTGACACATCCGCACCGTACACCCGGTAACGCGTGGAATCCAGCGCCTGGCTGCGGGCCCAGGTGTGGATTTCGTCAACCCGGCGGGCAACCAGGGCCAAGGTATAGCCAGCCTGGTAGTAGCGCCATGCCAGGGCCTGGCCAATGCCGCTGGAAGCACCTGTAATGAAAATCAAAGCGGCCATTGGGTGCTCCAGAAACGCAGGTAAAAGTTAGCGGGAATCAGGCACCAAAGTGCCATGCACACGACCGCGCAGGCGCATGACTTGGTCCACGTTGTCAAAGTCCATGGCATCGGCCGTGAACCGGTCCTTGCCACGGGTGAGCTCCACCGGCTGGTGGGATTTCACCACTTCGGTGTCCATGAACGCGTGCAGAAATTCACCCCGGTATTCCATGCGGGGCGTGGCCTTGCCAGCCGCCGTGGTGTCTGCCTCGCGCACCACCACGGCTTTGCCCATCAACTGGACCTCCGAGCCACTGTCATTGGTCAGACCGCGAAGGGCACTGGCAGTGGTGAGGCGACCCTCGGCATCAAACGAACGGATGCGAATGCCGTCAATCTCGATCCATTTGGTGTCGGGGTAGTGACGCGCCACACTGCCTTGGACCTCGGAACGCATACGCCCCGTTGCATCGTAGGTTTTGATGGAAAACCCGTGCATGAAATAGTCAGGTTCGTGACCGCGCACACGCTCGGCCAGCGCCACCTCCGGTGTTGGCGTGCTACGCACCAGCCAGTATGTGCCAAGCGCCAGCGTGCCCATCACCATCAGGGGGAGGTAGAGCAGGACGCGATCCCACACTTCGTACAGGAAGTTTTTCACTGTGTATAACTTTCCAGCAAGTCCGCATAACGGCCACTTGCCACCAGCAACAAGTCGCACAGCTCGCGCACCGCGCCGTGGCCGCCCGAGGCGCGGGTCACGTACTGCGCAGCACCCAGCACTTCCACATGGGCGTTGATCGGCGCACACGCGAGCGCGGCGCGGCGCATCACGGGGAGGTCGGGCCAGTCGTCGCCCATGGCGGCGGCCCGCGACCAGTCCAGGCCTAGTGTCTGCAGGGTCTGCTCGGCAGCAGGGCGCTTGTCCTCGGTTCCAAAGTGGGCATGCACCACCCCCAGAGCCTGCAAGCGGACCCGCAAGGGCTGTGAGTCACGGCCGGTGATGATGACCGGGGTGATGCCGGCCTTTTGCAGCAGCTTCAGGCCGTGGCCATCCAGGGTGTTGAAGCGCTTGAGGGTTTCGCCGGATTCGGAGAACAAGAGACCGCCATCGGTCAACACACCGTCGACATCCAGGAACACTACCTGGATACCCTGCGCACGCAGCAACAGATCGGGCGCAAACTGGATTTGGGGTGTTGCGGCCATCAGATGACTTTCGCGCGCATCAAGTCGTTGCTGTTGAGCGCACCGCACAAGGCACCCTGTGCATCCACCACCAGGACGCTGGTGATGCGCTTGGCCTCCATCAGGTCAGCCGCATCCACCGCCAGTGCATCGGCTCCCATGGTGTAGGGGCCTGCGCGCATCACGTCCTGCGCCGTCTTGGCCCGAAGGTCCACGCCCTGCTCGACCAAACGGCGCAAATCACCATCGGTAAAAATGCCCAGCACGGTGTTGTCAGACCCCACCACGGCGGTAGCGCCTAGGCCTTTGGCGCTCATCTCGCGCATCAGCTCACTGAAACTGGCCGTCGGTGCCACGCGCGGCACGGCATCGCCAGAACGCATCACATCGCTCACATGTGTCAACAGTTTGCGGCCCAGGGCGCCACCGGGGTGCGAGCGCGCAAAGTCTTCCGTGCGGAATCCTCGTGCATCGAGCAGGGCCACGGCCAGCGCATCGCCCATGGCCAACTGGGCCGTGGTACTGGCAGTCGGCGCCAGGTTGAGCGGACAGGCTTCTTTGGCCACTCCCGTATCGATCCAGAGGTCCGCGTAACGCGCCATGGTGGAGTCGGCGTTGCTGGTCATGGCCACCAAAGCAGAGCCGAGTCGTTTGAGCACGGGCAGGATGGCCGCCATCTCCTGCGACTCACCGCTATTGGAAATCATCAGCACCAGGTCGGTTGGAGTGACCATGCCCAAGTCGCCATGGCTGGCCTCGGCCGGGTGCACAAACAGAGCGGGCGTCCCGGTGGAGGCCAACGTGGCGGCAATCTTGCGGCCCACATGGCCGCTTTTGCCCATGCCCATCACCACCACACGGCCCTCAATAGCCAGAATCCGCTCCACGGTCTGGGCGAATCCTTCGCCCACACGGGTCTTGAGCCCCAAAACGGCCGCAGCCTCGATATCGAACGTTTCTCTGGCCAAGGCCAAAGCCCGGTCGGCGCGTGAAGACCCGCCACTTGCTGCATGTGCTGTCATGTGCGCATTTTATAGACGCGCATGTCTCTTGCTAGTATGGCGCCATGACTGGACTTGAAATCACTCTGCTCTACCTGCTGGCGACCGTGCTGGGGGTGGTGGCGTGCCGCTCGCTCAAGCTGCCCCCTATGTTGGGGTACCTGGCTGTCGGCGTGGTGATTGGCCCCAACGCACTGGCACTGTCCCAAAATTCGGATGGAGTCCGTCACTTGGGCGAATTTGGCGTGGTGTTTTTGATGTTCGTGATCGGCTTGGAATTCAACCTGCCGCGGCTGCGCGCCATGCGCAAGCACGTGTTTGGGCTGGGGCTGCTGCAGGTGGTGGTCACGATTTTCCTTGCCACCGCGGCGACCCTGGGCATGGCAGCCGTATTCCCACGGATCTGGAGCATGGAGTGGCAAGCGGCCCTGGCCCTGTCCTGTGCGCTGGCCATGAGCAGCACGGCCATTGTGGTGAAACTTATGGTGGAACGACTTGAGCTGGACTCCGAACATGGCAAGCGCGTGATGGGGGTGCTGCTGTTCCAGGATCTGGCCGTCGTGCCACTGCTGGTGCTGATTCCGGCGCTTGGAGCCTCAGGCGAACAACTGTTTGAAGCGCTGGCTCTGGCTGCATTCAAAGCCGTGGTTCTGGTGACCGTGTTGCTGGTAGGGGGCCAGCACTTGATGCGGCGCTGGCTCACACTGGTGGCACGCCGCAAAAGCGATGAGTTGTTTGTATTGAATTTGCTGTTCATCACGCTGGGCCTGGCCTGGTTGACCGAGCTGGCGGGCTTGAGCCTGGCCCTGGGCGCCTTCATTGCCGGCATGCTGATTTCGGAGACTGAATACAAACACCAGGTGGAAACCGACATCCGCCCCTTTCACGACGTGCTGCTGGGATTGTTTTTCATCTCCATTGGCATGCTGCTGGACTGGCGCCTGGTGCTGGAACGCTGGCCACTGGTCCTGCTACTGGTGGCATTGCCAATTGTGTTCAAAGCCGCACTGGTCACCGGCCTGGCCAAAGCCTTGGGCACGTCATCGGGCGTCAGCCTGCGCACCGGTTTGTATTTGGCGCAGGCTGGTGAATTCGGGTTTGTATTGCTGACTCTGGCGCAGAAAAACTCCCTGGTTCCTCCCGCTTTGCTGAACCCGATTTTGGCCAGCATGGTGTTGTCCATGCTGGCCACACCGTTCATCGTGATGTACAGCAACCGCATCGTGATGAAACTGGTGAGCAGCGAATGGCTGCTGCAATCGCTGCAGATGACCACCATCGCGCGCAAGTCCATCGGCGCTAACCAGCACGTCATCATTTGCGGCTTCGGCCGTTGTGGACAAAATCTGGCTCGCATGCTGGAGCACGAAGGTATTCCCTACATGGCGCTGGACCTGGACCCTGACCGGGTACGCCAGGCCGCCGCCGCCGGGCAATCGGTAGTGTTTGGCGATGCAGCCCGCCTGCAGGCCCTGATGGCAGCCGGACTGGCCCGGGCGAGCGCCGTGGTAATCACCTACCTGGGTGAGGGGGCCGCACTCAAGGTACTGGGCAACACCCACACCCATGCCCCCCAAGTACCCGTCATTGTTCGCACCCAGGACGACCATGCTTTGGACAAGTTGCGCGCTGCGGGTGCTACGGAAGTGGTGCCTGAAGCCATTGAAGGCTCGCTGATGCTGGCCAGCCACGCGCTGGCACTGGTGGGCGTGCCTATGCGCCGCGTGATCCGTATCGTGCAGGACCAGCGCGATGCGCGCTACAACCTGTTGCGCGGCTTCTTTCATGGCGCCGACGACGACTCGGTGGACGAGTTACAACAAGAGCGCTTGGTCACGGTCAATTTGCCTGCAGGCGCCAAGGCCTCTGGCAAACTTTTGGCACACTTCGATTTGGAGACTTTGGACATTCGTGTGCTGAGCTTGCGCCGCGACGATGGCGCCGCCGTTCCCACCGATGCCCACTGCCGGCTGGAAGGTGGCGATACGCTGGTGCTGTCCGGCAAAGCGGGCGCCTTGGCGATAGCCGAGCAGAAGCTACTCAAAGGCTAGGCCAGCGCTGCACAGTTGGGGGCACAATAGCGCCTGCCTTTATTTCCGCACCCGTCCAGTCTTATGCAACACCTCAGCGTCAACCAATACCTCCGGGACAACATCCGCACCGTGCCCGACTGGCCAGCGCCGGGCGTGCAGTTCCGCGACATCACGCCGCTGCTGCAGGATGCCAAGGTATTCCGTGTGCTGATTGATGCCTTTGTGCACCGCTATATGGACCCCAGCATGCGGCCCGATGTGGTGGCTGGCTTGGACGCGCGTGGCTTCATCCTGGGAGCCGTGGTGGCCTACGAGCTGAACATCGGCTTTGTCCCGATCCGCAAGAAAGGCAAACTGCCTTTCACCACGGTGGAAGAAACCTATGAACTGGAATACGGCAGCGCCACCGTGGAACTGCACACCGATGCAGTGAAAGCAGGCGACCGTGTCCTGCTGATTGACGATCTGATCGCCACTGGCGGCACCATGATGGCCGGCAAAAAATTGCTGGAACGACTGGGTGCCCATGTGATGGAAGGCGCCGCGATTGTGGACCTGCCCGAGCTGGGCGGTTCTGATCGCCTGCGAGAGTCAGGTCTGCCCTTGTTCACACTGGTGGATTTTGCGGGCCACTAAGCCACGCTAAGGTGCGCCTCAGTTGAGGTCGCCGTACTGGGTCCCACTCAGCGGCGAATTACGATCATCCAGCTCCGTGTCCTGAAAGCTGGGCGGTGCCGGATTGCGGCGTCCGGAGCGCACAATTTCCCCGGGCGCCGAGAGTGCGCTAGGTGAGGGAATGGCTGCCAACGCCTGCTTGAAGGCGGCCACTTCATCCGCCTGCAAAGGCTCGTACCGCGGGGCAGTTGGCGCTACCGGGGTGGACACGGCCGGTACCACACTGGCACTGCGCGCCAGACCTGTCGTCACATGTTCATTGACACGCCAATACACAGCCGTGACCAAAATATCGTGCCGTGACTTGGCCACCTTGGCAATGTGAGTTTCCATGTCAGCCAGACGCTGCGGGTCGCCCACGTTCTGGCGTGCCATGTCCATCATGATCAGGTACTGACGCCCCCTGGAGTCCAGCGACAGCACCTTGAACTTGTAGCTGGTGGAGAGCAACCCGGCACGGGTCATGGACTCGCGCACCACCGTGTACAGCAACTCCCGGCGCTCCAGGCGCTCGTTTTTCCGATTGGCAGCGCTGCCCGGCACGGAATGAGGCCCCTTGGAACGCGACTTCCCACTGTGGTTGAACGGCAGCGTGGCATCGATATGCCCCAGGCCGGAACTTTCTGCCGCAGGCGCAAGTCCCTGCTTTTTTTTGGAGAACCAACGGAAGAGGGACATTGTTGAGGCTTTCGGGGCTGAGAGCGATGGAGTGTAGTGCAGGCTATTTGCCAATGCAAAATTTGGAAAAGATCACGCCCAGCAAGTCATCGGAGCTAAATGCACCCGTAATTTCGCTCAGTGCGTTCTGCCCGAGGCGCAGCTCCTCAGCCAGCAGGTCCAGCGCGTTGCCCCCCAAACTGAGGTGTGCATAGGCCTCCATCAAATGGGCATCCACGTGGCGTAGCGCCTGCAGATGTCGCTGACGGGCGATGAATCCGCCCCCCGACGAGGGCTGCCAACCGGCGGACACTAGCAGACGCTCCCGCAAAACATCCAAACCCTTCCCGGTTTTGGCCGACAGCACAATGCCCGCATCGGCCACCGCATCAGTCACCGCATCGGCCTTGTTCCAGACATGAATAACAGGGGTATTTTTAGCAAGTTTTTGGGCTAAAGCCCCCGCGATATCTGCGTCAGCAGCTATATATTCCATAGCACTCTGGCGCATCAGGTCGTGGAGAAACAGCACCGCATCGGCTGTCTCAATGGCTTGCCAGGCACGGGCAATGCCGATCTGCTCCACCGCATCATCGCTGCTGCGCAAACCGGCGGTGTCGATCACGTGGATGGGGATGCCATTGATCTGGATGGTCTCTTGCACTTTGTCACGCGTAGTGCCGGCAATCGGCGTGACGATAGCCAGTTCGGCGCCCGCCAGGGCATTGAGCAAGGACGACTTGCCGGCATTGGGCTGACCTGCGATCACCACCGTAATGCCCTCGCGCAACAGTGCGCCTTGGGTGGCCTGCTGCAGCACCTGTTGCACGGTGGCCTGCAGTTTCTGCAACTGGCCCAGCGCATCGGCTTTTTGCAGAAAGTCGATTTCCTCTTCCGGAAAGTCCAGCGTCGCCTCGACCAGCATACGCAAATGCGTCAGCGCCTCCAGCAGGGTGTGGACCTGCTTGGAGAACGCGCCTGCCAGCGACTGTGTGGCGCTGCGCGCAGCCGCTTCGGTGCTGGCATCGATCAAGTCGGCAATCGCCTCGGCTTGGGTCAGGTCGATCTTGCCGTTCAGAAAGGCCCGCTGAGAAAACTCCCCGGGCTCAGCAATACGCAAACCAGGCAAGAGCGCCCCCCCCGTAGTGACGGAGGTACTGACCGCGAGCTCCAGGCAACGCGCGACCAACAACTGCAAGACCACAGCGCCACCATGGGCCTGCAGCTCCAGCACGTCTTCGCCGGTAAAGGAATGGGGGCCCGGAAAGTACAAAGCCAACCCCTGGTCCAGGGGCTGGCCTTGTGCATCGGTGAAAGGCAGATAGGTGGCCTCACGCGGCCGCAGCGTGCGGCCCAGAAAGGCGTGGGTAAAACCGGAAAGGTCTTTGCCACTGATCCGGACAATGCCCACGGCTCCCCGTCCGGGTGCCGTGGCCACTGCCACGATGGGGTCGCTATGGCGTGTCAGCACGGCCGCTCTACCCCAGCCTGCTTACTTGAACTTGGGCAGATTGAACTGGGGCGGCACGCCCATGCGGGTGTTGATGATCCATTGCTGCGCGATGGACAAGATGTTGTTGGTGATCCAGTACAGCACCAAGCCCGACGGGAAGAAGAAGAACATCACACTGAACGCCAGCGGCATGAACCACATCATCTTGGCCTGCAGAGGGTCCGGCGGTGCGGGGTTCAAAGCCGTTTGCAGCAACGTAGTCAACGTCATGATCAAGGGCAGAATGAAATACGGGTCTGGCGAAGACAAGTCCTGAATCCAGCCCAACCATGGCGCATTGCGCATTTCGACGCTGGACAACAACACCCAATACAGAGCAATGAACACCGGGATCTGCACCATGATGGGAAAGCATCCGCCCATGGGGTTCACTTTTTCCTCACGGTAGATGCGCATCATCTCTTGCTGCATCTGTTGCGGGTTGTCCTTGAGGCGCTCGCGCATCTCCATGATCTTGGGGTTGACCGCCTTCATCTTGGCCATGCTGGCGTAAGCCTTGGCGTTGAGCCAATAGAACGCGATCTTCAACAACAGCACCAGGGCAACAATGGACCAGCCCCAGTTCTGGATGAAGCCGTGCAACTTGTCGAGCAACCAGTACAAAGGCTTGGCCAGGATGGTCAACCAGCCATAGTCCTTCACCAGTTCGAGGCCCGGAGCCAGGGCTTCCAGCGCCTTTTCTTCTTGCGGACCCATGAACAAAGTAGCCGCCATGGTCTGGGTCTTGCCTGGTTCAATGGCCGGCACAGGCGCAATCATGGTGGCGCGGTAGCAGCAGTCCGCTGTGGTGGAGCCGATATCCACACCGTCCAGGGAATAGGTACGGGCAGTTCCCGCTGGCAGAATCCAGGCGCTGGCAAAGTAATGCTGCACCATGGCGATGTAGCCGTTGTCGGCCTCTTTCTCAAAGGTAGCACTCTTCTTCTTGATCTCGCTGAACTCCACCTTCTGGTACTTCTTGGCCTCGGTGTAGACCGCTGGGCCTGTGAAGGTGGAATAGAAGGAGGACTCGCCTGCTGGCTTGTTGCCATCGCGCACCAATTGCAAATACAACTGTGGAGACAGGGGCGCGCTGGAAGCGTTGGTCAACTCGTGCTTGACGGCGATGTCGTAAGCACCACGGCGCAAGGTATAGGTCTTGACCAGCTTCAATCCACCCACTTCGGGTGAAGTAAAGGTGATGACCAGTTCGTCTTGGCCTTCTTTCAATGCGCGGTCACCGCTGACCGTCATGACCGATTTGTGCGTTGGCGATGCGCCACCGGCAGCACCCGGGATGACCCCGGTTTGCGCCAAGTACACACGGTCTTTGGAATCGTCCAGCAACACGAAGTTACGGATCTTGTCTGCCATGTCCGAGTATTTGAGGAACTCGGAGCGCACCAAGGATCCACCTTCTGTGTCAAAGGTCAGTTTCAGCACATCGGTGCTTACTTCAAACCGTTCGCTGGCTACGGCTGGGGCAGCGGGTGCAACCGGTGCCACACCTACCTGGGTGGCAACTGCAGGCACCAAAGCGTCTGTCTTGCCTGCTGGCGCCGCGGCCGCAGGAGCGGCAGCCTTGGTAGGGCTCGGGAAGAAAGTGGCTTTCTTCCCGTTATGGATTTGCCATTGGTCCCACAGCAAGACCATGGAGAAGCCAAAAATCACCCACAGGATGGTGCGGCGAATATCGTTCATGAAGGTTTCTTTTCAGAAGGAGAGGAAATCAGACGGCCAAAGAGCCGGGGGCGTTCGGCAGGAACCGGGTCGTGCCCACCCGCGCACCAAGGCTGGCAGCGAGCCAAACGGGCCAAGGTGAGATAAGTGCCTGCGGCAGCGCCATGGGCTTGCAACGCCTGCAAGGAATAGGCCGAACAAGTGGGCTCAAACCGGCAGGCGGAACCCAGCCACGGGCTGAGAAAGAGTCGGTAGGCCTTCACCAAGCCGATGAGTGCAGTCTGCATCATGGCCGTGTACCCACCACAGCGACTCTGGCAAATAGCTGTTGCAATTCACTGCGCACCGCTGCCTTTAAGGCATCCGACGTAGCGCTGGGAAATTGGGCGCGGTCAAAGCCAGAGCGCAGGCGCACCAGATGGGCGCGTGGCTCCAAGCCATCGGAGTACTCCGCCCCCAGCGTGTAAATCTGGCGCTTGATGGTGTTGCGCGTAACCGCACGCTTAGCCCATCGCTTGGGCACCATGGCACCCAACCACACGGCAGGTTCCGGAAACAACAAAGCCCCCGACGCATCAGAGGCCTCCGCCAGAGCACGGGCATGCAAAGTGAAATGCGCTGTTTTGGACACAGTCATTCCTCCCAGCACCGCCTGGAACTGGGCACGGGTTTTGAGGCGCCGCACCAGGGCGTTGCCGGCATGTGGCGAATCCGCAAGTACCAAAAGCCAGTCAGCCTTGGTTTGACAGATCCGCGCGAATTAGACAGCCAGGCGCTTGCGGCCTTTGGCGCGGCGCGCATTGATCACGGCGCGGCCGCCACGGGTCTTCATGCGAACCAGAAAACCATGGGTGCGTGCACGGCGGATTTTGGAGGGTTGGTAAGTGCGTTTCATGTGAATTTCCTAACAGGCTCAGTGGGTATCCGCGCCCCATCCACAAGGGAAACAAGGCACGAATTTCGGTCTATCGCCCCGAACACAATCAGGGGAACCCGGCATTATCGCAAATTTTCTGAACGACAGCAACACCTTAGGGCCGACATGGCAGGCAGCACTGTAAGATTTGGCTATGCCGGCAAGAATGTGGATAAAGTCTTGATAAATTACAATCCAACGCGCAGCAATCCATAACTATCCACAGAAGCTGACCCCCACAATGACCCAGGGACTCCCTCCCCACACCCCAGACCCCCACAGCCAGGAACTCGGGCAAAGCCTGTGGCAAAGCTGCGTGGACCAGCTGGCCCAGGAGCTGCCAGAGCAGCAGTTCAATACCTGGATCAAGCCGTTGGCAGCCCAGGTCCATGACGACATGTCCAAGGCCACCATCTTTGTGGCCAACCGTTTCAAACTGGATTGGGTGCGGGCCCAATACAGCCAGCGCATTGCCGCCTTGCTGGAGAAGCTGTATGGACAGCCTGTACAGGTTGAGTTAGCGATTACTCCGCGTGAAGCCCCCGTCAGACAAGCCAGCATGCCACGCGTTGCTGAAATTCCCGCAGCCGTTGATGAGGTGGAAGTCGGCGAAGACCGCGTCAGCGGCGGCCCCAAAAACCGGCTCAACAGCCTGCTCACATTTGAAAGCTTGGTGGAGGGCACGGCCAACCGCATGGCCCGCGCCGCCGCCATGCACGTCGCGACCATGCCAGGGCATCTGTACAACCCCCTGTTCATCTACGGCGGTGTGGGCCTGGGAAAGACCCACTTGATGCATGCGGTGGGCAACCGCCTGCTGGCAGACAAGCCTGGTTCCAAAGTTCTCTACATCCATGCTGAACAATTTGTCTCAGATGTGGTTAAGGCCTATCAGCGCAAAACTTTCGATGAATTCAAAGAGCGCTACCACTCGCTGGATTTATTGCTGATTGACGATGTGCAGTTCTTTGCCAACAAGGACCGCACCCAGGAAGAGTTCTTCAACGCCTTTGAAGCCCTGCTGGCGAAAAAGTCACACATCGTGATGACCAGCGATACCTATCCCAAGGGCCTGGCGGACATCCACGAGCGCCTGGTATCCCGTTTCGACTCGGGCCTGACAGTGGCCATTGAGCCGCCCGAACTGGAAATGCGGGTGGCGATTCTGATCAACAAAGCACGTGCAGAGGGTTCGGAAATGCCCGAAGAAGTCGCCTTCTTCGTGGCCAAAAACGTGCGGTCCAACGTGCGAGAACTCGAAGGGGCGCTGCGCAAGATCCTGGCCTATTCACGCTTCAACCAGAAGGAAATCTCCATCCAGCTGGCCCGCGAAGCGCTGCGCGATTTGCTGTCCATCCAGAATCGCCAGATTTCTGTGGAAAACATCCAGAAAACCGTGGCCGACTACTACAAGATCAAGGTCGCGGACATGTATAGCAAGAAGCGCCCGGCCAGCATTGCCCGCCCGCGCCAGATTGCCATGTACCTGGCCAAGGAACTGACACAGAAGAGTCTGCCCGAAATCGGCGAGCTGTTTGGCGGACGCGACCACACCACGGTGCTGCATGCGGTTCGCAAAATCGGGGGGGAGCGCCAACAACTCACCGAGCTGAACCAGCAGCTCCACGTCCTGGAGCAAACCCTGAAGGGTTGAATGTAAAAACAAGTGCCAGACCCCTCAAGTCGCTATCAAAAAAGGGGAAAATGGTGAGATTGTTTGTAAATGCAAGGCTTTTTGGGCCTTGCAACCATGGTTGAGTTTCAAAAAGAGGTTGACATGATCGTATTGAAGGCAACGCAAGACAAGGTTCTATCGGTTCTTCAGTCCGTGGCCGGTATTGTCGAGCGCCGCCATACGCTGCCCATCCTGGCCAACGTGCTGTTGCGCAAAACGGGAACATCACTTCAGCTGACCACCAGCGACCTGGAAATCCAGATTCGCACCACGGCTGAACTGGGGGGCGATACGGGCAACTTCACCACCACCATCGGTGCACGCAAACTCATCGACATCCTGCGCACCATGCCCGGCGACCAGACCGTGTCACTGGAGTCCAGCCAGAGCAAGATCATCCTCAAGGGCGGCAAAAGCAAGTTCACGCTGCAGACCATGCAAGCCGAAGACTTTCCGCTGGTACAAGAGAGCGCCAGCTTTGGCCCCGTCTTCAGCGTGCCGCAAAAGACCCTGAAAGACCTGCTGAGCCAGGTGTCCTTCGCCATGGCGGTGCACGACATTCGCTACTACCTCAACGGCATTTTGTTTGTCGCCGAAGGCAAGCAGCTCAGCCTGGTCGCCACCGACGGCCACCGCCTGGCTTTTGCCTCTGCCACGCTGGACGTGGAAGTGCCCAAACAGGAAGTGATCTTGCCGCGCAAGACCGTGATCGAGCTGCAGCGCCTGCTCTCCGATGCCGAAGGCGCGATCGAGATGCAGTTTGCCAATAACCAGGCCAAATTCACCTTTGATGGCATGGAGTTCGTGACCAAGCTGGTGGAAGGCAAGTTCCCCGACTACAACCGCGTCATCCCCAAGAACCACAAGAACAGCATCACGCTGGGCCGCGAAGCGCTGCTCAGGACGCTGCAACGCACCGCCATTTTGACCAGCGACAAGTTCAAAGGCGTGCGCCTGAACATCGACCCCGGTAGCCTGCGCGTGGCATCCAACAACGCGGAGCAGGAAGAAGCGGTGGACGAGCTGGACATCGACTACGGTGGTGACAGCATCGAGATCGGCTTCAACGTCACCTACCTGATCGATGCCCTGAGCAATATGGGCCAGGAGATGGTGAAAGTGGAGCTGTCGGACGGCAACAGTTCGGCCCTGATCACCATTCCGGACAACGCGACCTTCAAGTACGTCGTGATGCCCATGAGAATCTGACGCTACAAAAACAGTAGCTGCTTGCGCAATCAAACCCCCGGCCTCCGGGGGTTTGGTCATTAAAGAATCGAGAGAAAGTTAGCCATGACCGAAGAAAACAAGTCTGTTCCAGCCCCCGAAAACAACGATGGCGCAGTCCATACGGGCGATGCCGGTGCGGGCAGTTCCAACTTCCAGCCCACCATCGACACCAACCAGGCCGGTGCGACCGAGGCCTATGGCGAAGGCTCGATCCAGATCCTGGAAGGCCTAGAGGCCGTGCGCAAGCGCCCCGGCATGTACATCGGCGACACGTCCGACGGTACCGGCCTGCACCACCTGGTGTTTGAGGTGGTGGACAACTCGATTGACGAATCGCTGGCGGGCCACTGCGACGACATCCTGGTCACCATCCACTCCGATAACTCCATCAGCGTGGTGGACAACGGCCGTGGCATTCCCACCGGCATCAAAATGGACGACAAGCACGAGCCCAAGCGCTCCGCTGCAGAAATCGCGTTGACCGAGTTGCACGCAGGCGGCAAGTTCAACCAGAACAGCTACAAGGTGTCCGGCGGTCTGCACGGCGTGGGCGTGTCCTGCGTGAACGCACTGTCCAAAATGCTGCGCCTGACCATCCGCCGTGACGGCAAAGTGCACACGCTCGAATTCAGCAAGGGCTTTGTGCAGGGCCGCATCGTGGAGAAGCAAAACGGCGTCGATGTATCGCCCATGAAGGTGATTGGTGACACCGAAAAACGCGGCACCGAGGTGCACTTTTTGCCCGACACCGAAATCTTCAAAGAGAACAACGACTTCCACTACGAGATTCTGAGCAAGCGCCTGCGCGAACTCAGCTTCCTGAACAACGGCGTGCGCATCCGTCTGAAGGACGAGCGCAGCAGCAAGGAAGACGATTTTGCTGGTGCCGGTGGTGTGCAGGGCTTTGTGAACTACGTGAACAAGGGCAAAACCGTCTTGCACCCCAATGTGTTCCACGCCATGGGCGACCGCCAAAGCGACCAAGGCACCAACATTGGTGTGGAAGTGGCCATGCAGTGGAACAGCGGCTTCAACGAGCAGGTGCTGTGCTTCACCAACAACATTCCGCAACGCGACGGCGGTACCCACCTGACCGGCCTGCGCGCCGCGATGACCCGCGTCATCAGCAAGTACATCGAGCAAAACGAACTGGCCAAGAAGGCCAAGGTCGAAGTGACTGGTGACGACATGCGCGAAGGCCTGTGCTGCGTGCTGTCGGTCAAGGTGCCCGAGCCCAAGTTCTCCAGCCAGACCAAGGACAAACTGGTCTCCAGCGAAGTGCGCGGCCCCGTGGAAGACATCGTGGGCAAGCTGCTGGCCGACTACCTGGAAGAACGCCCGAACGACGCCAAGATCATCGTCGGCAAAATTATTGAAGCCGCTCGCGCCCGTGAAGCTGCCCGCAAGGCCCGTGACATGACCCGCCGCAAGGGCGTGCTGGACGGCATGGGCCTGCCCGGTAAGCTGGCCGACTGCCAGGAAAAAGACCCCGCCGGCTGCGAAATCTACATCGTCGAGGGTGACTCCGCCGGTGGCTCTGCCAAGCAGGGCCGCGACCGCAAGTTCCAGGCGATCCTGCCGCTGCGCGGCAAGATTCTGAACGTGGAAAAAGCCCGCTACGAGAAGCTGCTGACCAGCAACGAAATCCTGACGCTGATCACCGCCCTGGGCACCGGCATCGGCAAGGCCGGCGGCACCACCGGCAACGACGACTTCAACGTCGCCAAGCTGCGTTACCACCGCATCATCATCATGACCGATGCGGACGTCGACGGCGCCCACATCCGCACCCTGCTCTTGACCTTCTTCTACCGCCAGATGCCCGAGCTGGTGGAACGCGGCCACATCTACATTGCCCAGCCGCCGCTGTACAAAGTGAAGTCCGGCAAAGAAGAGTTGTACCTGCAGGGCCCCGCCGAACTCGACAGCTTCTTGCTGCGCATCGCACTGGTGAATGCCTCCGTGTTCACCGGTGGCCCCAACGGCACCACCCTCAGTGGTGACACGCTGGCCGAGCTGGCACGCAAGCACCAACTGGCCCAAGCGGTGATTGCCCGCCTGAAGAACTTCATGGATGCCGAAGCCCTGCGCAGCGTGGCCGACGGCGTGGTGCTCAACCTCGACACGGTGGCTGACGCAGAAGCCTCTGCCGCTGCCCTGCAAGCCAAGCTCCCCGACGCCGAAGTGGCTGGCGAGTTTGACGCCCGTACCGACAAACCCATTTTGCGCATCAGCCGTCGCCACCACGGCAACGTGAAGAGCAGCGTGCTCACGCAAGATTTTGTGCACGGAGCCGACTACGCCGCCCTGGCCGAAGCCGCCAACACCTTCCGTGGCCTGCTGAGCGAAGGTGCCCGCGTGATGCGTGGCGAAGGCGAACGCCAGAAGGAAGAAAAAGTCTCCGACTTCCGTGAAGCCATGGCCTGGTTGATCGGCGAAGCCGAACGCACCTCCAGCCGCCAGCGCTACAAGGGCTTGGGCGAAATGAACCCCGCCCAGCTGTGGGAAACCACCATGGACCCCACCGTGCGCCGCCTGCTCAAGGTGCAGATCGACGACGCCATCGAAGCCGACCGCGTGTTCACCATGCTGATGGGCGACGAAGTGGAGCCGCGCCGCGACTTCATTGAAACCAACGCACTGCGGGCGGGAAATATCGACGTTTAATGTTTTGGCACCGGGTGTCCCGCCAGGGCACCTGGGTCAGCCCTCGCGCTGCAACAGCCACTTCAGCGCCTGCTCCGTGGTCGGCGCTGCGGATTCGAGGGGATGGGTTTCCAGCCCGGCCATCGTCTTCTCAAAGCGCTGCGCTACGCCCGGCAGCACTTGGGAGCGGATGCCTTGGCTGGACATTGCCTCGGTAGCCTCTTGCACTTCAACCGCGCGGCGCTTGGCATGGACCACGTGGGTACGCACCAGCATGTCGATGAATGTGCGCAGCGGGGTGTCGTCAATGTCCTGCAATTGCGCATAGAGCTTGTCGCGCACACCCTGCCGCTCTGCCGTCATCAGCAGCTCCACGCTCAGTGCTTCCAAGCCCTTGGTAAAGGTGCTGCGCAAGATTTTCAAGGCAATGGCATCGCCAGCCGCAGCGCCCTCAATCACCGTGACGCGGCTACCGGCGCTCCCCATCCATGCCTGAAACGCGGTGGCGCCGTCCCCCGCCACCAGCAGTGGCGTGGTATGCATGCCCAGCGCCACGGCACCCATGATGGCGACATCCAGATAGAGCCGGCCGTGCTGTTTGGCCACCGCAGCCGCTGCGCGCTTGGCATGCGGGCTGGCAGTGGTCATGTCGCAAAGCGTGGCATGTGGCGCCGCCCACGGCATACATTGCTCAAGCACCTGCGCGGCCACGCTGCCAGTGACGCACAACAGAATCCAGTCACAAGCACGTAGCCACTCTGCGGGAGCGAGGTGCAAAGGCAGGCCACACTCGCTGGCCACAGCCAGTGCGGCGGAACCTGCGCGTGCATTGCACACGTGCAGAGAGTGCCCCGCCGCGTGAAGGGACCTCGCATACGTCCGCCCGACTTCTCCCAAACCGATGATGGCGATCTGCATGCGGTGCTCAGCTTTCTGAAATCTCTTGGAGGTGCCGGAGGTGCAGGATCAGTCCATCACAGGCGTCCTCCACCAAATCAAGCACATGCTCAAAACCCGCCGGGCCGTCGTAATACGGGTCAGGCACCACCGGTTCGTCATGGTGTCGGCAAAACTCGGTCAGGCGCCGGAGCTTGTGCTGGTGCTGCGCTGGGCAACGTTCCTGCACCAGGGCCAGGTTGTCCCAGTCCATCGTCAAGATCAGATCGAAGGTCTCGAAGTCCGCGGCCATGATCTGCCGGGCACGCAAGGGCGACAGGTCGTAGCCCCGCTGCGCAGCATGCTTTTGGGACCGGGCATCCGGTGGGCTGTGCGGGTGGTAGTTGTGGGTGCCGGCAGAATCCACCACCACCTTGTGCCCCAGCCCATGCTCCCGCACCTTGTGGCGCAGCACGCCATCGGCAGTAGGGCTCCGGCAAATATTGCCCATGCAGACGAAGAGGATGCGGTAGTGGGTCATGAGGGGGGGCGGTACTTCCAGTGAAGGGCTCCCTATTGTGTTTCTTTCTCTGGCCCTTGGTCACGGATGCAAGGGCTTGTATGCAAACCGGCGTCCGTCAGGCCCCGCGCGTTACGGTGCATCCATAGCTTGGCAGGCAGGTGCAGTAGTATCCGCCGCACTGTTTTGCTACACCTTCAAGCCCGCGTATGACCTCTGCACCCATCACCCGCATCAACCCCGCCGCCCAATGGTCCGACGCCGTCGTCCACAAAGGAACCGCCTACTTTGTGGAGGTGCCGGAAAGCGGCACGGACATCACCAGCCAATCGCTGGCGCTGCTCGCACAGGCCGAACGCACCCTGGCTTTGGCGGGCAGCAGCAAGGCGCACGTGTTGATGGCCACCATCTACCTCAAACACATGGCCGACCGCGCAGCCTTCAACGCCGCCTGGCAGGCCTGGTTGCCCGAGGGCTGCGCGCCCGCGCGGGTGTGTGTGAGCGCCGAAATGGCCAGCCCGGACTACCTGCTGGAAGTTGCGTTCACCGCCGCGGTGGTCTGACGCTGTGACCACACCGGCCCCAACGCTCTTTCAAGCCGCCCCCGACAGCCTGGACCCGACCGATTGGGCATCGGTGCGCCAGATGGGCCACCGCATGCTTGACGACATGGTGGACATGCTGGCCGGGCTGCGCGAAGCGCCCGTGTGGCAACCCATGCCCACGGAGGCACGCCAGACCCTGCGCACCGGGGCGCTGCCAGCTGAACCGGGCGATCTGGACGCGGTGTACCAGGACTTCCAGACCCTGGTGCAGCCCTATGGCAGCGGCAACAGCCACCCCCGTTTCATGGGCTGGGTGCAGGGCGGGGGCAACCCGGTGGGCATGCTGGCCGAGCTGCTGGCCGCAGCCACCAACCCCAACCTGGGCGGGCGCGACCACGCGCCGATCGAGGTGGAGCGCCAGGTGATCCGCTGGGCCGCCGAGATGCTGGGTTTTCCGCAGGACGCCAGTGGTGTGCTGGTCACCGGCACCTCCATGGCCAACCTGATTGCCGTGCTGGTGGCGCGCACGCGGGCGCTGGGCACGGACGTGCGACACCGCGGGCTGCAGGGCCGTCCGCTGGTGGCCTACACCTCGGTGGAAGCGCACAACTGCGTGGCCCGCGCCATAGACATGGCGGGTTTGGGCAGCGACGCGCTGCGCCTGATTGGGCTGGACGCGCAGCACCGCATGGACATGGACGCCCTGCAAGCCGCCATTGCACAAGACCGCGCGGCCGGGCTGCAACCCTTTCTGGTGGTGGGCAGCGCGGGCACCGTGGACACGGGCGCAGTGGACGACCTGAGCGCCGTGGCCGCGCTGGCACGCGCGCAGGGCCTGTGGTTCCATGTGGATGCGGCCTACGGGGCGCTGGCCATGCTCTCGCCCGCGCAGCGTCCGCTGGTGCAGGGGTTGAGCGCGGCCGACTCGGTGGCATTTGACTTTCACAAATGGGCACAGGTGCCTTACGACGCGGGCTGCATTGTGGTGCGCGATGCGGCTCTGCACGCAGCCACCTTTGCCAGCCAACCGGCCTACCTGCAGCGCAGCGTGCGCGGGCTGGCGGGCAACCAGCCCTGGCCCACCGACTTCGGGCCCGACCTGTCACGCGGTTTCCGGGCGCTCAAGGTCTGGATGACGCTCAAGACCTATGGCGCGGCCAAGCTGGGCCAGGTGGTGGCCCACAACTGCAGCCTGGCGCAGCAGCTGGCCCACCTGGTGGACGCGCAGCCGCAGTTGGAGCGGCTGGCACCGGTCACGCTGAATGTGGTGTGCTTTCGTGTGCTGGCGCCGGGGGTGGACCTGGACGCGCTGAACGCCGACATCGTGGCCGATGTGCAGGAGTCTGGCGTGGCGGTGCCATCCACCACCCGCATTGGTGGGGTACTGGCGATTCGGGTGGCACTGGTGAACCACCGCACCCGGCTGGACGATGTGCAGATGCTGCTGGGCGCCGTGCTGATGGCGGCACAGGAACGGCTGGTGTCCGGCGATTTTCAAGCCAAATAGGGCTCTATCCCCCATGAATATTGCGCAAACAGCTCCTTATTTGATAGCATTTTGAGACGCTGATCGGCGATCGGCATGCCCCTTGCAAGTGCCTGCGCGCATGACCGAAGTCGACTTTTCCCAGATCAGCGCTTACCAGCGCTACAAGCTCATGGCCAGCCTGATCGTGCCACGCCCCATCGCGCTGGTGACCACGCTCAGCGCGATGGGCGTGGTGAATGCGGCGCCATTCTCGATGTTCAACATGCTGGGCGAAGACCCGCCGGTGGTGATGCTCAGCATCAACCGCCTGCAGGACGGGCGGCTCAAGGACACGGCGGCCAACATCCTGTCCCAGCGCGAGTTTGTGGTGCACATGAGCGACGAGGCCCTGGCTGCCCAGATGCACGCGTGTGGCGAGAGCTTTCCGGCCTCCGTGAGCGAGCTGGACGCCGTGGGCCTGCACGCCACCCCATCGCACAGCGTGCGCCCGCCACGCATCGCCGAGGCGCCCGTGGCCTTTGAATGCGTGCTGCACGAAACCCTGGAGACGGCCAGCCGCTACGTCTTCATTGGCCGGGTGCTGTGGCTCAGCGCGCGCGACGGCCTGATTGACACCGAGGCCTGGCGCGTGCGCCTGCAGGACTACCACCCGGTAGGGCGTTTTGGTGCGAGTTTTTACACGCGCTGCCGCGACCGTTTCGCCATCGGCAACGAGGCCGCCAGCAACCCCATCGACACACTTTAGCGCGCGCCTGCCGCGGCCCGCTCAGGCGCCGCTGCGCACCGGACCGGTGGAGGCGCGCACCACCAGCACCGGGTCAGGCACATGCACGATGGTGGGCTCGTGCGCCGGGTTTTCAATCAGGTCCAGCAGCAGGTTGATGGAGATGGTGGCCACCTGCTCAATGCCCAGGGCCACGGTGGTGAGGGCCGGGCGCATGTCGCGCGCCAGCTGGATATCGGTCACGCCGATGAGCGAGATGTCTTGCGGGATGCGGATGCCGCGGTCGGCCAGGGCCTGGCTGGCACCGTAGGCCATCAGGTCGTTGGTGCAGAAAAGGGCGGTGAGGTCCGGGTGTTGGGCCAGCAGCGCGTCGGTGGCTTCGTGGCCGCCGGCCACGGTGTCGCTCACGTTGCGGACCATGGCATCGTCCAACGTGATGCCACTGGCGGCGAGGGCGCTTTTGAAACCGTTGAGGCGGCCAAGCTGCATGCCCTCCAGGCCACAGCCGACGATGGCGCCAATGCGGCGGTGCCCCAGCGCCAGCAAATGTTGGCCCGCAATCTCGCCCGCGCGGTGGAAGTTCACCACCACGTGGGGAATCTGGTTGGCCAGGTCCACCTGCTCTTCGGACGCCAGCACGATGGGCGAGCGGCGGGTCTTCAACTCATTGATGTCATCCGCACTGATACCGGTGTGCAGCACCAGCACGCCGTCTGCCAGGGTGCCGGCAATCTGCTGCAGGTAGGCGCGGCCAATGTCGGGGCGCTCGTCGGTGTTGCACACCATCAAGAAGTAGTTGCGGTGCCGCGCCACCCGCTCGGCCACGCGCACGAACTCGGGGTAGAAGGGGTTGTTGATATCGGGCAGCACCAGCGCCACCATCGACGATTTGCCCTCGGCCAGTGCGCGTGCCATGAGATTGGGCCGGTAACCGGTGGCGGCAATCGCTTCTTGCACCTTTTGCACGGTGGCAGGCTTCACCTTCTGCGTGTTGCGCAGCACGTTGGAGACGGTGGCGGTGGTAACTCCGGCCAGGCGGGCGACTTCACTCAGGGTGGCCATGGTGCTGCAACTTGGTGTGAACTGGCATCGATTGATACGTTTTTTGAATCCTAGGACTTACCCTAGGACGCAGTTATTTTGCGAATACCCCTAGGTATACTCCAAAAATTGCTGAATTTAACCGCTTAAATTTTAATTTTCGGGGTGTGGCAAGGGCGCTTCCGGGAGGGTGCGCCCTTGGCCAGTCAGCGAACGCAGGCCGCAGGTCGGGTCAGAAATTTAACCGCTTAAATTTTGGAAAGGATGCCAGTCGCACCACCGTCATCACACGCCAACCGGAGACAACAAGCCCGGCGCACCAGTGTTCTACTGCGCGCCACTTGCCCACAACATTCATTGACACAGAGACAGGAAAACACACCATGAATTTCGCCAAACGCAGCACCCTCAGCACCATGATCGGTCTGGTCCTGAGCACCTCCGGCCTGATGGCCAGCCACGCCGCCAACGCCGGTGAAGTCACCATCTGGGCCTGGGACCCGAACTTCAACATCGCCATCATGCAAGAGGCGGCCAAGCGCTACACCGCCAAGCACCCCGGCGTGACGTTCAAGATCATCGACATGGCCAAGGCCGACGTGGAGCAAAAGCTGCAAACCACGCTGGCTTCGGGCGTGACCAAGACCCTGCCGGACATCGTGCTGGTGGAAGACTACAACGCCCCCAAGTACCTGCGCTCTTTCCCGGGCGCGTTTGAGCCCCTGTCCGGCAAGGTGGACCACAAGGGTTTTGCCAGCTACAAGGTCAACCTGATGACCATGGGCGGCAAGGTTTATGGCGTGCCGTTTGATACCGGTGTCTCCGGCATGTACTACCGCAGCGACCTGATCAAGCAGGCCGGCTTCAGCGACAAGGACATGCAGAACATCACCTGGGACCGCTACCTGGAAATCGGCAAGCAGGTCGAAACCAAAACCGGCAAGAAGATGTTTGCCATGGACCCGCAAGACATTGCCAGCATCCGCATCATGATGCAGTCCGCCGGCCGCTGGTACTTTGACAAGGATGGCAAGCTCGACATCAAGAACAACCCCGCCCTCAAGGCCGCGCTGGAAACCCAAGTCAAGTTCATGAAGACCGGCATCTACAAGCCCACCTCGGGCTGGGGCGAGTGGGTCGGTGCCTTGAACAAGGGTGATGTCGCGTCCGTCATCACCGGCGTGTGGATCACCGGCTCGGTCAAGGCCGAAGCCAGCCAGTCCGGAAAATGGGCCGTGGCCGCCACCCCCCGTTTGAGCGTGCCAGGCGCCGTCAACGCCTCCAACCTGGGCGGCTCCAGCTGGTACGTGCTGGCAGCCGGCAAAGAGAAGGCTGCCGCAGCGGACTTCCTCAACGAGGTGTACGCCAAGGATGTGGACTTCTACCAGACCATTCTGCAATCCCGCGGTGCGGTGGGCTCGCTGCTGGCATCGCGCAATGGCAAGGCGTACTCCGAAGCCGACCCCTTCTTCGGTGGCGCCAAGGTGTGGCAGCAGTTCAGCGACTGGATGGGCAAAGTGCCTAGCGTGAACTACGGCATTTACACCGCCGAAGGCGACGCCGCCGTGGCCGCCCAACTGCCTGCTTTGGCACAAGGTCTGCCGGTCGAGAAGGCGCTGGAAAACATCCACAACCAGCTCGCCTCGCAAATCAAGTAAGACACGGCAACACTGCACCAAAGGAGCACCATGGCGCCCAAGCCTACGACCAGCTACCGGCGTTTTTACGACGTCAACGGTTGGCTATTTGTTTCCATTGCGCTCGGACTGATCGGGGTCTTCATGGCCTACCCGATCGTCCGCTCGCTGTGGATGTCCCTGCACGCCGGGCAGGGAACGGTGGTGGAGTTCGTAGGCGTGGGCAACGTGGTGCGTCTGGCCGGTGACCCTGTATTCCTGAAGGCGCTGCAAAACACCTGCATTTTTCTGGTGATCCAGGTGCCCATCATGCTGTTGCTGGCGCTGGTCATGGCCAGCTGCCTGAACATGCCGAACCTGCGCTTTCGCGGGCTGTTGCGCACGGCAGTGTTTCTGCCGTGCGTCACCTCCCTGGTGGCGTATTCGGTGGTGTTCAAGAGCATGTTCTCGTATGACGGCCTGGTCAACCACGCACTGGCGTGGCTGGGCCTCATCAGCGAGCCCATTCCCTGGCTCAACGACCCGTTCTGGTCCAAGGTGGTCATCATCATCGCCATCACCTGGCGCTGGACTGGCTACAACATGATCTTTTATCTGGCGGCCATGCAGAACATCGACAAGTCGATCTACGAGGCCGCCCGCATCGATGGCATCTCGGCCTACCGCCGCTTTGTCTCCATCACCATTCCCAATCTGAAGCCGGTGATCCTGTTCACCACGGTGACATCCACCATCGGCACGCTGCAGTTGTTTGATGAACCCATGAACATCACCACCGTGGGCACCGTGTTCTCCGACAACACGCTCACGCTGTCCATGTACATCTACAACCTGTCGTTCAAGTTCGTGCCCAACTTCGGCTACGCCGCCACGGTGTCCTACGTCATCGTGCTGCTGGTCGCTGCGCTGGCCGCCATCCAGTTTTATGCCGCCCGGGAGCGCAACTGACATGAGCAACTGGACCGAAAAATTTCGCATGGCCGGTGTCTACCTCTTTCTGGGGGTGATGGCCTTTGTTTCCCTGTTCCCCTTTGCCTGGATGGTGATCAGCGCCACCAACGCCTCGGTGGACGTCACCAAGGGCAAGTTCACGCTGGGTAGCGCCTTGCTGGAGAACTTCGACAAACTCAACAAGAGTTTTGACGTGGCCCAGGTCTTCTGGAACTCCGGAAAGATTGCCATCGTCGGCGGCTTTTTCACGCTGCTCATCTCCTCCCTGGCGGGGTATGGCTTTGAAGTGTTCAGCTCCAAGGCGCGCGAGCGCGTTTACAACGGTCTGCTGCTCACGCTGATGGTGCCGTTTGCCGCGCTGATGATTCCGCTGTTCATCCTGATGGCGCAATTCGATTTGCTGGACACCCACCTGGGCGTCATCTTGCCGGCACTGGCCTCGGCCTACATCGTGTTTTACTTCCGCCAGAGCACCAAGGCCTTCCCCCCCGAGCTGCGCGAAGCCGCGCGCCTGGACGGCCTCAAGGAATGGCAGATTTTTCTGTTTGTCTATGTGCCGGTGATGCGCTCCACCTATGCGGCGGCCTTCATCATCGTGTTCATGGCGGCCTGGAACAACTTCCTCTGGCCCCTCATCGTGCTGCAGTCCCCGGAGCTCAAAACCATCACCCTGGTCTTGTCCTCATTGGGCTCGGCCTACTTCCCAGACTTCGGCGTGATCATGCTGGCGGCCATGCTGGCCACCTTGCCCACCCTGGTCGTCTTTTTCGCAATGCAACGGCAGTTCGTACAGGGCATGCTGGGCTCCGTCAAATAAGGTTTTTCACATGCGTACCGTTAGCAAGCTCGTCTCGGGCTGGACCTTTCACACCTCTTTTTCGCCTGCACTGATCACCCAGGCCCAGCCCGGCACTGCCGTGCGCCTGCCGCACAACGCGGTGGACCTGGACATGACCTACTTCGACGAACGCAGCTTCCAGGCGGAGTTCGGCTACCAAACCACCCTGGCCTGGCAGCCCGCATGGGCGGGCCGCGAAGTGACCCTGCGCTTCGACGGCGCCATGGCCAACAGCGTGGTCTGGGTCAACGGTCAGCAAGTGGCCGCCCACAAAGACGGCTACACCCCCTTCAGCGCCCGCCTCACCGGCCTGCTGAAAGAAGGCGACAACCTCATCACCGTGAAGGTGGACGGCAGCGAGAACCCCGAGATTCCACCCTTTGGTGGCCAGATCGACTACCTGACCTATGCCGGCATTTACCGCGACGTATGGCTGCAGGTCACGGACCCAGTATCGATTGCCAACCTCAAGGTAGAAACCTCCCACGAGCTCAGCGACGCCAAGGGGGTGCGGGTCAAAGGTTGCATCGCCAACCCCAGCAACGCCGCGGTGGGTGGCAAGGTCTTGGTGGAACTCTGCCAGGTAGACGGCACCGTGCTGCATCAGCAGACCGTGGGCCTCGGCACCACGGGCTTTGAAGCCACGTTTGAATCTCTGCCCGGCCTCGAACGCTGGGAGCTTGATGCACCCCAGCTGTACCTGGTGCGCGCCACGCTGGACAACCGCGACCAACTCAGCACGCGCTTTGGTTTCCGCACCGCACGCTTCACCACCGAGGGTTTTTTCCTCAACGGCAAACACCTCAAGATCCGCGGCCTGAACCGCCACCAGAGCTACCCCTATGTGGGCTACGCCATGGGCCAGCGCGCGCAGGAAAAAGACGCCGACGTGATGAAGCACACGCTCAAGTGCAACCTGGTGCGCACCTCGCACTACCCGCAGTCCAGCTACTTTCTAGACCGCTGTGACGAGATTGGCCTGCTGGTGTTTGAAGAGATCCCGGGCTGGCAGCATATTGGTGGTCAGGCCTGGCAAGACGAGTCGGTAGAAAACGTGCGCCGCATGGTGGAGCGCGACTGGAACCACCCCTCCATCATCATCTGGGGCGTGCGTATCAACGAGTCGCAAGACAACCACGACTTCTACACCCGCACCAACGCCATGGCCCGCAGCCTGGACACAACCCGCCAAACCGGTGGCGTGCGCTACATCGAAAACAGCGAGCTGCTGGAAGACGTATACACCGTCAACGACTTCTGCCACGTGGCCACGCCCGAGTGGATGAAAGGCATTGCCCCCACGCCGCTGCGCCAGCCGCGCCAGGTGACCGGGCTGGACCATGAGGTGCCCTACCTCATCACCGAGTTCAACGGCCACATGTACCCCACCAAACGCATCGACCCCGAAGACCGCCAGGCCGAACATGTGACTCGCCATCTGGATGTGCTGAACAAGGCCTATGAGAACCCGGTCATCAGCGGCGCCATCGGCTGGTGCATGTACGACTACAACACGCACAAAGACTTTGGCGCGGGTGACCGCGTCTGCCACCACGGCGTGATGGACATCTTCCGCGAACCCAAATTCGCCGCCTGGGGCTACACCAGCCAGTGCAGCCCGGCCGAACAAATCGTGTTGCAGCCTGTGACCTACTGGGCTCGTGGCGAAAAGGACCGCTGCGAAGTGCTGCCCCTGATCGTGCTGACCAACTGCGACTACGTGGAACTGCAAGTGGGCGACTTTGCACCCAAACGCGCCGAACCCGACCGCGAGCGCTACCCGCACCTGCCGCACGCGCCAGTGATCTTTGACAGCCGCCACGTCAACATGAACGACCTGGGCGCCTGGGGCATGTTGTGGCGCGATGCCACCGTCACCGGCTACATCAATGGCAAGGCGGTTTCCACCGTCAAGCTCTCGGGCAACCCGGTGCCCACCACCCTGCAAGTGCAGGTGGACGACACCGAGCTGCACGCCCATGAGAAGGACGCCACCCGCGTCATCGTGCGCGCGCTGGACCAGGCCGGCCGCTTGCTGCCGTTTATGGACGATGTGGTGCAAGTTGAGGTAAGCGGTGCGGCCAAGTTGCTGGGCCCCGATCTGCTCACGCTCAAAGGAGGCACCACCGGCTTTTGGCTGGAGACCACCGGCGCGGTGGGCGACATCTCGCTGCGCGTATCCACCCGCCGCATGGGCGAACAGCGCGTGGCGCTGCGCGCCGCGTAAATTATCGAGTCGACGAGGAACACAACATGGCAGACGTCAAACTCACCCAGGTCCGCAAATCATTCGGCAATATCGACATCATCCGGGGCGTGGACCTGGACATCAAACACGGCGAGTTCGTAGTGTTCGTGGGCCCCTCAGGCTGCGGCAAATCCACGCTGTTGCGCGCCATCTCGGGCCTGGAGGACATCACCAGCGGCGAGTTGCGCATCGGCGACCAGGTGATGAACCATGTGGACCCGTCCAAGCGCGGCATTGCCATGGTGTTCCAGAGCTACGCGCTCTACCCCCACATGACGGTGCGCGAAAACATGGGCTTTGCCCTCAAGCACGCCGGTGTTCCCAAGGCCGAAGTTGCCACCAAGGTCGACGCTGCCGCCAAGATTTTGGGCCTGGAGCCGCTGATGGACCGCAAGCCCAAGGCCCTGTCGGGCGGGCAGCGCCAGCGCGTGGCCATCGGCCGTGCCATCGTGCGCGACCCGCAGGTGTTTTTGTTTGACGAGCCACTCTCCAACCTCGACGCCGAGTTGCGCGTGCACATGCGCATCGAAATTGCGCGCCTGCACCGCGAGCTGGGCAGCACCATCATCTACGTGACGCACGACCAGGTGGAGGCCATGACGCTGGCCGACAAGATCGTGGTACTGCGCGCCGGTGTGGTGGAGCAGGTAGGTGCGCCGCTGGAGCTGTACGACAACCCGGCCAACACCTTTGTGGCCGGCTTCATCGGCTCGCCGCGCATGAACTTCTTTGACGGCACCGTGAGCGGCCACCTGCGCGCCAACGGCGTGAACCAGTGCCAAGTGCGTCTGGCAGGCTTTGGCAATGCGGTGGTGACGCTGCCACTGGACGGCAACCTGCCCGCTGTGGGCACCGAGGTGTCGGTCGGCGTGCGGCCCGAACACTTCGTGGAAGACGGCAGCGCCACGCTGCCCGTCACCATTGACATGCTGGAGCACCTGGGCGGCGAAACCTTTGTGTACGCACGCTCCAGCAGCGGCGTGATGGTGGTGATGGAGAGCAAACACGGCCGCAGCCTGCGCTCGGGCCAGGCATTGGAAGCGCGCTTTGACGCGGCCAAGGCCCTGTTGTTCGACAAGAGCGGCGCCCGCATTTACTGCCACTAAACTGCTTTTTCCGTCCCGCTCTCTGCCCTGCCCATGCCCACCCACGCCTCCGAGGCCTCTGCCGCATTCACCGTTTTGCATGGCACCCACAGCAGCGTGGTGCTGGAGGTGCGCCCGCACGAGGCGCCACTGTGGCGCTACTGGGGCCCGCGCCTGCCGGACCACTGTGTGCCGCTGGCGCCGCTGCGCGATGGCCGGGCCATCCCGCCCAGCAGCATGGAGTTCGACCAGCCGCTGACCGTGGCGCCCACCTTCGGCGTGGGCTGGTACATGCAGAGCGCATTGCTGGCGCACCGCAGCGGGCAACAGTTTGCACAGCAGTTCACCGCCTGCCGGGTCGAGACGCTGGTGGCTGGCCAAAGTATTGCGATTCATCTGACCGACAGCGTGGCCCAGCTGCGCCTGGTGCTGCACCTGGCGCTGGACACACACGACGTGCTGCAGCTGCGCAGCGAGCTGTTCAACGACGGCAGTGATGTGCTGGATGTGCAATGGCTGGCCGCCGGCACCGTGCCGCTGCCGGGCGATGCCCAGGCCGTGCGCTCCTACACCGGCCAATGGGCCCATGAGTTCCAGCTGCAGGTCGACGCGCTCTCGCGCAGCACCTGGCAGCGCGAAAACCGGCGCGGCCGCACCTCGCACGACAGCTTTCCGGGCGCCGTGGTCACCACGCCGGGGGCTACGCAACACACGGGCACCGTGTATGGCGCGCACCTGGCTTGGTCGGGCAACCACCGCCAGGCCATTGAATGGCTGCACGACGGGCAGTACCAGTGGCAAATGGGCGAATGGCTGGCGCCGGGCGAAGTGCGCCTGGCCGCAGGTGAATCACTGCAGACGCCCACGCTGTTTGCCAGCTGCGCCACCACCGGCCTCAACGGCCTGGCCGCCAACTTCCACGCCACCGTGCGCAGCCGCCTGCCCTGGCCCGGTGGCCGCATGCGCCCGCGCCCCGTACACCTCAACACCTGGGAGGCGGTGTACTTTGACCACCGCACCGACGACATCCGCGCGCTGGCCGCCGCAGCCGCCAGCGTGGGCGTAGAGCGCTTTGTGCTCGACGACGGCTGGTTCCAGGGCCGCCACAGCGACCAGGCAGCCCTCGGCGACTGGTGGCCCGATGCCGGCAAGTACCCCCACGGCCTGCAACCGCTGGCGAACTATGTGAACGGCCTGGGCATGGAATTTGGCCTGTGGGTGGAGCCCGAGATGGTGAACCCCGACAGCCAGCTCTTCCGCAGCCACCCCGACTGGGCGCTGCAGCTGGAAGGGCGCCCCCTGCTCACCATGCGCAACCAGCTGGTGCTGGACGTGGCCCGCCCCGAGGTGGCCGACTACCTCTTCACCAAGTTGGACACCCTGCTGCAAAACGTGCCCATTGCCTACCTCAAGTGGGACATGAACCGCGACCTGACCACGGCCGGCAACGCACTGGGGCGCCCGGCCTACCGCAGCTTTGTGCACGCGCTGTACGCACTGCTGGACCGCGTGCGCGCCGCCCACCCGCTGGTGGAGATTGAGAGCTGCGCGTCTGGTGGCGCACGGCTGGACATGGGCGTGCTGGCCCACACCCACCGCGTCTGGACCAGCGACTGCAACGATGCACTGTCGCGCGTGGCCATCCAACGCGGTGCGCTGCAGTTTTTGCCACCCGAAGTTTTGGGCGCTCACATTGGCCCCGCGCCCGCGCACACCACGGGCCGCAGCCAGAGCCTGAACTTCCGCGCCGGTGTGGCCCTCAGTGGCCACCTGGGCATCGAAGCCGATGTGCGCCACCTGACCGACGCCGAGCGCATGGCGCTGGGGCAGTGGGTGGGCTTGTACAAGCAGCTGCGCAACCGCCTGCACACCGGCCAGGTGTGGCTGGGGGGTGACGAAAAGGCCGACGACGGCGTGCTGTGGCAAGCCCATGGCGACGCCAATGCCAGTGAGGTGCTGCTGCTGGTCTACCGCACCACGCCCACCAGCCATCGCAACACGCCGCCACTGCGCCTGCCCATGCTGCGCCCGGCGGCGCACTACACCATCGAGCGCCTGGACCCCACGCCGCCCGACTGGACCAGCAGCCCCCTGAACGACGCAGCCCTGGCCGCCGGTGCCCAGCAGGCCCTACCGCCCACCGCCCACGGCGCCTGGCTGGCCGCGGTGGGCCTGCCGCTGCCCCGCATGAATGCCGAGAGTGCGCTGATTTACCGGCTGCGGTTTATCCCGCAGTAGGCAAGGCAGGCGCGGGGCGGCGACAATCTGCAGGAACCCACCACCCCCTGAGACCCTCGCATGAAAACACTGCTTGCCAGCATCACCCTCTCCCTGCTTGCCCTCTCGGCCCAGGCCAAAGACGTCATCATCGACGTGCGCAGCCCGCAAGAGTTTGCCGCCGGTCATGTGGAAGGTGCCATCAACATCGAGCACACCACCATCGCCCAAGAGATTGCCAAAGCCGGTGTGAGCAAAGATGACACCGTGCTGCTGTATTGCCAGTCCGGCCGGCGCAGCGGCATGGCGCTGGACACACTCAAGGGCTTGGGCTTCAGCAAGGCCCAAAACGTGGGCGGCATCGAAGTGGCCCGCAAAACCCTGGCCAAAAAGTAAAGCAAGGCAAGCGCATGGCGGCAGTCACCCTCACCGGCCTGGCACCGCTGGTGTCACCCGCCACACGGGTGCTGATTCTGGGCAGCTTCCCCGGTGTGCGCTCGCTGCAGGCGCAGCAGTATTACGGCCATCCGCAGAATCAGTTTTGGAAGATACTGCAAGCCATTTGGCCTTCTAGCCCTCATGGAATATGCGCAAGCAGCTATGAAATTCGTAGCAATTGGCTGTTGCAGCGTGGCCTGGGTGTGTGGGACGTGTACGCCAGCTGCGAGCGCGAAGGCAGCCTGGACAGTGCCATCCGCAACGCAGTGCCCAACGACATCGCCGCGCTCCACCTTCCGCAGCTAGAGGCTATCGCCCACAACGGCGGCGAGAGCTTCAAACACGCGCGCCACACACAAACGCTGGGCGTGCCGGTCTACCAACTCCCCAGCACCAGCCCCGCCAACGCAAGCTGGAGCTTTGCGCGCAAGCTGGCGGCGTGGCGGGCGGTGATGGAGCGGCACGGGCTGGCCGCCCCCATCCCCCTTGCGGCTTAGGCCAGCAAAGCCGCCCGGTTGTCCTGCGCATAGGTGCGCAGGGAGCGTGGAGCACGGCCCGTCAGCGTTTGCACCGCGTCGGTGGGCGCAGCGGTCCAGCCTTCGCGCACGGGGTAGAAGATGGACGCCAGAAAACTGGCATAGCCCCGCGGCACACCCGCACCGGCGAGCATCTCCACAAAGGGCGCATCCTCAATCGGCGTGTAGGCCACGGGCTTGCCCAGTACCTCGCTCAGCAAGGCGGCGGCCTCGGCGTAGTCCAGCGCTTCGGGGCCGGTGAGGTTGAACGCCCGGTTGTCGAATTGCGAAGAGGTCAGAGCGGCCGCCGCGCTCTCGGCAATGTCGCGCGTGTCGATAAAGCTGGACTTGCCCTGCGCCGCCGGCACGGCAATCTGGCCATGGGCCACGCCGGCCTTCCAGTAGGTGTGGAAGTTGTCCGAGAACCAGTTGGGCCGCAGGATAACGAAGGGCACGCCCGCACGCTCCACCGCCAGCTCCACCTGGCGGTAAGGGATGGAGTCGTCCGCATCCACACCAATGGCGCTCTGGAACACGATCTTGATCTTGCGTGCGGCCAGGGCATCCACCACCGGCAGCAACAGCTGGGTGGCTTCCAGGTAGCCGGCCGGCAACAACAGATAGGCACGGTCTACACCCTCCAGCGCCGGGCCCACGGTGGCGAAGTTGGCAAAGTCAAACACCACGCCCTCGGCGCCTTCTACCGGTGCACCACTGCGGCTGGCCGCCCGCACCGTTTCGCCGCGTGTCTGCAGCGCCTTGACCAGTGGACGGCCCACATTGCCACCGGCACCGATAACCAAAATTTTTCCGCTCATGATGAAACTCCTTGATGGTATTTAAAAGAAACCAGGTATATTTTTGCCATCTGTTTGAATTTGCGAAAGAACGCACTTCAACGTAACCAGGTTTCCTGCGGGAAACCACCCCCACCCAGGAGCCCCCATGTCCATAAACCCGAACGGCATGCCTTTGGATGTATACGAAGACCGCTGCCCCACACGGCTGGTGCTGGAGCGCCTGGCCGACAAATGGGCGCTGCTCATCCTGGACCGGCTCAAGGGCGGGCCCTTGCGCTTCAATGCGCTCAAGCGCGACGTCAAGCGCATCACGCAGAAGGTGCTAACGCAAACCCTGCGCAAGCTGGAGCGCGACGGTCTGGTGGCACGCCAGGTCTTCCAGACCAGCCCGGTGACCGTGGAATACACGTTGACACCGCTGGGCAGCACGCTCACCCAAACCGTGTCGGTGCTGGCCCACTGGGCCGAGAGCAATATGGACGCGGTATGGGCAGCCCAGGCCGCCTATGACTCTGCAGCACAGAAGGATGCGGCACCCCAGGCCGGCGTGTACCGGCTCAGCCAACGGCCGGCGCCCAGCGCTGCCAAAACCTCACTCGCGTAGCTAGCCCTGCAGGGCTACTGCGGCTTGGGCCTGAGCGTCATTTGTTTGTCGGCCAGCGTGATCTCGAACTGATTCAAGAAGCTCTGGCCCAGCAGCGCCTCGTCGGGCTCCGCGCCCACCAGCCCCACGCCGACCCGCACGCCCGATACCTGTGCGGGCCCCAGAGACACCGGCACATCCGTCAGCACCCGCCCCTGCAAATCGCCATTGGCCGTTTTGAACACCGTGGGTGTGCCGCCCACCAACCCGGCCTGCTGCGCAAACGCCTCACTCACCGTCACCATCGAGGCTCCCGTGTCCACCAAAAACTGCGCAGGCTTGCCGCCCACGGTGCCCGTGGCATAGAAGTGGCCATCGCGCGACATCGGTATCACCAACACACCACCGGGCAGCACCGCCACCGGCTTGGGCTTGAGGTACTGCGCGGACAGCAAGTACAGCACGCCCATGACTGCCAGCCAGACGGCAACGATAGCCAGCGGGCCCCATTTGAGGCCAGTGGGGAGGTCGTTGGGGGACGGGGCGGGTGAGGTGGACATGCACTGGAGTGTAAGAAGAGAGCGGGCTACGACCATCTTCCCCCTAAAATTCATATGTTTTAGGCCTCTAGCCCCCGTGCAATCTGCGCAAGCAGCTATCAAATTCATAGTATGACCCACTCCACCATCGCCGCCCTGACCACCCACGACACCACGCGTATTGACGACGTGCGCATCGGCGCGGTGCGCCCGCTGATCACCCCCGCGCTGCTGGAGGAAAAGCTGCCAGTGCCGGCGGCGGCCGAGGCACTGGTGGAGAGCAGCCGCGCCGCCATCTCGCGCGTGCTGCACGGGCAGGACGACCGGCTGGTGGTGGTGGTGGGGCCCTGCTCCATCCACGACCATGACCAGGCGATGGAATACGCGCGCCAACTGAAGGTGCAGGCTGATGCGCTGAAGGATGACCTGCTGGTGGTGATGCGGGTGTACTTCGAGAAGCCGCGCACCACCGTGGGCTGGAAGGGCTACATCAACGACCCGCACCTGGATGACAGCTTTGCCATCAACGAAGGGCTGGAGATGGCGCGCCGCCTGCTGCTGGATGTGCTGGCATTGGGCCTGCCTGCGGGCACCGAATTTTTGGACTTGCTCTCACCACAGTTCATCAGCGAACTGGTGAGCTGGGGCGCCATTGGTGCGCGCACCACCGAGAGCCAAAGCCACCGCCAGCTGGCCAGCGGCCTCTCGTGCCCGGTGGGCTTCAAGAACGGCACGGACGGCGGCATCAAGGTGGCGACCGATGCCATTCAGGCCGCACAGGGGGCACATGCCTTTATGGGCATGACCAAGATGGGCCAGGCCGCCATCTTTGAGACGCGCGGTAACAACGATTGCCACGTGATCCTGCGCGGCGGCAAGCAACCCAACTACTCTGCAGCCGATGTGGAGGCGGCCTGCGCGCTGCTCAAGGCGGCCGGCCTGCGCGAGCAGGTGATGATTGACGTGAGCCACGCCAACAGCAGCAAACAGCACGCGCGCCAGATTGTGGTGGCGCAAGATGTAGCCGCGCAGATTGCCGCGGGCGACCAACGCATCACCGGCCTCATGATCGAGAGCCATTTGAACGAAGGGCGCCAAGACATCGTGGCTGGCCAGCCACTGAAACACGGCGTGAGCGTGACCGACGCATGCATCAGCATGGCGCAGACCGTGCCGGTGTTGCAGGAGTTGGCGGCCGCAGTGCGGGCGCGGCGCCAAAAGGGCTAGCCGCAGGCTCAGGCGGCTGAGGTGGCGGTGTAAAACTGGTTTTTCATACCAATAGCACCTCAGGGCAGACTGGCTTTGACCTTGGCCCAGTCCAGTGCCAACGGCTCCCAGGGCCCGGGGTGCTGCGCCGCCAGCGCCCGCAGCTGGGCGGCACGCTCGCTGGATGCGGGGTGGGTCGACAGCAGCGCGGGGGGAGTGGCGCCCTGGCTTTGGGCAGCCAGCTTGTCCATGAAGCGCACCATGCCCGCGGGGTTGATTTTGGCGGCCACCATTCGGCGCAGGCCCTCGGCATCAGCCTCTGTTTCGGCTTCGCGTGAGAACTTCATCTCCAGCAAACCAGTGGTGGCGTCGCTGAGCACAGCGCCGCTCCAGTCGCCCAATAACACGGCGGCACCGGCACGCAGGCCCATGCTTTTGACCATGCCCTGCAAGCCGTGGCGCAACTCGGCATGGGCTACTTCGTGGGCAATCACGCCTGCCGCTTCTTCGGGCGTGTCTGTGCCCTTGAGCAAGCCGCTGTAGACCACCACCACGCCGCCGGGTGCGGCAAAGGCGTTCATCTCGTTCTTGTCCACCACCAGCCAGCGGTAGCGGTGCAGGGTGCCTGGGGTCAGGCGCTCGCCCATGTGCTTGACCGCGTCAACGGCGGGGCCGCTGTCAATCACGCGCATCTGCGCACGGGTCTGCGCCAGCACCAGGTCGCCCAGCCTGGCTTCTTGCGCATGCGGTATCTGCCGCACCGCCCAGTCCACCACATCGCCGCCGCGCAGCACCAGCAGGGCCAGCGCCAGCACCGGTAGCAGCGCCACCGCCGCCAGTACAGCCCACCAGAGTTGGAAGCGGCGCGCTACGCCGCGTGCCGCACGCTGGGCTGCGCCATGGGGCGTGGCTAGACTGGTTGGCATGCCAGCGGCAAACGCTGAGCGTGCAGCACCCGCATCCACAAAAAACTGCACCTGGCCGCCATCTACGGGCCACGCCACACTGAGCTGCGCGGCGTTGAAGCCACCCGCGCTGAGCGTGGGGTGCTCAGGAGCCAGCCACTCGGGGCCGGTGGCACCGTCTTGCACCCACACCACCAGCCGCCCCTGGCGCCACTGGCCGGTGGCGGGCACGCCCACGCCGTCCAGGCCGGGCGCAAACAAGCGGCCGCCAAAGGTGCTGCTGGTGCTATGCATGGGCGGGGCGCTCAGTCGTCGCTGCCGCCGCCAATCAGCCCGCCCAGCACACCGGCGCCCAACAGGGAGCCCTGGTCTGCAGAGCGGCCCCCTGCGGCCGGCGCCGAGAGGATGATGCGGTTGGCCAGGCGCGAGAGTGGCAGGCTTTGCAGCCACACCTTGCCGGGGCCGCGCAGCGTGGCGAAGAACAGGCCTTCACCCCCAAAGATGGCGGACTTGATCTTGCCCACAAACTGGATGTCAAAGTCCACCGTGGGCTGGAAGGCCACCACACAGCCCGTGTCTACGCGCAGCGTTTCGCCGGGGGCCAGGGTGCGCTCCATCAGCGTGCCACCGGCGTGCACAAAGGCCATGCCGTCTCCATCGAGCTTTTGCATGATGAAGCCTTCACCGCCAAACAGGCCCACACCCAGTTTCTTCTGGAACGCAATGCCCAGTGCCACGCCCTTGGCCGCGCACAAGAAAGAATCTTTCTGGCAGATGATGGTGCCGCCCAACTGGTTCAGGTCCATGGGCACGATCTTGCCGGGGTAGGGGGCCGCAAAGGCCACACGCTGTTTGCCAGCACCGCTGTTCTGGAACACGGTGGTGAACAAGCCCTCACCCGTGAGCAGGCGTTTGCCCGCGCCCATGAGCTTGCCAAAGAAGCCGCCTTGTTGCGAGCCATCACCAAAGATGGTGTCCATGGTGATGCCGTCTTGCATGTACATCATCACACCGGCTTCACCGATGGCGGCCTCGCCGGGGTCCAGCTCCACCTCGACGTATTGCATCTCGGAACCAAAGATTTCGTAGTCCACCACATCCATTGCCATCACGCACTCCTATGAACAAAAAAGCGCCCCACATTGGGACCAACCCCTAACGATAGCAGCCCGGTTTGGTGCAGCGTGTCTCCCCGCAAAAATCAGGCTTGTGCGCGCCATGCGCTTGACATATAACTGACACCTTGCTGTCTTAATCTCCGAAGGGTTTGGCCACTTTCTGGCTAAAACTTCCATCCACTTCAAGGACGATTCCATGACTTTCAAACGTGCTTCTATTGCTGCTGCCGTAGTGACCCTGGTGTTCGGCGGTTCTGCCATGGCCCAAGAAAAAACCCTGCGTCTGCTGACCTGGGCCGACTACGCACCCGCAGCGGTGGTGGCACAGTTTGAAAAGGAAACCGGCTACAAGGTCGAGCTGACCTTGTCCAACAACGAAGAAATGATTTCCAAGCTGCGCGCCACCGGCGGCGCAGGCTTTGACCTGGCCCAGCCTTCGCAAGACCGCATTGCCGGCCCGCAAAAAGAGTTCGGCATCTACAAGCCGCTGGACCTGAGCAAGCTCAAGAGCGAGCTGTTCATCCCCTCCATGCTGGATGCCACCAAGGGCAACACCACCGTGGACGGCAAGGTCTACGGCCTGCCCCACATCTGGGGCACGGATGGCCTGGTGGTGAACACCAAGCTGGCCCAGATGGCCGACTACACCGACCTGTGCAAGGCCGACTACAAAGGCAAGGTGGCCTACCGCCTGAAGCGCCCCACGCTGCTGGCCTTTGCCTTTGCCGCGGGCAAAAACCCCTTCGCGCTGTACAACGATGCCAAGGCCTATGGCGCGCTGATGGACGAAGTGGGCAAGACGCTGATTGCCTGCAAGCCCAACGTGAAGTTCTACTGGGACAACAAGGACCAGCTGCTCAACGGCATGCGCGCCGGTGAAATTGTGGGCGCCATGATGTGGGACACCGGCGGCTGGAAGCTCAATGGCGAGAAGGCCGAGATCCAGTTTGTTGCCCCCAAGGCGGGCGCCATGGGCTGGATTGACACCTTCGCCATCCCGGCCAAGGGCAAAAACGATGCAGCGGCCTACGCCTGGATCAACTTCAACATGCGCCCTGAAATTGCCGCCAAGGTGGCGGGTTCGGCTGGCAACTTCACCGCGTCCAAAGGTGCGGACCAGATGATGGAAGCCAAGCTCAAGGCCCAGTTTGCGGCCAGCTTCCCCGAAGCCGCGCTCAAGAACATCAAGTGGTACCCCGCCGTGCCCGCTGGCATTGAAGAGATTGAAGGCCGCGTGCTCGACCGCATCAAGGCTGCCAACTAAGCGGCAGCGTTGAGCGCCGCCACCATTGACCTCGAAGCCGTAGGCGTAGCCAAACGCTACGGCGCGTTTGCCGCGGTGGACGACCTGTCGTTCACCGTGCAACGCGGGTCGTTCTTCTCCATCCTGGGCCCGTCCGGCTGCGGCAAGACCACGCTCTTGCGCATGGTGGCGGGCTTTATCCAACCCGATGCGGGCGAGATCCGCATTGGCGGCAAACCCATGAACGGCGTGCCGCCCAACCAACGGCCCGTGAACATGGTGTTCCAGCACCTGGCGCTGTTCCCCATGATGAATGTGGGCGAGAACGTGGGCTACGGCCTGGCCCGCCGCGGCGTGCCGGCCGACGAGATCCGACGCCGTGTGGGCGAGATGCTGGAACGCGTGAGCCTGCCCGGCGCACAGGGCAAGCGGGTGGACCAGCTCTCGGGCGGGCAAAAGCAGCGCGTGGCCATCGCGCGCAGCCTGGTGCTGGAGCCCACACTGCTGCTGCTGGACGAGCCACTGGGCGCGCTGGACCTGAAGCTGCGTGAGCACATGAAGATCGAGCTCAAGCAGCTGCAGGCAGCGTTTGGCACTACCTTTGTCTACATCACCCACGACCAGTCGGAAGCGCTGGTGCTGTCGGACCACGTGGCGGTGATGAACCACGGCCGCTTTGAGCAGCTGGGTACGCCGCAGGCGCTCTACTACGAACCACACACCCCGTTTGTGGCCGGATTTGTGGGCGCCAACAACCGCCTGGTGGGCAAGGCCGCAGGCGTGCAGGGCGACATCGTGCAGGTGACCACGGACAACGGCTTGGCCCTGCATGCACGGGCGGCCCATGGCCATACACACATCAAGGCAGGCGACGCCGTAGAGGCTTTTGTGCGCCCCGAGGTTGCCAGACTTGCGCGAGCAGCTACTGAATTTATAGCAACCGGCATGCCGCATTTCACCGGCGTGGTGGAAAGCCTGCTATTTGACGGCGCCAACTCCGCCGTGCTGCTGCGCGAGAAACACAGCGGCGCCGAATTCCGCATTGCGCTGCCGCAGACCGGCCAGTTTGCCGACTTGCGCGCGGGTGAAGACGTGGTGTTTGGCTTTGACCCGCAGCGCGCCGTGTGTTTTGCCGCACCGGCGCAAGCCCATGCTGGCTGAAGGCGCCCCCCGCGGCCACATGGCCCGGCTGTTGGGCATGCTGCTGCTGGCCCCAGCCCTGCTGTGGCTGCTGGGCCTGATCATCCTGCCGCATGCCGAGCTGGCGGTGCTGTCGCTGCGCGCACGCGTGGCGCCCCGGGTCTACGAGCCCAGCCTGGCGCAGTACCTCACTTTTATTGACGAGCCGCTGTACTGGCGCACCTTTGTGCGCACGGCCGTGATGTCGCTGATGGCCACCGCCATCACGCTGCTGATGGCGTTTCCCATTGCCTGGACGATTGCCAAGATTGCGCGCGGCCGCGCCAAGGCACTGCTGTTTGTGCTGTGCCTCATTCCGTTCTGGGTGAGCGAAACCGTGCGCACGCTGGGCTGGATGATTCTGCTGCGCGAGTCGGGCGTGTTGCCCGGCATTCTGGTGTGGCTGGGTGTGACGCCCGCCCCGGTGGAGATGCTGTACCACGACGCCACCATCCTCGTTGGGCTGGTCTACACCAGCATGCTGTTCATGGTGATTCCGCTGATCAGCGCGCTGGAGAGCCTGGACGATTCGCTGATTGAGGCGGCCTACGACCTGGGCGGCAATGGCTGGTCCATCCTGCGGCACATCATCATTCCGCACGCTGCGCCGGGCATGGTGGCGGGTTGCATTGTGGTGTTCATGCTCACGCTGGGCAACTACCTCACACCCACCTTGCTGGGTGGCAAAAACTCGCTCTGGTTCACCGAGCAGATCTACACCCAGTTCATCACCCGCTTCAACTGGGAGCAGGGGGCGGCGTTTGGTTTTCTGCTGCTGGCACTGAGCACCGGCATTGTGTGGCTGGGGCTCAGGCTCTCGGGCCAAAAGTTTGGTGAAGTGATGCAACGCTCATGATCCCCTCGCTCCCCCGCCCCGCCTGGCTGCGCGCCAGCACCGTGGTCTACGGTGTGTTGTTCTTCGCCTTCTTGTTTTTGCCGCTGGCGGTAGTGGCGGTGTTTGCCTTCAACGATGCGCCTTACCCCGCACCGCCCTGGAATGGCTTTACGCTGGACTGGTTTTTGGGCGGCGCCGACGGCCCGCGCCGTGGCCTGTTTGCCGACACCGCACTGTTGGGCAGCTTGTGGACCAGCGTGGTGGTGGCCTGCTGGGTCACGCTGCTGTCGGTGCTGGCGGGCACGGCCAATGCTTTTTTGATCGAACGCACGCAGTTCCGTGGCAAACAGGCGCTGAGCATGCTGATGCTGGCGCCGCTGGTGATTCCGGGTGTGATCCTGGGCATCTCCATCCTGGCGCTGGCCAGCCGCGTGGCCAACCTGGCCGACGACCTGTGGGGCCTGGAGCTGGAGTTTTTGCGACCCGGCCTGCCGCTGGTGGTGCTGGGGCAGTTTGCCTACATCGCCTCCATTGCCACGCTCACCATCTCGGCACGGCTCAAGCGTTTTGACATCACGCTGGAAGAGGCGGCCTACAACCTGGGCGCCTCGCGTTTTGCGGTGCTCACCACCATCACGCTGCCCTATCTGCAACCCGCGCTCATCGGTGCAGCGGCCATTTCGTTTCTCATGTCGTTCGAGAACTTCAACACCACGCTGATGCTGGTGGGCTCAGACGCACCGCTGACCGTGATGATGTACGGCCGCATGCGCGAGGGCGCCACGCCGGTGCTCAATGCGGTGAGCCTGTTCCTCATGGTGGCCTCCGCCATCCTGGCGCTCACCCTGCTCAAACGCGCAAGCGCCCCACAGGAGCGCTGAGCCACGGGCCGCTGCGGACTCAGGCCTTGCGCAGGTGCCAGGCCTTGGGCCGCGTGAAGGTCTGGATGCCGTAGGTGGAAAGCGTGAGGCCCACCCCCGAATCCCCATGGCCGCTCCAGGGCAGGCGCGGGCTCACGCGGTCGCAGCAGTTCCAGTACACGGTGCCAGCGTTCACTTGCTCCAGCACGGCCTTGGCCCGTGCTTCATTGGGCGTGAACACACCGGCGGTCAGGCCATAACGCGTGTCGTTCATCAGCTTCACGGCCTCGGCATCGCTGCCCACTTTCTGGATGCCGATGACCGGACCAAAACTCTCTTCCCGCATGATCTCCATGCTGTGGTTCACATCGGAGAACACGGTGGGTTCGAACCAGTTGCCTTCGCCGCTGCCACGGTGCCCCCCCGTATGCAAGGTGGCGCCCTTGGCTTGGGCGTCGTCCACCTGCGCCTGCAACACATCGAGCTGCGGGGCCCGGGTGATGGCGCCGATGTAGGTGTCCTCGGCCACGGGGTCGCCGGTCTTGAAGGTTTTGACAGTGGCGACAAAGGCCTGCACAAACTGGTCGTACACTTTCTCGTGCACATACACACGCTCCACCGAGCAGCAGCTCTGGCCGGTGTTGTACATGGCGCCATCGGCCAGGCTCTCGGCGGCCACTTGCACATTGGCGTCGTCGCACACATAGGTGGGGTCCTTGCCCCCCAGCTCCAGCTGCAGTTTCACAAACTTGCTGCCCACCGTTTTGGCAATGCGCGCGCCGGTGGCGTAGGAGCCGGTGAAAAACACCCCATCCACCTTTTGCTCCAGCAGCGCGGCACCCACGGCACCACCACCCACCAGGCAAATCATCACGTCTTCGGGCACACCCGCCTTGTGCAGCAGGCGGGTGATTTCCAGCCCGGTGAGGGTGGCGTACTCCGAGGGTTTGTAGAGCACCGTGTTGCCGGTGAGCAGCGCGGGCACGATGACGTTGCAGCCGACAAACCAGGGGTAGTTCCAGGCTGAGATATTGGCCACTACGCCCAGCGGCGTGTGCTGGATCTGCTCGGTCATGCCGCCGTCGTTGAATACGGTTTCGGTGGCCAGGGTGGCATCCGCCTCGGCCAGGAAGAAATCGATCCGGCCCAGCAGGCCGTTGAGCTCGTTGCGCGACATCTTGATGGGTTTGCCGGTCTCACGTGTCATGGTGAAGGCCAGCGACTCCAGGTCGTGCACCACCCCGGCGCGGAAGGCGCTGATGCAGGCTTTGCGATCGGCCAGCGGGGTGGCCGCCCAAGCCCGCTGTGCTGCACGCGCACGTGCAGCCTTGGTGGCCACGGTGCTGGCATCGTCGGCGCCCAGGGTGGTGATGAGGTGGCCGTTGGCCGGGTTGTGGATGGCGAGTTGGCTCATGGGGGTGCTCAAAGTTCAGGGGAAAGGATGTGGCCGGCCGCCGCACGCACGGCATGCGCCTGGGCCAAAAAGTCATGTAACAGCGGCGTGTCGTCCAGCGTGCCGTGCTCGGGTTTGTGAAACTCGGGGTGCCACTGCACCGCGGCAATCCAGTCAGGCCCGGTGGCGCGGATGGCTTCAATGGTGCCGTCGTCGGGGCAGCGCGCCTCCACTTCAAAGCCGGGCGCCAGGTCCTTGATGCACTGGTGGTGAACGCTATTAATTTTGTAGCTGCTCGCGCAATCCAGAAGCGTGCGAAGGCGTGTTTTTGGTATCAACTCCAGCTGGTGGAAGTTCTGGTCGTAACGCTCCGCATCGCGGTGTTGCAGGGCCTCGGGGCGCTGGGTGGGAATGTCTTGCACCAGCGTGCCGCCAAAGGTGGCGTTGATGAGCTGCAGGCCGCGGCAGATGCCAAACACAGGCTTGCCCACGGCCACAAAGGCTTTGACCAGCGCCATCTCGTACGCGTCGCGCACCCTGTCGCCCTGCCAGCGTGGGTCTATGGGTGCCTCGCCATAACTGCCGGGCCACAGGTCGGCACCGCCATGCAGCACCAAGCCATCCAGCCACTGCGCGTAGTCGTCCAGTGTGATGCTGCCGCGCGCGGTATCCCCGTCCACCGGCGGCACCATCACCGGCAATGCGCCGCCGGACATGAGCCAGTGCGGCACCGACTGCTCCACGTAGTTCAGCGTCTTCTTGGCAAACGCGGCGCGCGCCGGGTCCGGGTGCATGAAACATGCACTCACGGCGATCTTGAGGCGGTCCGCGGCGCTGCGCATCACATGGCGGCCTTGAACAGGCGCTCAAAGTCGGCCGCGGTGCAGGGGCGCGGATTGGTCTGGTGGCAGATGTCGGCCGTGGCCACCTGCACCAGGCGGGGCAGGTGCTCAGGCTTGACACCATGGCTGGCCAGCGTGCCCGTGATGCCCACGCTGGCCTTGAGGGCCTTGAGCCAGCCGACAAAGGCCTTGCCGCCCCCCACCACGCCACACACATGGGCCAGCTCGTCAAACTTGGCGGGCGCAGCCTCCAGGTTCCAGGCCATCACGGTGTCGATCATCAGCGCATTGGCCAGGCCGTGGTGCAGGTCACACACGGCACCCAATGCGTGAGCGCAAGAGTGCACGGCACCTAGGTCTTTCTGGAAGGCAATGGCGCCCATCATGGAGGACATCATCATGTCGGAGCGGGCGGGCAGGTTGCCGGGGGCTTTGACAGCCGTGACCAAAGCCGCCGCCGCAATGCGTGTGCCTTCCAGCGCAATGCCATCGCATAGCGGGTGGTAGGCGGGCGAGAGGTAACTCTCGATGTTGTGGGTCAGTGCGTCCATACCGGTAGCGGCCGTCACATGCGCTGGCAAGCCCAACGTGAGCTCGGGGTCTGCAAACACGGTCTTCGCCAGGATTTTCGGGCTGAACACCACACGTTTCAAGTGCGTGTCGTTCTCGCTCACCACACTGGAGCGGCCCACCTCCGAGCCTGTGCCCGAGGTGGTGGGCAAGGCCACGAAGTAGGGCAGCTCGTGGACGATGGGGCGCACCTGCGGGTGGTCCCACACGTATTCCAGAATGTCCCCCGGGTGCGTCGCCGCCAGGCCCACCACCTTGGCCACATCGAGTGCCGCACCACCGCCAAATCCGATCACACAGTCGGCCTTGTGGGCTTTGTAGGCGGCCGCACCGTCCATCACCTGGCTGCAGGTGGGGTTGCCAAATACGCCGGAGAACACGGCCACCTCCAGCCCGGCCAGGTGGGTCTGGAACTCGGCCAGCACGGGCAGGGCACCCAGGGCCTTGTCGGTGACGATGAGCGGGCGCTGGAGGCCCAGGTCCCGCAAGTGCTGGGCTACTAGCTTGCGGGCACCGGCACCAAATTTGATGGGGGTGGGGAATGAAAAAGAAGTGATGCTCATGGTCGGTCTCTAAATGATTTCGAAGTAACGTTTCATTTCCCAGTCGGTCACGGCGTCCAGCCACTGGCGCCACTCCCATTCGCGGGTGGCGGCAAAGTGGTCCACAAAGGTGTCACCCAGCCAGTCGCGTGCCACGGCCGACTCCTTGAAGTTGCGCGTGGTCTCGATCAATGTGCGCGGAGCGCGCGGGATGTGGTCGGCGCCCTGGTTGGTGCCGGTGATGGGCGGCGTGGTGAGCTTGAGGCCTTTCTCCACCCCGTCCAGCCCCGCTGCGATGACCGCGGCCATGGCCAGGTAGGGGTTCACATCGGCACCGGGGCAGCGGGTCTCCAGGCGCGTGGCCTTCGGTGAGCCCGCAATGACGCGGAAACTGGCCGTGCGGTTGTCCATGCCCCAGGTGGGTTTGACCGGAGCCCAGAAGCCGTCCACCAGGCGCTTGTAGCTGTTGATGGTGGGCCAGATCATGGGACCAAACTCCATCAGGCAATTCACCTGCCCGGCCAGATAGCTCTCAAACACCTTGCTCATCTTGCGCGGCGATTTGGCGTCAAAGAACAGGTTGTTCTTGCCGTCACTCAAGCTCTGGTGGATGTGGCCGCTGCAACCCGGCAGCGACTGGTGCGGCTTGGCCATGAAGCTGGGCATGATGCCAAAACGTGCCCCGATCTCCTTCGCACCGGTCTTGAACAGCACGGCACGATCGGCCTGCTCCAGCGCCTCGGAGAAACCGATGGCCACCTCAAACACGCCGGGGCCGGTTTCGGTGTGCAGGCCCTCGATAGGCACCTTGAAGGCCAGCATGTCGTCCATGATGGCATTGAAGAAGCCACGGTTCTGGTTGGCCCGCAAGAGTGAGTAACCAAACATGCCGGGCGTGAGCGGTGTGGCACCCACGCCTTTTTTGTCGGCCCAGCTTTGCGGAGTTTCCAGAAAGTTGTACCACTCGAACTCCATGCCGGTCATGGGCTGCAAGCCCATCTTCTCGGCACGCTGGAGCACACGTTTGAGCGTCTGGCGCGGACAGAGCGGGTGGGGCGTGCCGTCGGCATTGACAAACTCGCCCAGGAAGAAGGGCACGCCGTCGTCCCAGGGTACGTGGCGCGCAGTATCTAGGTCCAGTCGCGCCAGCGCATCCGGAAACCCATGCTGCCAGCCGGTGACGGTGGTGTTGTCGTAGCAGGCATCCATCATGTCCCAGCCCATCACCACGTCGCAGAAGCCGAAGCCCCCCGCCGGGTAGGGCTCGGCCGCACCGAGGAACTTGTCCCGGTGCAGGTACTTGCCACGCAGCACCCCGTCGATGTCGGTGACTGCCACCTTGACTTTGGGAGCGCCCGATTTCTGCACGGCGGCCAGCGCCGCGTGGGTGGCGGCCGGCTTGGCCCGTGCGATGCTGGCGGAAGGCTTGCGTGTCGCCATGTGGGTCTCCGGTCGGTTCAAGAGCGTGCTTTGTCGGCCATGTCCATGGCGAACTCTTCTTCGGGCGAAAGAATCAGGCGCTTGCGCCCCACCAAGGCAAAGTAGGTAATGCCGGCGGCAAACCACAGGGCCACCCACATCACGCCGTCGCGGTAGAGCGGGTCGCTGAGCTGGAAGTACAGCGTGACCACGGCAATCACCACGGTGAGCGCAGCACCCACCACGCCCAGAGGGCTGCGGTAGGGGCGGGGGATGTTGGGCATGTTCTTGCGCAACAGGATGAAGGACAGGGCCTGCATGATGTAAGAGAACATGGCGCCGAACACGGCCATGTTGAGCAGCGTGCCGCCAATCACCGCAGCGCCCTTGTCGGACCCCAGGCTGAACCACAGCACAAACATCACGGCCAGTGCCACCACCGAGCCCAGGATCATGGCCAGGTGGGGTGTCTTGCGGCTGCCATGGGTGATGGACAACACCGAGGGGAAGTAGCCAGCGCGGCTCAGCGAATAGATCTGGCGGCCCTTGGCAAAAATGATGGTGTGGAAGCTGGCAATCAGGCCAAGCACCGCCACCAGGGCCAACACCTTGGCAATGCCGTCACCGTAGATGGCCTTGAAGCCATCCAGCAGCGGCTCACCTGATTTGGCCAGTGTGTGGGCACCGATACTGGCAATCGAGGGGTTGAGCCACAGCACCATGAAGGCCGAAAAAATCAGAGTGAAGATGCCGGCCAGGATGCCGCGCGGCATGTCGCGTTTGGGGTCCACCGACTCTTCGGCTGCCAGCGGCAGTTGCTCGATGGCGAGGAACAGCCACACGGCAAACGGCATGGCAGCCAGCACCCCGGTGATGCCCATGGGCAACAGGGGGCCGTTGCCGTTTTCCAGCAAAACACCGCCCTCACCGACGTTCATGGCCCAGCGGCCAAAGTCGATATAGGGCAGCGCGCTGACCCAGAACACCACCAGGCAAGCCAGCGCCAACAGCGTGATGACCAGCGTGACCTTGAAGGACAGCTCCACCCCCACGATGTTGAGCCCCACGAAGAAGATGTAGAACCCAATCCACCACAACGGCAGGTACTCCACAGGCGTGCCGAAAATGCCCCCCATGTAGCTGCTGATGAAATACACGATGACCGCAGGGGTGATGACGTACTCCACGTTTTCCGACAAGCCGGTCAGAAAGCCACCCCAGGGCCCCATGGCGGTGCGCGCAAACGAGTAGGCGCCACCGGTGTGCGGCAGGGCGGGCGACATCTCGGCCAGCGAGAAGGTGAGCCCCAAATACATGATGGCGATGATGATGGTCGCAAACAACATGCTGCCCCAGCCATTGGCCAAGCCCAGATTCCAGCCGGAGAAGTGACCCGAAATCACGGCCCCCACGCCCAAGGCCCAGAGGGACCACACCCCGGCGTAGCGGCGCAGCCCGCGCTTCTCAAAGTAACTGGGGTCAACTTTGGTGTACTGGACACCCGAATGCTCTGACATGAACGACTCCTTGACTGGGTTGGACAAAAGTAAGCTGGCCCATTGTGGAGAGGGCCTGCGCCTGCGGCTATCCCGTATCGGCAGGGCACAGGGCGACAAGGGGCCGGGTGTAAACACCTAGAAGCACTACGGCGTCTTGTTTGCAAAATCTTCGGCCTATGTCTCAACATCCCATTTCGGCAATCCACCCCAGCGCCACAGCCGCCGGTGCGCAAGCCCTTGGGTTTGAATCTGCCATTTATGCCGATGTGGATGAACAGGCCGCGGCCCTGACGGGGTGGAACCAGTCTTACCTGCAGTTGTCAGGCGGCGGTTTTCGGGGCGCCATCCAGCGCGTGGATCTGGGCCCGGTGCGTTTGTTCATGGAAGGGCTGGGGTCCACGGTGTACCAAAGCGGGCAACTGGAGCGTGGTGTGTTGGCCCTGGGTGTGCCACTGCGCTGCGACGGCAGCAGCGTATTTTGCGGGGTGCAGTCCGATCGCAATGCCTTGCATGTGTTTTCGGGTCAATCGGGGTTTGAGTTCCGCACCGGAAGTGACCACGTGATGATGGGCCTGGAACTGGATCCGGTGCTGACCAACACCTTGTACCCCTGGGGCCATGGCGCCCTGGCCCGCAACGAGGCGGGCTTGCGCTCGACCGACCCGCATGCCCTGGAGAGCTTGCGGCAGGTCATGCTGATGCTGTTTGAAACCGCCCATACGGCACCGGCCATGTTTTCATTGCCCGCCCTGCGCGCCGGCATGGTGGACACCCTGGTGGAAAAGGTGACGGCCCTGAACCTGGCGACTTGCAGCACCGAAGTGGCACACGATGTGCACTGGCAGCTGGTGCAACAAACCCGCGCCCTGGTGCAAGGGCAGCTGCAGCAAGCCCCCACCGTGGGTGCGTTGTGCCTGCAACTGGGGGTGAGTCGGCGGACTTTGCAAAACGCGTTTCAACGCATTCTCGGCATCAGCCCCCTGGCCTATTTGCGGGCGATCCGGCTGGGCGCGGTTCGCCAGGCCCTCAAAACGGCGAGCTCTGTGACGGAGGCTGCCACCGACATGGGCTTCTGGCACTTCGGCCACTTCGCCAAGGACTACCAGGCCATGTTTGGCGAGCTGCCGTCCCAAACACACAAGCGCTGCACGCCGCCACTGCAGTAGCGGCCAGGGCTCAGCGGAACTGATCGGCTTTGTAGTAGCCCGAAGCCACCAGCGTGGCACGCCAGTTTTTCACATCCACAACCACCGGTTTGAGCAGGAACGAAGGCACCACTTTCTGTCCGTTGTTGTAGGTTTTCTCGTCGTTGACAAGAGGTTTTTTGCCAGACAACAAGGCATCGACCATGGCAGTCACCACCTGGGCCAGCTCCCGGTTGTCCTTGAAGATGGTGGAGGTCTGCTCGCCGCGAATGATGGAGCGCACGGTGGGCATTTCGGCATCCTGCCCCGTCACCACAGGCAGGGCTTGCCCCCCCTGGCCGTAGCCGGCTTTTTTCATGGCGGTCAGCAACTCGATGCTGATGCCGTCATAGGGCGAGAGCAGGGCATCCAGCCGCTGTTTGCCGTAGTACTTGTCCAGAATCTGGCTCAGGCGTGCCCGCGCAACCGAGCCGCTCCAACGCTGCGTGGCCACCTTGTCCATGCCCATCTGGCCCGAACCCACTACGAGTTTGCCTTTGTCAATGTAGGGCTTGAGCACAGACATGGCGCCGTCGTAAAAGAAGAAGGCGTTGTTGTCATCAGACGAACCGCCAAACAACTCGATGGTGAACGGGCCCTTGCCCTTGTCCAGCCCCAGGTTTTCTAGGATGTACGTCCCCTGCAGAACGCCGACCTGGAAGTTGTCGAATGTGGCGTAGTAGTCCACATTCGGCGTATCGCGGATCAAGCGGTCATACGCAATGACCTTGATCTTTTTCTCCGCCGCCTTTTGCAACACCGGTGCAAGTTTGCTGCCGTCAATGGCACCAATCACCAGCACCTTCATGTCGCTGCTCTTGAGCATCTCTTCCACCTGGGCGATCTGGGTGGCCACGTCGTCGTTGGCGTACTTGAGGTCAGGGCGGTACCCCAGTTTGTCCATGGCGCGCACCATGGCCAAGCCGTCCACCACCCAGCGCTGGGACGTGATGGTCGGCATCAAAAGGCCGACCCCACCCTTGCTGGAGATTTGTGCGTGGGCCCAGGGCATGGACACCACCAACAGAGTACCTAGAAAGATTCGTCGAAGGGTGCGCATGGTGGGGGGCCTTGAAGGTTTATGCCAGGGTGTAGGCCGTCTTCACCGTGGTGAAGAATTCGGCGGCGTATTTGCCCTGCTCGCGCGAGCCGTAGCTGCTGCCCTTACGCCCCCCAAACGGCACGTGGTAATCGACACCCGCCGTTGGCAAATTCACCATCACCATGCCAGCCTGGCTGTGGCGCTTGAAGTGGGTTGCGTACTTGAGGCTGGTGGTCGCGATGCCAGCGGACAAACCAAAGGGCGTGTCGTTGGCCACGGCCAGGGCTTCGTCGTAGTCTTTCACGCGAATCACGCTGGCCACGGGGCCAAAGATTTCTTCGCGGTTGATGCGCATGGCGGCAGTGCTGTCTACCAACAGTGCGGGCGCCATGTAGAAGCCCTCGGTGTCGCGACTCAGGCGTTCGCCCCCCGTCAGCAGCGTGGCGCCTTCGGCTTTGCCGATTTCCACATACGACAAGTCCTGCTCCAGCTGCGCCTGCGAGGAGACGGGGCCGATGTCGATACCGGCCGCCAAGGCATCACCGACTTTGATAGCGGCCATGCGCTTTTGCATGGCTTCGATGAAAGCGGGGTAGATTTTGTCGGTCACGATCAAGCGGCTGGACGCGGTGCAGCGCTGACCGGTCGAGTAGAACGCGCTTTGCACGCTGAGTTCGACGGCGACGTTCAGGTCGGCGTCGTCCAGCACCACTTGCGGGTTCTTCCCACCCATTTCCAGTTGCACCTTCTTCATGTGGCCTGCACAGGCGGCAGCAATGCGTTGGCCCACCCCCACCGAGCCGGTGAAGCTCACCGCGGTGATGCCGGGGTGGTTCACGAGGGCATCGCCAATGACGCGGCCCGGGCCCATGACGAGGTTGAACACGCCCGCAGGAATTCCGCTGCGATGGATGATGTCGGCCAGGGCCCAGGCACAACCGGGCACCAAGTCGGCAGGCTTCAGGACCACGCAGTTACCGTAGGCCAATGCAGGCGCAACCTTCCAGGCGGGAATGGCGATGGGGAAGTTCCAGGGGGTGATCAGGCCGATCACGCCCAAGGGTTCACGCGTGACGTCCACCCCAATGCCGGGGCGCACAGAAGGCAGGGTTTCACCCGCCAGGCGCAGGCATTCACCCGCAAAGAACTTGAAGATGTTGCCGGCACGGGCGGCTTCACCGATACCCTCTGCGCGGGTCTTGCCCTCTTCGCGGGCCAGCAAAGTACCCAATTCGTCCTTGCGGGCCAGAATCTCGTTGCCAATTTTGTCCAGCGCATCGGCGCGGGCCTGGATGCCACCGGTGGACCACGCGGGGAAGGCCTTTTGTGCAGCGGCCACGGCCGCGTTGAGCTGGGCCACGTCGGCCTGCGCGTACTCACCGATCACGTCGGCCAGGTTGGAGGGGTTGAGGTTGGGCGCGTAGCTGGCCGCGGCCACCCATTCACCATTGATGAGGTTGTTGTGTTGAGCGATGGTCATAAAAAAGTAACGGGTTAAAGCGCGGTCCACGCGCCGTTGTGTTGACTGGAGGCCACCGATGCGGCAACAAAACGAATGCCTTGCAGGCCGTCGGTGGCATTGGGAAAATGCAGGGACAGCGGATCGGCATGCTGCCCGGAGCGGCGTGCCGCAATGGCGTCCGCTGCGTCGGTGTACAGATTGGCAAAGGCCTCATGAAAGCCCTCAGGGTGGCCCGCCACAATGCGCGAGGCGCGGGCAGCCAGCGGCAGGGTACCGGGGCCATTGGGCGTGCGCACTTGCGCGGGTGCATCCAGCGGCTTGAAGTGCAAGACTTGCGGATGCTCCTGGTGCCACTCCAGGCTGCCTTTGGACCCACTCACACGGATGCGCAAACCGTTCTCCACACCTGCTGCAGCCTGGGTCACCCAGAAGCTGCCGCGTGCGCCATTGGCCATGCGCAGCATGGCACCGGCATAGTCATGGGTGACGCGGTCGGGCACGATGCTGCCCAACTCGGCCGCAACCTGGGCCACTTCGAGCCCGGTGATAAACCGCAACAGGTTGTGCGCATGGGTACCGATGTCTCCCATCACCAGCGAAGGCCCTCCGCGCGCGGGATCTTCCTTCCAGGCACGGCGTCCGGGCCCGGCCTTGGCACGCCCGCCCTGGACATACTCCACCTGCACCAGCCGGATGTCGCCCAATTCGCCGGCCATCACCATGGCCTTGGCCTGGCGGACCATGGGGTAGCCGGTGTAGTTGTGGGTCAGACAAAACACCAGGCCCGTAGCTTGCACGCGGGCGTGCAGCGCTTCGGCCTCTGCCAGGGTGTTGGTCATGGGTTTGTCGCAAATGACATCCAGGCCCCGCTCGAGTGCCTGCATGGCGAAGGTGTAGTGGCTGTCGTTGGGCGTCATGATGGCCACGACCTCGGCGCCGTCAGAGCGCTGGGCCTCGGCATCAATGAGGGCCTGACCACTGGGGTAACAACGGTCTTGCACCACGCCAATGCCCTGCCCCGTGATGCGTGAACGCTCGGGGTCGGACGACAACGCCGCCGCTACCAGCTCATAACGGTCGTCCAGGCGGGCAGCCTGGCGGTGCATCGCGCCGATGAAGGAGCCGGGCCCGCCACCAATGACCGCCAAACGCAGGCGGCGACCCAGCAGCTTGAAGACGGTGTTGTCTGACATGCAGTGGTCCCTGTTTACTTGCCCCAGCGCAGGACCAGGGGGTCCAGACGCTTGGCGGTGTCAATCAAACCGGAACGCACCGCCGGGTGCATGGGCGGGAACGGGTGACGCCCGGCCTCGCTGGCGATCACGCCGCCTTCTTTCATGAGGGCCTTGGCGGTGAGGATGCCACCTTGGCGGTTCTCGTAGTTGATGAGGGGCAGCCACTTTTCATAGTGGGCGGCCGCCTCGTCGCGGCGGCCAGCGGCATACGCATCGACGATCTTGCGGATACCGTCGGGGTAAGCACCACCCGTCATGGCGCCAGTAGCACCGGCGTCCAGATCGGGCATGAGGGTGATGGCCTCTTCGCCGTCCCATGGGCCTTCGATCGCGTCACCGCCCACGCGGATAAGTTCACGCAGCTTGGAGGCGGCGCCGGCTGTCTCGATCTTGAAGTAGGAGACCTGCTTGATCTCTTGTGCCATGCGGGCCAGCAAGGGCACGGACAGTGGCGTGCCACTGACCGGCGCGTCCTGGATCATGATGGGAATGTTGATCGCATCTGACAGGCGGGTGAAGTATTCGTAGATCTGCCCTTCGGGCACGCGGATGGTGGCCCCATGGTAGGGCGGCATCACCATGACCATGGCGGCCCCCCATTGCTGCGCCTGCACGCTGCGTGCAACAGTGATCTGGGTGCTGAAGTGCGTGGTCGTCACGATCACAGGCACACGGCCCTTGACGTGCTCCAGGATGGTTTTGGTCAGAATCTCGCGTTCCGCATCGGACAGCACAAACTGCTCGGAAAAATTGGCCAGGATGCAAAGACCGGTGGAGCCGGCGTCGATCATGAAATCGACGCAGCGCTTCTGGCTTTCCAGGTCAAGTTCACCGGCTTCATTGAAGGTCGTCGGGACGACCGGGAACACGCCCTTGTAGCGGGCATTGGCAGCGGAGTACATGGGAAATCCTTATTTGTTTTTGTTGTAGACGTCGAAGCACACGGCAGCCAACAGCACCAGGCCCTTGATGACCTGCTGGTAGTCAATGCCAATACCCATGATGGACATACCGTTGTTCATGACACCCATGATGAAGGCGCCGATCACGGCACCCAGCACCTTGCCCACGCCGCCAGAAGCGGAGGCGCCACCGATGAAGCAGGCTGCAATCACGTCCAGCTCAAAACCCAAGCCCGCCTTGGGCGTGGCCGTGTTCAGTCGGGCCGCAAAGATCAGACCGGCCAGCGCGGCCAACACCCCCATGTTGATAAAGGTGTAGAAGGTCAGGCGTTCGGTGCGAATGCCGGAGAGTCGGGCCGCTTTTTCATTGCCGCCCAAGGCGTAGATGCGACGGCCGATGGTGGTTTTGGATGCCACAAAGTCATACGCCAGCATCAACAACAGCATGACCACCAGCACATTGGGCAAGCCCTTGTAAGTGGACAGCATGTAGGTGAAGGCCACGATCATGGCCACAAACACCAGGTTCTTGATGGCGAAGATCGCCAGTGGCTCGTTCTCCATACCGTGCTGGTTACGACCGGCGCGGTCGCGGATTTTGGCAATCAACATGACCAGCGCAATCAGCAAGCCCAGCATCAGGGACGCAATGCGCAGGGTCTCGCCCGAGAACGGGTCGGGAATGAAGCCGGTGCTGAGCAGCTGGAACTCGGGCGGAAAGGGTCCCACGGACGCACCTTCCAGCACGGCCAGCGCCAGCCCCTTGAACACCAACATGCCAGCCAGCGTGACGATGAAAGACGGAATCTTGTAAAAAGCCACCCAGTAGCCCTGGGCCGCACCAATGACGCCGCCCAACACCAGGCAGACGATGGCGGCAGGCACGTAATGCCAGTTGTAGTTGACCATCAGCACAGCGGCCACGGCGCCAATGAAGCCGCAGACAGAACCGACCGACAAGTCGATATGGCCGGCCACGATCACCAACAGCATGCCCAGCGCCATGACGATGATGTAGCTGTTTTGCAGGATCAGGTTGGTCAGGTTGAGCGGCTGGAACAGCGTGCCATCGGTCATGACCTGGAAAAAGCCCATGATGACCACCAGGGCCATGAGCAAACCGTATTCGCGCAAGTTGTTTTTCAGGAAAGCGGTGGCGCCCGTGGTCGTGGGGGTTGCACCTGTGTTGGGGGTTGCCATATCAATTCACTCCTGATGTCACGATAGATCGCATAATTTTTTCCTGTGTCGCTTCCGCTGCCGAAAATTCGGCCACGAAGACGCCCTCGTTCAGCACGCAGATGCGGTCACACATGCCCAGCAGCTCCGGCATTTCGCTGGAGATCATGAGCACACATTTACCTTCAGCCGCCAGCTGCGCAATGATGGTGTAGATCTCGTACTTGGCGCCCACGTCAATACCGCGAGTAGGCTCGTCCAAGATCAGCACTTCGGGTTCGGAGAACAGCCACTTGCTGAGCACCACTTTTTGCTGGTTGCCGCCCGACAGATTGACTGTGCGGGCAAACACATTGGGACTGCGGATGTTGAGCTTCTTGCGGAAGTCCTGGGCCACGCTGAATTCCTGGCCCTCGTTCACCACCGTCCGTTTGGCTACGGCGGGCAGGTTGGCCAGCGTGGTGTTCCAGGCAATGGTTTCGTCCAGCACCAGGCCGTAGCCCTTGCGGTCTTCGGTGACATAGGCAATGCCATGGTTGATCGCCTTTTGCACGGTGCTGGTATCAACTTCTTTGCCATTCAGGAACACCTGGCCGCTGGTATTTTGCCCGTAGGTGCGGCCAAAAATACTCATGGCCAGCTCAGTGCGGCCCGCACCCATCAGGCCGGCAATGCCCACAATTTCGCCACGCTTCACGTGCAAGTCCACGCCTTTGATGACCTTGCGGTCGGCGTGTTCGGCGTGGTGCACGGTCCAGTTCTTGACCTCGAATACCTTGTCGCCCACGTTGGGGGTGCGTTTGGGGTAACGGTCGGCCATTTCGCGACCCACCATGTTGCGGATGATGGTGTCCTCGTTAGCCGGACCTTCGCTGCAATCCAGGGTCGCCACGCTGGCGCCGTCGCGCAGCACGGTGATGGCGTCGGCTACCTTGGAAATTTCATTGAGTTTGTGGGAGATCAGGATGCAGGCAATGCCCTGGCGCTTGAGCTCCAGCAGCAGTTCCAGCAAGGCATCGCTGTCTTTTTCGTTCAGGCTGGCAGTGGGCTCGTCCAGGATCAGCAGCTTGACTTCCTTGGACAGGGCCTTGGCAATTTCGATCAACTGCTGTTTGCCCACCCCCAAGTTGGTGATCAGCGTATTGGGCGATTCGTTCAAACCCACCTTTTGCAGCAACGCCTTGGTTTTGACGTAAGACGTGTTCCAGTCAATCACACCACCCTTGGCCTGCTCGTTGCCCAAGAAGATGTTCTCGGTGATCGAGAGCAAGGGCACGAGAGCCAGCTCCTGGTGGATGATGATGATGCCCAGGGCTTCACTGTCGTGGATGCCCTTGAACTTGCATTCCTGGCCCTGGTAGCGAATCTCGCCTTCGTATTCACCATGGGGGTACACCCCACTGAGCACTTTCATCAGGGTGGATTTGCCGGCGCCGTTTTCTCCAACGATGGCATGAATCTGGCCCGGCAGCACTGTGAGGTTCACATTGCTGAGCGCTGTCACACCATGGAATGTTTTGCGCATCCCACGCATTTCTAGAATTGGTTCGACCATGTTGCCTCAACTATCGTTCTCTTGAACCCGGGAGAATGTAAAAAGCCCTGTGCTTTGGGGCACAGGGCCTCTTCCGCTCGTTGCCGAGATTACTTGAGTTGCTCTTCCTTGATGTAGCCGCTGCCCACCAAGACTTGCTTGTAGTTGGACAGGTCCACAGAGACAGGCTTCAACAGGTAGGAAGGAACGACCTTGACCTTGTTGTTGTAGGTCTTGGTGTCATTGATTTCAGGCTGCTTGCCACCCATCACGGCGTCCACCATGTTGGCAGCCACTTTGGCCAGCTCGCGGGTGTCCTTGAAGATGGTGGAGTACTGTTCCTTGCGGATGATGGACTTCACGGAAGGCACTTCAGCATCTTGGCCGCTCACGAAAGGCATGGGCTGAGCAGCGGTACCGTAGCCAACACCCTTGAGTGCGGACAGGATACCGATGGAGATACCGTCATAGGGAGACAACACGGCATTCAGCTTGTCCTTGCCGTAGTAGGCGCTCAACAAGTTTTCCATACGGGCTTGTGCCACTTGGCCGTCCCAACGCAGGGTTGCCACTTTTTGCATGCCGGTTTGCTTGGAACGCACCACCAGCTTGCCGGACTTGATGTAGGGGTCCAGAACCGACATGGCGCCGTCATAGAAGAAGAAGGCGTTGTTGTCATCCGACGAACCACCGAACAATTCGATGTTGAAAGGACCCTTGCCTTCTTTCAGGCCCAAAGCCTTTTCCAGGGACTGGGCTTGCAGCACGCCCACTTGGAAGTTGTCGAAGGTGGCGTAGTAGTCCACGTTCTTGGAGCCCACGATCAAACGGTCATAAGACACGACTTTGATGCCCTTGTCCGCAGCTTTTTGCAGCACGTTGGTCAGGGTCGTGCCGTCAATGGCGGCAATCACCAGCACCTTGGCACCCTTGGTGATCATGTTTTCGATCTGGGCCAACTGGTTGGGAATGTCGTCTTCGGCGTACTGCAGGTCGGCCTTGTAGCCCTTGGCAGCCAAAGCGGCGACCATGCTGTTGCCGTCCGCGATCCAGCGGGTGGAGCTCTTGGTAGGCATGGCGACGCCGACCAGGCCTTTGTCCTGGGCGTTGGCCACAGTGCTGCCAAAGGCCAGGCCGATGGCCAAGCTGGCAACCAAGGCCTTCAGAGTGCTTCTACGTGCTGTCATGGGATGTCTCCTGTTTAATTAACTTGATTCACGAGGGGTCTTTGCCAGGTCGGCGCAGAGCCCGGATGATAAGGATGTGATAGATTAATTTCTAATATAGTTTGCAGCTCATTCGATACTTAAATACGGATTAGTGATAACCCTCATATGACAAACTACACTCATTGGTTCTTGCGCGCCCGCCTCAAAACACGGCAGTTGCTGCTGCTTGTAGCCTTGTCCGAGGAAGGAAACATCCATCGCGCGGCCCAAGTCCTTAACATGACGCAGCCCGCGGCCTCCAAACTGCTCAAGGACCTGGAGGACGTGCTGGGCGTTTCGCTGTTCGAGCGGCTGCCGCGTGGCATGCGCCCCACCTGGTACGGTGACACCATGATCCGCCATGCGCGCGCGGCACTGGCCAGCCTGAACCAAGCCCATGAAGAGCTGCAAGCGGCCAAAAGCGGACAGTTCGGCCAGGTCAACCTGGGCTCCATCACCGCGCCCGGGCTGGCGCTGCTGCCTCCCACGGTGGCCGCCGTCAAGCAGGCCCACCCCAACCTGCACATCACCATCCAGATCGAGCCCAGCAACGTGCTGATCGAGCGCCTGAACCGCGGCACACTGGACATTCTGGTGGGCCGGCTCTCCCCCGAGCACGACAAAGCGGCCTTGCGCTATGAGGTGGTCACGGACGAGCCCATCTGCGCAGTGGCGCGCCCTGGCCACCCGCTACTGACCGCCATCAAGCCCAGCCTGGAAGACGTGTTCCAGTACGGCTGGATCGTGCCTCCTGCCGGCAGCATGTTGCGTCATCGCTTCGATTTGATGATCCAGGAACTCGGCTTGCGGCAACCCACCAACAGCGTAGAAACCAGCGCCATGTTGTTCATCAGCAAAATGATGCAACAGAGCGACATGGTGAGCGTGATGGCCGTGGATGTGGCGCGCTATTACGCCAACCACGGCCTCATGTCCATCCTGCCCGTGGCCTTGCCGCTGGACATGGAGCCCTTTGGCTTTATCACCCGGCGTGACCGTTTGCTGTCCCCTGCGGGTGAGGTGGTGCTGCGCGCCCTCAAGGCCTCGGCCATGACGGTGTACGGCAAGGAATTTGCATTTGCCCCGCCCCCGGTCTGAGACGCCGTCAATTCAGGACCAGCCCGCGTCCACCTTGAATTCCTGGGCGGTGCACATGGCGCCGTCGTCGGACGCCAGAAACAACACCATACGCGCGACATCCGACGGGCGCAGCTTGTCAGGCAGGCACTGGTTGCGCTGAATTTCCGCTTCGCCAGCGGCATCCAGCCACATGCTGATCTGTCGCTCGGTCATCACCCAGCCGGGTGACACGGTGTTGACCCGAATGCGGTCTGCGCCCAGGCTGTCGGCCAAACCGCGCGTCAAGCCATTCACCGACGATTTGGCCACCGCGTAGCAGGGATAGCCACTGCCTTTGGTCTGCCAGCCGGTAGAGCCCAGATTGATTACCGAGCCGCCCCCCAGCCGGCGCATGCCCGGCACCACAGCCTGAATGGCGAAAAAAGCGGGCCGCTGGTTCACCGCCATGCGCTCGTCCCAATACTCGGGTGTGACCGACTCCAGGGTATGGCGGTCGTCCCGGGCCACGTTGTTCACCAGGGCCGAGAAGTCTCCCAACGCCGTTTGCGCATCACCGATGGCCTGCTGCAGGGCGGCCACGTCGCGCACATCACAGTGCTGCCACCAAACCGTACCCCCCTGGGCGCGCAGTTGCGTGGCCAGGGCCTCGCTCTCGGTGGCGGCCACATCCACAAAAGCCACGTGGGCACCTTGCTCCACAAATGCGCTCACCATGGCAGCCCCGATACCAGTGCCGCCGCCCGTAATAAAGACGTTTTTACCGCGCAAACTGAGGTACTGCGCCAAGCCAGAAACTGCCGACATGATTTTCCTTTTTAATTGATTGCAATATAGATATATGAATTGCTAGTTAATTCATTTTCTATTATCACTGTGCATTGTTACCATGCCTGCTGTCAAGAACCGGAGGCCCTGCCTCCACGAATAAAGAGGCCCACCCATGGATTCCGAAAAGCCCCCATTCCGCCGCAGCCACGCTTGGTTCGGCCGCCAAGACCGCGACGGCTTTGTGCACCGCAGCTGGCTCAAAAACCAGGGTTACCCGCACGACCTGCTGGACGGCCGCCCCATCATTGGTATCTGCAACACTTGGAGCGAGTTGACGCCCTGCAACGGCCACTTCCGTGAGTTGGCCGAATTCGTCAAACGCGGTGTGTACGAGGCCGGCGGTTTCCCGCTCGAATTCCCCGTCATGTCGCTGGGCGAAACCCAGCTGCGCCCCACTGCCATGCTGTTTCGCAACCTGGCTTCCATGGACGTGGAAGAAAGCATCCGTGGCAACCCGATTGACGGCGTCGTGCTGCTCATGGGCTGCGACAAGACCACCCCATCGCTGATGATGGGTGCGGCCAGCTGCGATTTGCCCACCATCGGCCTGTCCGGCGGCCCCATGCTCAACGGCAAATTCCGTGGCAAGGACGTGGGCTCCGGTACCGGTGTCTGGCAAATGTCGGAAATGGTGCGCGCTGGTGAAATGACCATGGAAGAGTTCTCGTCCTGCGAGAGCGACATGCACCGCTCCAGTGGCACCTGTATGACCATGGGCACTGCCTCGACCATGGCCAGCATGGTTGAAGCCCTGGGTATGGCCTTCCCGGAAAACGCCGCGATCCCCGCAGCCGACACACGCCGCAAGCGTCTGGCCCAACTCACCGGTCGCCGCATTGTGGAAATGGTCAAGCAAGACATCAAGATGTCGCAGATCCTGACCCGCCAGGCCTTCGAAAACGCCATCCGCACCAACGCAGCCATTGGTGGCTCCACCAATGCCGTGATCCACCTGCTGGCCATTGCAGGCCGTATTGGTGTGGACCTGAAACTGGAAGACTTCGACAAGCTGGGCTCGGAAGTGAACAACATCCTGAACCTGCAGCCTTCCGGCAAGTACCTGATGGAAGATTTCTGCTACGCCGGTGGCCTGCCTGCGGTGATGCGTGAAATCCTGCCCCTGCTGCATGCTGACGCCATGACCGTGAACGGCAAGACCATCAGTGAGAACGTAGCCAATGCGCCTTGCTACAACCGCGATGTCATCAAGACCGTGGCCGAACCCTTCATGCCAGCCGCCGGCATTGCCGTGGTGCGGGGCAACCTGGCCCCGAATGGTGCGGTGATCAAGCCCTCGGCAGCCTCCAAACACCTGCTGCACCACCGCGGTCCGGCCGTGGTGTTTGAATCGATTGAGGATTTCCACGCACGCATCGACGACCCGGATCTGGACATCGATGAAAACAGTGTGATGGTGCTGAAAAACTGCGGTCCACGTGGCTACCCCGGCATGGCCGAAGTAGGCAACATGCCCCTGCCACCCAAGGTGCTGAAGAAGGGCATTACTGACATGGTGCGGATTTCGGACGCCCGCATGAGTGGTACGGCCTATGGCACCACGGTGCTGCACACCAGCCCCGAAGCCGCGGCAGGTGGCCCCTTGGCGGTGGTGCAGAACGGCGACATGATTGAACTCAATGTGCCCGAACGCAAGCTGCATCTGGAGATCTCGGACGAAGAACTGGCGCGCCGCATGGCCGCCTGGCAAGCCCCCGAGAAGCCCAAGCGCGGCTGGTACAAGCTGTACGTAGAGACTGTGCAACAGGCCCACCTGGGCGCCGACCTGGACTTCTTGGTCGGTGGCAGTGGCGCCGGAGTCCCGCGCGACTCACACTGACATGGTCGCGGTGTTGCACGCAACACCACAGCGCTACCCAGCACCAGCGGTGCGCACCGAAGTGCGCAGCGTCTGGTCTGCCCAGGCGCTGCGGGGCGCGGGTGCGCTCTGGTCTGTCCGGGAAGGCGCCCTGTACTGGGTCGACACCGGGGGGCGGCAGTTGCACCGCTTTGATCCCGCGCGCAAGTTGCGCGACAGCTGGGAGTTTGTTGACAGCGTAGGCAGCGTGGCGGAGTGCAGACAACACATCGGCCTGCTGATCGCTCTGGGGCGGGATCTGGCCCGGTTTGACCCAGATACCGGACGCCTGCAACGCCTGCACCAGGCAGAGCCCGCCCACCCGGGCAACCGCGTGGGCGAGGGCCGCTGCGACGCACAGGGCCGCTTTTGGTTCGCCACCCACTCCGCCAACGGGAACAGCGCCACTGGCGCGGCCTACCGCTACGCCGGGGGCTCGCAGTGCAGCCGCATGCCCATGGTCTTGTCATCCAGCCATGCTCCCACCTGGTCCGCGGACCAGCACACGCTTTTCTGGACGGACACGGCGCAGCACAGCGTCAAGGCCTGCGATTTTGATCCGCACAGCGGGAGCTTGGGGCCAGCCCGCACCTGGCTGCAACTGGCCCGCCACGAAGGTGCGCCACAAGGGCTGTGCACTGACGCAACCGGCCGTATCTGGCTCGCGCGCGCGGGCCCCCGAATGGGTAGCGTCAGTTGCCACGCACCCGACACCGGAGTAGAACTCTTGCGCATCCCGGTTCCTGCCAGCCACGTGACGGGCTGTGCTTTTGGCGGGCATGATTTGCGTACCCTATTCATCACCAGTGCCAGCCACGCATTCCCCGCGGTGTCACTGCTTGATGAACCCTTGGCAGGTGCACTTTTCGCCGTGGAAATAGACAGCCCCGGCTTGGCTGCGCATCTGTTTGTTGGATAACAAGAAGGCCCTACATAACAACGAGGAGACTGGCCATGGAATTCCGTAATCTCAAAATTTCCACCCGCCTGGTGGCGGTCATGGCACTGCTGTCCAGCGTGCTGGTCGGCATTGTGTTGGTGGCGTTGCTGCAAATGCAGGCCATGCGCAAAAGCACCCAGGAAATCACCGACAACTGGCTACCCAGCGTGATGCTGGTGGGCAATCTGAAGGCGGCCATTTCCAACCTGCGAACCCTGGAGAGCCAGCACGTGCTCAACACCGACGAAGCGGCCATGGAGCGCTTTGCACAGACGATGGTGGGTGCGGTTACCGTCATCGAAACGTTGCGACAGGACTACACCAAGCGGGTCAACACCCCCGACGAACAGGCGCTGAGCGCCACGCTGGAGGCCGACTGGAAGAAATACCAAGCGCAGCACCAAGAATTGGTGGACATGTCTACCCGGCGGGAAAAATTCCCGGCGCGCAAGTTGCTGGAAGGCGACGCCAAACTCACCTTCGACGGCCTGAGCGCCACGGTGGACAAAGTCATCACATTGAACCAACAAGGGGCCGGCACTGCGGCGCTGAACACCGAGGCCCACGCCAGCCAGGCACGCATCATCATGTTGATCGCCACGGCGGTGGCGTTGGGGGTGGCTGCCGCTGCGGCAGTGTGGTTGATTCGCTCCATCACAACCCCCATCCGTACCGTGGTCACCTTGGCAGACCAGATTGCGCAAGGCGACTTGTCGCAGTCCATCACCGTGGACTCCAACAACGAGACCGGGCAATTGCTGGCCGCCCTGCAACGCATGCAAACCCAGCTGGTACAAGTCGTCGCCAACGTACGCAGCGGCAGCGAATCCGTCGCCACCGCCAGCGCCGAGATAGCGCAAGGCAACCACGACCTCAGCGCACGGACCGAACAACAAGCCAGCGCGCTGGAAGAAACCGCCGCCAGCATGGAAGAACTGGGCTCCACCGTCAAACAAAACGCCGACTCCGCCCGCGCCGCCAACCAACTCGCCCTGAGCGCCTCCACCGTAG